>Ga0315277_10000357_pt1 | contig 74556 bp, 47 predicted proteins | sample YL17G05_15_MG_FD_203695 | JGI IMG/M metagenome (GOLD analysis project Ga0315277, IMG submission 203695) | Sediment microbial communities from Yellowstone Lake, YNP, Wyoming, USA - YL17G05_15 | ecosystem: Environmental > Aquatic > Freshwater > Lake > Sediment | place: USA: Wyoming | collected...
ATAGTTGCGGGAGATTTCAACGGTGATTCATGGCTGGACCTAGCCGTCGGTTGTCAATACTGGGCCAACAATGAAGATGAAAGCGCTCCTCGTAGGAGTCTCATCTACTGGAATTCACCCTCCGGGTTCAAAGCGGATAACTGTCTTACCATTTCTTTTAATGGTTTGGGTGCCGTAGCGTTGGCGTCAAAAGATCTTGATGGGGACGGAACAGATGACCTTGTTTTCTTAACGAAGGAAAATATGTATCTGTTGCTATCTACGAAAAAGTCTTTGAAGGATATCAACAATGCAGTCGTATTGAAAGTGAAAGGTTCTGCAGTCGCAATTGGTGACATAAACCATGATCGAGAACATGATATCGCAGTTTGCACAAATGAGGGCGTGCTGGTTCTCAAAGGACAAGGTAAAGGCAATTATGATTTGACTGACTCGCTGTTACTACCTGTAAGCCATGCAAGCGATGTAGTTTTCTCGGATGTCGATAAGGATGGACTTGATGATGTTGTTGTGGCCAATCTTGAAACTCAGGGGGGTGCAACCTGGACTGATTCTTACGTCTTCTATTCTGATGGGAAAGATTTTTCTAAGAGAAAACCATTGGCACTACCAACGCTTGGTGCAAGCGGCGTAGCTTGCGGAGATCTAAATAACGACGGCTATCCGGAGACTGTATTTAGCAATCAGTATGTCACCAACGAACACGATTTGCTCTCTTATGTATACTGGAATGACCAAGGTACATTTCGTTTTGAAAATCACACACAACTGCAGACTCAGGGATCTGTGGCAAACACCATTGGTGATGCTAACAATGATGGGTTACCTGACATAGTATTTTTCAACGACGAGGGATATTTTAGTGACGGTCCCACGACATCCACAATTTACTGGGGTGATGGAACGCGTAATTATTCGAAAGAAAGAACCTCAACATTTAATACACATCAGATATTTGGGTTTGGCACGGCCGACTTAGATGACGATGGAAATGTTGATATCATAATGGCTCTGCAAAAATTTATTGCCAACGTCCGTCATGATCAAGGTGGGCTTGCTATACGATGGAACAAAGATGGTGCGTTCAATGAGCAGACAAACTTGACAATGAAAGTTGGTTATGGTGGCGTTAGAATTGCTGACATCAATAGAGATGGCTACCTGGATCTTCTTGGAAGTGGGAGTTGTATTGATCTGAATGATCCGAAGAGTCACGGATTCCCAATATTCTGGGGATCACCTAAAGGATTCAGTTTCAAAAATCGAACAGTCCTGCATATAGCAAGGGAACGCATGCGTGGCCCCTTGTTAATGGATTTAAACAACGACGGTTGGCTGGATATCGCAGGACAAGTTGAATTTGGCAAAGTAAGATTTTGGTGGGGCAGTAAGGACGGTTTTTCGGATGATCGGATTGCCGATCTTTCACTCCCCCGAAAAGACGAGTTGATGTACATAAAGGCGGCCGACTTTAACAAGGATGGATGGCTCGATCTGGTGTTGCCTCATCGGGGAAATCCCGATGGTACCGAATTAACTTCTTACATCTACTATGGCTCTCCGAATGGGTACAGCAACAACAATATGATCCAGATAAAATCGTACGTGCCTTATCAGAACTGCATAGCGGATCTCAACAAAGACGGCTGGCTCGATATCTTTCTAACGAGTTACGGCGGAGAAGTAAGCGGGAATCGCCCATCTCTAATTTACTGGGGCAGCAAAGACGGCTTCAAATCTGAACGCACGGAGTTGGAAACGTACGGTTCATCGGGTTCTTGTGCGCTGGATTTTGACGGCGACGGTTGGCTCGATCTTTTGATCGCCGATCATCGTAGCTCAGGCTCGTATGTTGAACCGGAGCCTCATCATCATACCTGTCCTTCTTTGCTTTACTGGGGTGGTCCAAATGGATTCTCTAAAGACAACCGACTAGAATTCATGGCAGTAGGGCCGAGTGGGCTTAATCTACGAGATCCGGGTAACAGTTATGATCGTGGACTTTATGAGGACTATATCTCTTCAGTTCATCAGATAAATAAGAGTGAAACTCCTGCCTCGATCAGATGGGAAGCCGAAACACCATTTGGCACGGCTGTGAGCTTTCAGGTGCGGGTGGCCGATACTGAGAAGGAAATTGAAAATTCTAAGTGGCGGGGTCCTGGTGGTGAGGACTCATGGTACACGAAACCCGGAAGCGAAATAGTGGCATTGCATGGAAAGTTCATACAGTATCGCGCTCGCCTAATTTCACCAAACGATGCAGCAACACCATATTTAACGGCCGTTGAAATTGCGTTCAAAAAGAAATAATTCAAGAGAAAATCAATATTGGATGTGATACATGATGCCAATGAATGTATTGTTGATGTTTTTGTTGTCCGTATGTGAAATCTCGGGACAGAAGATCTGGAAACAAAACAGTTACAACGATTTTGTCAAGGGCACATTTGATGATGGTGGTGCCAATATGTATGTCTCTCACAATGGGCGGATCCAGGCAATTAACCGCTGGGATTTTAACAACGACGGAAATGTCGACATATTGTGCGTGAATACTCATTCGCTCGTCGAAAAACTAGATTTGTCAATCTATTGGGGTAACGGCAAGGACTTCAGCATTTTAAATCACAGTTATATACCTGCCAATGGTCCCATGTGGATTACTGCAAACGACGTAGATAATGACGGCACTATAGATCTTGTAGTTCCCAATTATTCAAACGGTACTTGGACGAACATGGACTCTTTTGTGTACTACGGAGGATTAGACAAGACTTATGTGAGGAAGAGAGGAGAATGGGCATTCTTCCCTTTCAAGAAACGGGTATCATTGAAAAGCACTTCCGCACAAAAGGCAGCAGTTGGTGATCTTAATAAAGATGGTTATAAGGATATTGTTTTTGCTTTCTCAAGCGGGTATTGGGAGTATCGTGATAAGAATAAAAAAGGGTCATCCTATTCAAGAATCTATTGGGGCGGAAAGGATGGTTATAGTAACGAACGCTTCACCGACATTGCCACGGATGGGGCGACTGACGTAGTGACTGCGGACTTAAACTCCGACGGCTGGCCCGATCTTGTTTTCGCAAACAGCGAAGGAAGAACATCCTACGTCTATTACGGTAGTAAGGATGGCTTTAGCGAGGACAAGATGATTGAGCTGCCTACCAACAAAGCTTCTGCTGTTAAGGTCGCCGATATTGATAATAATGGAACTCCCGACGTGGTATTTGCTTGTGAGGACGGCATTGCTTCATATGCCTATACTAGTATCGACGGCAAGTTCGATATTAATAGAAGGATCGAATTTGAAACATACGACGCCAAGGACGTTGTAGTATCAGATTTCAATAAAGACGGATTTGCAGATATCTTTTTTACAAACCATCAGCACTCACTTACCGGCGATCCCAATCTTGCCAACCGTCTCATTGATTCCTTCCTTTATTTTGGTTCTGCTAACGGTTTCAGCAAAAATCACAGACAGCCTATTCCAACGATCGGTGCCTGGGGAGCTAATGCTGCAGATTTTAATAACGATGGATGGGTGGATCTTCTCGTGTGTAATAATCAAGAACACTATTCATATGAAGTTCCCTCATATGTTTATTGGAATGGCCCGGAAGGATTCCAAGAAACAAAACGCACTTGTTTATACGAACACGGCGCAGAGGGGAACGCTATCGCCGATTTCAACAATGACGGCTATCCCGATATATGTATAACATCAATGATGGGCAACTCGCGTGGCGGATACGATCCGTCTTATCTATACTTTGGAAAACAGGATGGCAGCTTCGACGTGAATCAGCGCATTGAGCTACCAGGTCGTGAACCGTACGAGCAAGCTTTTGCTGATCTGAATGATGATGGTCAGGTGGATGTTCTCATGGTGAATAGGGGAGAAACGAGTCGCGTAGCAAATGAGGTGTGGATATATTGGAACAAGGGTAACAAGTTCAGTACATGGGATATGTCTGGCCTACCTTGTTACAACGGCTTGGGCGTTCAAGTTGCAGATTTGGACCGCGACGGCTATTTAGACGTCATTGTCTCGAACGGTGGCCCCCCTCCTAATCTACCGAACAAATTGACTGAAGGATCTTTCATCTACTGGGGAAGCGACAAAGGATGGTCAGTCGAAGACAGAACCGTGCTGCCAACCGATGTAACGAGGTCGGCTACAGTCTGCGATATTGATTGCGATGGTTATCTGGATCTGGTATTTGGTAATCAGAAAAAGGGTGGAGTAGCAATAATTTTTTATGGTGACGGGACACGAAAGTACAATGTGAAACATTCAGCCCAGCTTGACAACAGCCAAGGATCGGGAATGGGAGGCGTTGCCGATTTGAACAAGGACGGCTTACTGGACATTGCATTTGCTCACGATAAGAATGTTCTCATCTACTATCAGACTCAAGATCACAAATTTGGCAAACCCATTGTGATGCCGCTACAAGCAAAGACAATGACAATCGGCGATGTGAATAATGATGGCTGGCTCGATCTGGTATGTCCCTACTATAGCGGTAACGGTAAGCGTAGCTGGTACTCAACCGTGATGCTCGGGAGCAAAAACGGATTCAATGTTGACAACAGCTTGAGATTTCCCACAGACGGCGGTACTGGCGCACTGATCTGCGATTTCAATCGGGACCGATATCCAGACATATTTTTCTATTGTCATCGAGCAGACGGGAGTTATGATGAAATAGGTGATTACAGCGACCACCACACTAATTCGCTTCTATACTGGGGAAGTGCAAAAGGTTTTTCTGAGAAGAACGTTCTGAAGTTGCCGAGTGTCGGGGCGCATTATGACATGGGAGTTGATATCGGAAATATTTGGAATAGGAAGAACTCGTATAGCTATTATTCGACGCCTTACGAAGCAGGCAATTCCAAACCGGTTTCAATTAACTGGAACGGCGAAACTCCACTCAGAACTTCAATAAAATTCCAGTTAAGAGCATCTGGTACCGAAAAGGAGCTTGCAAAGGCCGAATGGCTCGGACCTAATGGGCCGGAATCTTATTACACAAAGAACAACGAGTCAATTCGAAAAGTATCCGGTAAGTGGGTTCAATACAGAGCCGTCTTCGACATGAATAATGGTGCAGACACGCCGATTTTGAAAAGCGTAGAAATAACATTTGACAAATAGTTTCGGTGAGTTTTCAACGGATAGGATGAGCAAACAAATGAAGAAGATTCTCTTGAGAGTTTCCCTTGCACTTTTGGTGTTCTGTAATTATTCAATCGGACAATCAAAGGACATTGCCAAGGTTGGACCAGTTACTGAAAAAGTGGATCTGACAAGGTATAGTCACGTTTACTATGTATCACAGACTAACGGATCGGATAAGGATGGTAATGGTTCTCAATCAAAACCATGGAATACACTTCTACATGCTTTGACAACAATCACGGACAATCTAGAGAGTAGCAGGACGGCACTCTTGGTAGCTATGGGAACGTACAAGGAGGGGACTGTCCAGATGAAGCCATTCGTTGACATTTTCGGTGGCTTCAAAGCTGGATCTTGGGAACGCGATATTTACTCCTATCCAACAATATTGAATGGCGACTACAGCAGACGAGTAGTTGTCGGTGCCGATGATTCACGAATTGATGGAGTGACAATAACAAACGGAATAGCTCGTTCCGAAGGGGGCGGAGTTTTGTGCGAAGATACTTCGCCGGAGATTAGCAATTGTTTTATAGTAAACAACTGTTCGCTTGAGCCGGAGAATTTTAATACTGTAAGAATACATCAAAAAGGGAATGAAGGGGGAGGAATTGCGTGTCTTTATAATGCCGTCCCCATAATTCGCAACAATATTTTCTATAGGAACAGGACGTCAGTCGGTAATGGTGGAGCTCTCTCGTTTTACGGTTGGCTTCGGGAAAGGCATGCAACGGATAAAAGGATAGAAAACAATTTTATGGAAGGTTCAGGAAGAGGAGTGGTTCGAAATAATGTCTTCATACAAAACACTGCCGGGATTAATGATATTACTCAAACCCGCAGCAGCAATGGAGGCGCAATCTCATGTTCGAATGAAGCAAGACCGATAATCGAAAATAATGTGATTGCCTCGAACCGTGCAAAAGGAAATAGCGACGCAGGCGGAATTTATGTGGAAGATTTTTCTTATCCGACCATTCATGACAACCGGATTGTTGGGAATATCGCCGATGATGATGGCGGCGGAATCTATATTATGCGTTTAAGCCATGCCGTTGTAACTAATAATTTTATTGCTGGAAATTGGACAACGAATGGAGGTGCCGGCGGCATACGGCTTAGCAAAGAAGGACGTGCACTTATTTCCGATAATACTATTGTCGAGAATCAATCCGGCGGAGGTATACAATGCATTGATTCGTACATGGAGCTGAGGAATAACATAATTATGAACAATAAGGGGAAAACCAGCATCAGGTATTCTAATAATTTCAGCTATTTCATTCCTTCTCCAGTAGAAAACAACATAATTCTAGGCAACGAAGGGAAAGTGAGCTTGGAAACGAAGAAGGGCGCAAAAATAGATGTCAATAATAATGATGTCAATGAGAAAGTCGCCGGGAAAAACAATAAGTATCAGCCGGTGAAGTTGAACTCAAAAAGCATTTCCGGCGAAGTTGTAAAGCATGCGTTCGATGAACAACATTACCAAACAATGATTGAAACAAAGGATTCTGACAATCCTCAATCGCTGTTGGGCAGAACAATACATATCGGAAATTTTTGGAGCGTTGTTTGCAGAGTTGATGATAATAGGCTCTATGTGTGGGGCAATGCTGCTGAACATATTGCCGACAGCTCGGGCCTGGAGATTCTTTCTGACTATCAATTGCAGAAATAGCCCATTCTGAATTCTATTCTTTGATCAACTAACGGGAGTCATTTGATGAGGTCTGGCGGATTCACAACGATTGATGCGATTATAGCATTTGCTTACGTATTTGGTATAATCGGATTTGGCATTTATCTATATAAGAAACAAAAATCGACAAATGACTTCTTACTTGCAGGAAGAACAATGAGTTGGTTTCCTGTCGGTATGTCACTTCTGGCTACTTTAACAAGTGCAATTGGATACATGGCTTTTCCAGCGGGCTCATATAAGTATGGAATCATAATGCTATGGATGGCGATGGCAATTCCCATTTCCTATCCGGTGGTCGTCTATATTTTCATACCTTTTTATCACAAACTGAAAGTTGTTACAGCTTATGAATATTTAGAAAGACGATTCAGTACTGAAGTGCGTGCTCTGGCAAGCGCTATATTTATTCTATGGCGGCTTACCTGGATGGCTGCAATTATTTATGTTCCTTCGATGGTATTAAGTGTTGTCACGAATGGATCAATTCCTCTTATCCCATCCATTGTAGTTATGGGAGCCGTAACCACGGTGACAACAGCCCTTGGCGGTATGAAAGCTACCATGTGGTCCAATGTAGTTCATTCATTCGTAATGTTCGCGGGAATGATAATTGCCGTCATCCTTGTGTTTACATCGATACCTGGCGGTGTCTCGGAAGTTTGGGCTTTGCTCGTAGCCGCGGGAAAGACGAATCTAACTGCAAATATTGTTGGGTTCGAGAGCGCAGGATTTTTTGAAAAGATAAGGCTCTATTTGGTAACTGACGTAACCATTGTCTCACTAATAATTACTTATTCAGTTCAAAAAATGGGTAACTACTGTGTTGACCAGGCTATGGTACAAACCTATTTGACAGGCAAATCGCTTGCCGCAAGTAGAAAGGGTTTTCTAACCAATGCTTATGCTTATCTGTTGTACATAGTTTTAGTCACATTTATCGGATTTGGTCTCTATGCAGTTGCGTCCCGTTTGAATTTCCCCAGCAATTTGGCAATCGATAACATCTTCCCTTACTTCATTGCCAACGTCATGCCTGTCGGCATCACCGGTTTAATGGTGGCAGCTATTTATGGCGCATCCATGTCCAGCCTCAATTCCGGTATTAACTCCAGCGTCGCCGCTATACTCAATGACTTCTACGGCCGATATACACTAAAGGTATATAATCTTGATGCAGGTGAAATATCCGAAAAGGAAAAAGCGCGTCGGTTGAAAATAGCCAGATACTCCACACTAGTTCTCGGAACAGTAGTAACAATTGGTGCGTGCTTTGTTAAAGAAATGGGTAACATTTTTGACTATTCACAGAAACTCATCAACATGTTCACCGGACCGTTATTTGGCGTATTCATTTTGGCCATGTTCTCAAAACGCGCAACGGCGCCAGCTGCATTGATTGCGGGGTTCCTGGGGTTTGTATTGGGTTCCCTCATGGTATTTGCAAAGAAATGGGGAATTGATTCTCTGGCGGTCGGAGTGCTATGGCCGGCGGCAATTTCTTTTTTTGCTACTCTCATTGTTGGAGTCTTCTTGAGCATGTTCATCGGCAAAAACAGCAGAGATGCTCTTAATTATACATGGCGCAAGGTAATGGCGCGTGAAGACCAATAACAACTGGAGCACGAAGTATGTACTGTCCTTGTGAAATTGATCGGGCTTGAAAATGGAGAATGTTGAGAAGAACATATTGCAGCAAATTGCACATACAGTAAGAGCGCTTTCCGCTGATGCAATTGAGAAACAACGTTCTGGTCATCCGGGGTTGCCATTAGGTGCCGCTGAAATAGGCACTTACTTGTTTACGAAAGTAATGAGACACAATCCTAGAAATCCGAATTGGATAGGAAGAGATAGATTTGTTCTGTCTGCAGGACATGGTTCGATGCTTCAGTATGCTCTGCTCCATTTGTGCGGTTATGACTTGAGTCTAGATGATATTGAGAACTTTCGTCAGCTTAAATCAAAGACGCCCGGTCATCCAGAATACGGCATAACACCTGGCGTCGAGATAACCACAGGGCCATTGGGCCAGGGGATCGCTGCCGGTACCGGGATGGCAATTGCCCAAAAACTTCTAGCTGCAAGATTTGGCGGAGAGCTATTCAACGCACACATTTATGTGCTTGCTGGCGATGGTTGTATGATGGAGGGAATAAGTTCGGAGGCAGGCAGTCTTGCCGGAACTCTAGGATTGAACAACCTGGTAATAATCTACGACTCCAACGATGTCTGTTTGGACGGGCCGACATCAGAATGCTTGGGGGAAAATACTGCCAAACGGTACGAAGCATACGGGTTCAATGTCGTTGAGATTGATGGCTATGACTTTGAGCAAATGGAAACGGCATTCAATGCAGCTAAAAAAGAGGAAGTCAAACCAACATTGATAATCGCCAAAACCGTCATTGGCAAATACTCACCGACCAGGCAAGGTACCAGTGCTAGTCATGGAAGGTTCTTAGGTCCGAAAGAAATGGAAGGATTCAAACATGCCATCGGGTGGCCTGAGACACCCTTCTATGTCCCTGAAGATGTTAAAGCGTATTTTGCGGATGCTTCACCGCGTTTTGAGAAATACGAAAAGGAGTGGACCGAGCTCTTTGAAAGAATGAAGCGGGAAGATCCCAACAAATTGAAACAATGGGACATGTTCTACCACAAGCAGCTGCCTTTGGATTTTGAAGAGCAGATTTGGGGCATTCCGATAGAACCCAATCAACCGACAAGAAAACACAATGAGCAAATAATCGCAAAGGTTGCTGAATTGCTGCCGTTTTTTATCTCGGGTTCCGCCGATGTTGCAAGTGTTGATTTGACGTGGCTGCCTGATAATCAGATCGTTAATCACAGCACCTGGAATGCGCAGCAGATCAAATTCGGTGTACGTGAGTTTTGCATGGCTGCATGCGCATATGGAATGAACCTGCACGGAATGGTTCAGCCTTCCATCGGTACGTTCTTGGTCTTTTCTGATTATATGCGAAACGCAATTCGAATGTCTGCACTAATGAAACAGAGAGTCATCTACGTGTTTTCGCATGATTCAATATTGATTGGTCAAGACGGCCCGACTCACCAACCGGTCGAGCACTTGATGTCGTTGAGGCTGATACCTAACCTCACGATGATTCGTCCGGGAGATGAAAATGAATCTAAAGCGGCCTGGTCAACTGCATTTGAAATTCAAGAAGGTCCTGTTGCGCTATGTTTTACGCGGCAACCAGTTGAATCTAAGGTAAGTGTTTTAACAAAAGAGCGAGCACGTGTTGGATTAAGAAAAGGTGCCTACGTTCTATACGGTGACGCAGACGGACATGTTGACATTGAGATGCTTGCCACGGGTTCAGAAATCAATCCATCCTTCGTCGCGGCCGAACTGTTGGAGAAAAACGGCTATTCCGTAAGATTGATTTCTGTACCGAGCTGGGAATTGTTTGATAAACAGGAAGAGGATTATAGAAACTCAATTCTATTTGGAGAAGCAGATGTGAAAGTAAGTATTGAAGCCGGTGTGGGTCTGGGTTGGCAGAAATTCGTCGGGCGAAAGGGCTTAATCATATCTCAAGAAACCTACGGGGCTTCTGCCCCGGAGCCTGTCATGGCTGAGCATTTCGGATTTACCGCCGAACAAATCTACAGAAAGATCTGTCATTTTATTGCAGTAGTTAGTAAGCAAATTGCCGCGCAATGATATATCAAACAAACAATTGGACAAACCCTCTTCTATGGACTTACGTATGAGTAACCTATTTGATGTTTCAGGTAAAATTGCTCTTGTTACCGGCTCTGGCCAAGGAATTGGATTAACTTTGGCAAGAGGATTAGCCCTTGCCGGATGCAAGGTGGTTATTAATGACAGAATCAAGACAAGGCTAAATCATACTCTCGGCATTTTTCGCAAAGAAAGTCTACTTGCCTATGGATCAGCTTTCGACGTAACGAATGAGGAGGAAGTAAATGAACATATCAATTCAATTGAAAAAGAAGTAGGTCCCATATCAATCTTAGTAAACAATGCTGGAATACAAATTCGTTCACCGCTCGAGGAATTCAAATTATCTGATTGGCAAAAAATCATAGATGTTAACTTAACTGGTGCGTTCATAGTATCCAAAGCAGTCTCAAAATACATGATCAAGAGAAAAGGTGGAAAACTTATCAACATTTGTTCTATACAAAGCGAACTTGCTAGACCTTCTATAGCTCCATACACTGCATCGAAAGGTGGGCTGAGAAATCTCACTCGAGGTATGGCCACTGATTGGGGCAAATATAATATTCAGGTAAACGGAATCGCGCCTGGATATTTTAAGACCGAAATGACGAAAGCTTTGTATGAAGATGAAAAGTTTGACACTTGGCTTCGGTCAAGAACACCTGCAAATCGTTGGGGTGACCCGGGGGAATTAATAGGCGCACTGATTTTTCTATCCTCGAGGGCGTCGGACTATGTGAGTGGTCAGCTTGTTTATGTTGATGGCGGTATGACGGCCTGCGTATGATGGTCGGCGTTTGAGAGCTGCTTAACTCTTTGTGAGAGGGATCATTTGATTAGTTTTGGCTAAGATTTCACCTGGTTGACCGGTCTATTCAGCCATCTGCAAGCCGAGAAAATCCCTACCTCGGGCGCCGCTATTCACTATCCGAAAGAGGTGTGTATTCGAATCGTATTGCCTGTCTTTCCCAAGCGTTCCGTGATGACTCCCGCCTCGCTTCTTACCCGCATAGTCTGACAAAAGGTGATGGACCATATCATGATGATGGTCAACGAAGATTGTCTGATGAAGCCAGCCCGGGCCTCGAATTGCTCACAAGAAAAAACAAACAAGACTATGTAGGAAGAGAATATGAACAACAATCACGTCAAAGATATGTCGTGTAACATTTTAGCTTGGTTCTTTGTCGCTGCTCTCGGATTCGACGGTGAACTATTAGCCCAATCATCAGAGGTGAAAATACCCCGCATTCAGTCGATGAATGTTGAGATGGGCGACTCGGTTCCTATTCTCGGTGCAAAATCGGCTTCCGTGCTTCAATTTGAAGATGGAAGAATAGCTGTCGGTCAAGGGAAGGAAGTCAGTTGGTCATACGATCGAGGCCATACCTGGAAATCGGGGCCCGAAGGTGCATTCGATAAAACCTCCGTTGATCTTGGCAAGGGGGAGATACTGTGTATCCGACGTGGTTCGCAACGAAGAGTAGACAATAAGTTCACGCTTCGTGTACAGAGATCCCGTGACAACTGGAAATCAGTAACAGAAGAAGAAGCGGTGTTGGACATTCCCAATGCATCGTTCACTGCTACGGGTGGAGGTGAAATTGTTGATGGGTTCCTATTCCATCATGGAATCTTGAAATTAAATGGGGGTGTTCTCATCGGCACAATGTATGGTAATTATGAAGGAGATAATGTACTGTGCGACGGTTATCCTCCCGAACTCAATCAGAGAAAGTATAGAACAGTAGTTGTGTTTTCGCATGACAACGGTCACTCTTGGGGTGACCCCGTTTTGGTTGCTTACGACAAAATGCTTGGGCGTGGAATCCCAGATGATTACTCATTACTTGGAAAAAGTATTCCAAAGGCAAATGCAAAAGCAACAGCTATCGTTCCCGCTATTACGCAGGAAGGATTTCGAGAAGCTGACATCGTCCGGGCACAAAACGGAGATTTACTCTGTATGATGCGCAGCGGCGGACGAAATGGTGAATCGGTTAATTTATTTCCCACGCCTCTTTATTGTTCGCGATCAACAGATAATGGGAAATCGTGGTCGTCGCCAGCACAAATTGCAGATAGAGGGGTGTGTCCGAATGCAGTGACACTTGAAAACGGAATTATTGTTTGTACGTACAGCCGGCCGGGCAACTGGCTAATATTTTCCGATGATAATGGTATGACGTGGAAAGGGGCATTTCAATTTGGTAATACGGGAGACTATAATTTTATCACTGAAACCGAGCCGAATGTGATCCAGGTTTACCACGAGGTGAAGGAGGGTAAACAGAAAATTGTGTATGGAACGTTTTTCACAGTTCGAAAACACAAATAGTAATGCCATCGGATGTGCTCTGGCGGCTGCAAGAGAATCCTCCCATTTTGTTACTTCCGTAAAAACACTTCACATATTTCTATTTGAGAACGTTCTATGAAGCGTGACTATACGAAGTATAAAGAAAGGCATATTGCCTTTTGGGAAATGCAGGAAGTCGAAAGCCCGCTGATCGGATTTACTGTTGGAGCAGGATTGGACTCATGGAGCTACTGGCAGTATAACAAAGCCGCTCAGGCACTCCTCGGCAAAGAGCATATTGTGCCTGGCGATATCAACCCGATGGACTTTGTTGAAGATCAGCTGCGCTACCTGGAACTGTCAGAGGAAATCAACGACGATGTATGCCGATCGGCCATGCCTCTGGCATCAGTACCGTGGATGGAGGCAATTCTGGGATGTCCGGTATGTTCGACCGAAGCTCATATGACATGCAAGAAGATCCTTGATTACGTAGATTCCTTTAAACCTAATCCTTTTTCTTCCGACAATGTATGGGTAAAGAAATATCTCGAATTTATTCAAACCTATACAGATGTGTTTTCCGGAAAATTTCCCGTAGCACAATCAATCGTACGAGGACCTTCCGACATTGCAAGTGCACTCTTAGGCGCGGAAGAGGCCGCGATGGCTCTGATGACAGAACCAGAAGCCATGCACGGTCTGCTTGATTATGTAACTGATCAACTTGAACAATTCTTGAAGTTGCATATGACGGTTCTTCCAAGATTCCAAGATGGTTATGTCATAGGTCAGTATGAACTCTGGGCGCCTGAGCCTGCACTGCGCATTCAGGAAGATGCTTCGACTCTTTATTCACCAGAGTTGTTTGAAGAATTTCTCGCACCCTTGGACAAACGGCTTGCGTCTATTTCCAGATATACGCTCATACATGTACATTCTTCTTCGCTTTTCCTGATCGATCAATTCCTGCAAGTTTCGCAAATCCGAGCATTTCAGGTTACGAAAGATGCTGGGAAGATTTCGTTGGCGGGTATGATGCCGAGTCTTCTCAAAATACAACGAGCTGGAAAACCTCTAATAGTAAAAGGCCAATTTGAGGATGCTGATTATGACCTTATGAAGAAAATGCTTTCAGTCCGCGGCTTGTGCGTACAGCCAGTTGTAAAGAACTTATCTGATGCTCATAGAATTATGCCCATGTTACGAGAATGGGTTTAGGGTTGAATATTGTCCGTACTTCTGGATAAACACGGTATGTACGTTTGGTGCACTTGAGCTGTTTGTTTGCTGCAGGAACTGCAACGAAGGCCGCGCAAGGACAATTGCTGAGAGGCTAATCCATGTTGAATGAACTACGTCCGTAGCACCGAAGGAAGACTTGAACACTCAGGCTGTCGTCTCGTCTTGTGAAAATGCAGTGTACAAGAAGGTCACTTGGCGACTTATCCCATTTCTTTTTCTTTGCTACATCTTGTCCTATGTCGATCGAGTCAATGTGAGCTTCGCCAAACTGCAGATGCAGCAGGATTTGGGAATGAGCGACACGATCTTTGGTGCAGGGATGGGAATCTTTTTCATCGGATACTTCTTTTTTGAAGTGCCCAGTAACATGATGCTCAGGAAAATTGGCGCGAAGCGTTGGATTGGACCAATCATGATCGTATGGGGTTTCGTATCCTCGGCATTCGTGCTTGTGAAGACTCCGCTCATGTTCTATACATTGAGGTTCCTGCTGGGAATTGTCGAGTCGGGATTCTTCCCCGGTGTGGTGCTCTACCTGACGTTTTGGTACACGGACAAGTACAGGGCCAAAATGGTAGGAGCGTTTATGAGTGCCATCGCTATTTCCGGAGCGTTTGGAAGTCCTCTCTCCGGCTGGATAATGGCGAAGATGTCAGGCGTTGAGGGACTCACCAGCTGGCAATGGCTCTTCTTGTTGGAGGGAATACCGTCTGTTCTTATGGGCATAGTGGTATTGTTTTTCCTTGATGATGGGCCACAAACAGCGAAGTGGCTGAAGCCGGATGAGAGCCAATTACTTATAGGGAAGCTCCAAGAAGAAGAGGAAGCCAAGCAAAGACGCGGGCGGGTGCATCATACGCTTGCAGATGCCTTCAAGAGTGGCAAGGTGTGGTTGCTCTGCTTGGTGTATTTCGGCATTATTATGGGCAACTACTTCATCAGTTTCTGGATGCCGCAATTGATCAAGGACAACTTCGCTACCGACCCGTGGCATATTGGCTTGATTTCCATGATCCCGTGGGGGATCGGTGCCATTGTGATGATCGCTTGGGGCCATCACTCAGACAAGACTGGTGAGCGCCGCTGGCATTTCGCCCTCGCAGCAGCGACTGCCGCGGTATTCTTCGTGTTCAGTGGAATACAGGGGTTGCCGCCAGTCCTTGGAATCGCGGCCTTGTCAATAGCAACGGCGGGTGTCATGGGTGGTTTTTCCACTTTCTGGGCTTTGCCTTCAGGAATCCTTTCGGGAGCAGCCGCTGCTGCGGGGATAGCATGGATCAATTCCGTCGGGAACCTCGGCGGCTTCGTCAGTCCTTATGTCGTCGGATGGATTCGGGATACCACGCATAATCCAATATATTCAGTGCTTGTGTTGGCCGCATCGTGTTTGATGTCTGCTACGCTTGTATTTGTCGTAACGAGGAAAAAGATATCTACGTCTTAATGAGATGGTGTGAGGACAGCTACCAATGAAATCCTACAAAATCGCAGTAATTCCGGGGGACGGAATCGGCGAGGAAGTGATGCCGGAGGCAATTCGTGTTCTTGATCTTGTGGCTGGACTCTCTGGTTCATTCCAATTTGAATACAAGTATTTCCCTTGGGGTTGCAGTTACTACATAGAACATGGCCGGATGATGGCCGCAGATGGGTTGAAGATGCTTCGGGATTTCGATGCGATCCTCTTCGGCGCTGTTGGTTCCCCTACCGTTCCGGACCACATTTCTCTCCGAGGTTTGAGGCTTGCCATTTGTCAGGGCTTCGATCAGTACGTTTGCTATCGTCCCAGTGAGCTTTTGCCCGGTGTGAGAAGCCCTCTTGCAAACAGAGAGCCAGGTGCAATTGACTTCGTCGTGATTCGGGAAAACACCGAAGGGGAGTACGCCGGTGCAGGTGGGCGAGTGCATGGAGGCTTGCCGAATGATATCGCAGTGGAAACGTCCATCTTCTCAAGGCTGGGCGTCGAGCGGGTTGTACGGTATGCGTTTACCCTTGCTCAGAACAGGCGGAAGCGCCTCGTGAGTGCCACAAAGTCAAATGCACAGCAGCATGCGCTCACGTTCTGGGATGAGATTGTCGAGGAAGTAAGTAAAGATTTTAGTGAAGTGCGAACTGAGAGAGTACTCATCGATGCACTCGCGGCAAGATTTATTCTCAGCCCGGAGTCTCTGGATGTAGTGGTCGCTTCCAACCTCTTTGGGGACATCCTGACGGATCTCGGGGCCGCAATCTGTGGGGGATTGGGGATCGCACCAAGCGGCAATATGAATCCGGAAAGAACCTACCCATCGATGTTTGAACCTGTACATGGATCTGCACCCGATATCGCCGGCAGAGGGATTGCGAATCCTGCCGGTATGATACGGTCGTGTGCGATGATGCTTGAATTCCTGGGAGAAGGTGAAGGTGCAAAAATGATTGAAATGTCCGTGCGGAGCGTGTTGCAGCAGGGGGCGGTCCGCACACTAGACTTGGGGGGATCTGCGACGACGACGGAATTCACGAAGGCTGTTCTTTCACATCTGAAGAAGATTGGTGGCAAATGAGAGGCAACACGTGTTTCGATGAGTTCAAGAGGTTAGCAGGATGATCGTTTGCTTGAGCAGGATACTCGCCCGAAAGGGGAGAAACCGCCAAGTGGAATATGATGGTATCATAGACACGTGCGGCTTCGTCCCGTTTAGATGAGAACCTAAACGGGATCGCTTCATGCCGCCTCCCCCAAAAACGTTTCCTGAGCAATAATGCCTCCCTGCTTGCCCCGAAGATATTTTTCGGGGTCCGCCGAAGTCGAACGCAGGCGGAACCCAGTCGCGGAGTTTATCCCGCTCCGCGGCACTTCACTCTGTTTCGACTCACTCATCTATGCATAGAAAGTCAGCATTTGCTCGGCTCCGCGGGATCACGGTTTTCGAAGCCTTGTCAAGCCTACCTAAATCAGTCAGACCATACCACCTTTCATTGCTAAAATCTGTTCGACGTCAATCTCCATGTGATAGCGTGACTGACAGAAGGGCACTGCCAACATGCGAGGTCAAACTCTGTTGGACATCGTGGGAATGAAAGGGGAGAGGCACTGCGGAGGCGCGGGTGTCACATCAACAGAAACTTATACATTGCGAAGGCTTCGGTCGGAAATCCCGAAGATTCGATTGGCATTTTCCTTCCCGCCAGACAACGGCGGGATTCTCAAAACGACAAAAGAGTTAGCTTCATCCTGTCGGACTCGCTAACTCTTGTCGTTTTGGCAGTAGCCCTAAAGGGATCCTCGTACACCCTGAAATTTCGTGCTTGGTGCTCACGCTGGACCTAGATTGAGTAGCCAAGCATGAAAACCACAAAGTTAACATCTTGGCACTTCGCACTCGTTCTAGCGGCCGTTGTTCTCTTCCTGACGGACCGGAATAACCCTTCCGCTTCCCCGGCAGAAATCCCAGCCCAGACGTGGCAAGTCTACTTCTCACCTCATGGTGGAGCCACCTCGGCAATAGTCCGCGCTCTTGATCAGGCGACAGAATCAATCTGGGTTCAGGCCTATTCGTTCACATCAATCCCGATTGCCGAGGCACTGGTACGAGCGCAAGGGAGGGGACTTGCAGTCCGGGTTATCCTAGATCGAAGCCAAAAAACCGAAAAATACTCCGCAGTGGGCTTCTTATCAAAGCATGGCATCATCATCGGAATTGATGCTGCTCACGCCATCGCTCACAACAAAGTGATAATCATTGACAACGAGATCGCTATCTCGGGATCTTTCAACTTCACAAGAGCAGCCGAAGAGAGGAACGCGGAGAATCTAATGATAATCCACGACAGAGAACTTGCTGCGCGATTCCTTGACAATTGGTGGATCCACCAGAAACACTCAACGCTTTTTCGCTAGCAACCTGAGCTCAAAAAGGAGGCCGACCTGCTACGAGATCGACTTCGCAATCCCCCGCCGTTCGCGCAATTTCAAGGCTCACTACAGCTCATGTTGCAGGTTCAGGTCGGGAACAGGAACTTCACACAACTCACACCCCTGTATCGAATATTTGAAATGGTGTTGAATTCCAAAGAATGACAACGATCTGATATCCCCTGCTGCTGACTATGAAAGCCACCAAGTTCACCACCGGGCACATTGTTCTGTTTCTGGTCGCGATTGCCGTTTCGGTGACTTCTTCATACATCCCGCAAACTCGGCAATTGTATGGTCTACTTCCCGCATGGCAAGTCTACTTTTCGCCTCATGGCGGGGCGACCTCTTCAATATATGAGAGGCTCTTGATAGGGCAGAACAATCAGTTCTAGTTGAGGCCTATTCGTCCACCTCAGCAACCATCGCTGAGGCTCTTGAGGAAGCCCGGATGCGAGGAGTCAGAGTTCAGATCCTGGTCGATAATGGCCAGAAAACCGAGAGGTACTCCTGCGCCTATTTCCTAGCCAATGCCGGCATCGCCAGCAGATCGATCGAGACCACCCTGACCTGGCCCGCCCAGCGCTCTAGTCTTGACGCACGATAAGAATGTCATTGCACTAACGCACTTGAACAGCAGGCTTGTGAACAGCAGGCTTGCATCTCATTTTTGCCTGTGCTAACTTCTCGGTGTAGGATTTTCCCGCCGAGACTAACCATGCGCATTCCCACTTGACAACTCATGTATCATCGTGCCTGATCCCCAAACACAAGAAATCATAGTTCGCGAAGGCATGCAACGAGTGCATCCTCGTGAGGGGGATGCATTTGAAGAGATGTTCTTCACGTACTACCCGAAGCTCCTCGTTTTTGTCGAACGCTACGTCCTATCTCGAGATATTGCTGATAACATCGTCAAAGACCTTTTTGTTGATATCTGGCAACGTAGAGAGCTCCTAGTCATCCATAGCTCCTTCAAGGCGTATCTTTACGCAGCAGCACGCAATCGAGCTCTGAACTATCTGAGATCCACCAAATCCCATGAGCCACACCTCACCCTCCGCACAATTGAAGATGATGAGTTGGCGCTTGTTCAGTCCACGCTAGACAGTCCACAGGAACTACTCGAGAAAAGAGAACTTGAAGCAGCAGTTCAGAAAGCGATCGACAGGCTCCCTGGGCGCTGCAGACTTGTTCTCACTCTCCACTGGCATGATGGCCTGCGGTACTCAGAGATCGCCCGGGTTCTAGAAATCTCGGTCAAGACTGTCGAAAACCATATGGCGCGGGCCTTCAAGCTACTCCACGACTCCCTCTTTCGTTTCATCACCATTCTTCTGTTCTCCAGCGGCTTGTCATACGACACCATCATGGAATGTAGCAGCACTCTGTAGTTTTCTCTCCCTTCTTCTACGATGACGTGAGGCAAATCTCTGAAGGCACAGGCTGCTCCTCCTTCACCTCATCCGTTGCGCCCTCTATCTCAGCCAATTTCAGCAATATTGATGCTTAGACTTCCCTCGGAAGCTGAAGTCAACTGTGTCCGAAAGTGATAAGCCATCGGCCCCAGGACATCTTTCAGCATCCCCCAGCCACTTTCGAATAGGGGTAAATGGCAAAAGACGTGTCTTAAAGGTAAGGGGGGAGTCCGAGGTCTTCTTCGGAATCAATGACGAGAGCCTTTTTGACACCGTCTTTGCCTCAGATTCCTGACCCCATGCAGTATATGCTACCTTTTCTCTCTGTCCGGTGCATGGCAGGAAGGTCAAAATACCAGCCATTCTAACACTTCTTGCTGATCTCGAATCCCACATCTCAAACATTTCTGCAAATCGTTCAATTATGGGATTGAACTATCTTCGATGCGATGCACATTGCGGACGCTATCCTTGGTTTCTATATCATAGGAACCAGAAATGAAAAGGATACACCTCAGTCTATTCACGCTCGTTGCACTCCTGCTGCTTCCATCATTCCTCGCTGCACAGCAATGGAAATTCATCGTTTATGGCGACACAAGAAGTAATGATGCGGCACATAGAAGTGTTCTGACATCAATAAAAGGCAACACACCTGATTTCAAGTTCATTATTAATGTTGGTGATGTCGTAAGTGCCGGCTCAAGTTCAAGCGATTGGACGACGTGGAGTAATGCAATGACTGCTGTCTTTGGAAGCACGTTACAGGATGGAACTCCGCCCAAGTACATGGCTGTGAATGGCAACCATGATGCCGCGGCGGGATCCGGTCAAGTGAACTGGAGAGCCAACCTCAGCGGGCAGTACCAGCAGTTTGGTCCCAACACCTTCTACTGTTTCGACTATAATGACGCCAGGTTCATTCTCCTGGACTCGGAAAACAGTGTCACCGGTCAGCAAAGGACAATGCTCTTGGATGCAATTCAGAAGAATCCCAAGAAGTGGTTGTTCACCGTTTGGCATACGCCGATATTTGATTTTGGTCCAAAATCATATAATGCCACGGTTCATACTTCTTGGGGCATCCCACTTTATCAGAATGGCTGTGATCTCATGTTTATGGGGCACGCGCACTACTATATCAAAACCAGGAAACTAGCGCTCAATGGAGCGATGAATCCTCCGCTCGATGCTGAAAGAGGAATAGTACAATGCGTAACCGGAAACGGCGGAGCTCCGCCGTATTCAATCAATTCAAACGAAGACAACAATGCGTACATGATCGACGGCACATATACCAACGGCAATGGTTATACGGAAATCACCATCAACGGAGATACTGCTACGCTGAAGCATATCCTTGCTAACGGCACCGTATTCGACACCCAAACTCATAGACCTAATCCAAAGACAACAACTGCAATTCATACGCTGGAAGAAGAAGTGCCAACCGAGTGTGTTTTGCACGATGTATACCCCAATCCGTTTAATCCGTCAACGACAATATCATTTGCTGTGCCGCAAAGTGGAATGTATTCTCTGAAAGTATATAACATATTGGGCGACGAAGTAGCAGTATTGCTAAATTACAAAATGCCGGCAGGGTTCCACAAAGTCAATTTCAGCCCCGGTAACCTATCTTCGGGTACATATATTTATAGGCTTTCAGGTAACAACGTAGATATCAGTAAGAGGATGACATATCTGAAATGACGTTTGTGAAACATCTTTTGTGGGATTGAACTGTCATTGATGTTGATGTCTGTTGCGACATTATCCTTGGGTGCCAGGGAGTTGGCATCCTCAAGAATCCAGAAGAAGACAAATGCCCGGCTAAGAGTTTCTCAATAACAGGTCCCATCAATACAAACAACCAATCAATAATCGACCAACATTTGGTCATTTGGAGGAGGTTATCATGAAAACTCTAAGAACAATTCCTTTCGTAGTCTTAATGATGATGGTGGTGAGTCTGGGATGGGGACAGACGACTGTCTTTTCCGATGATTTTAGTACTACTACAAGCGAAACCTTGGTTAAATATGGACCTATCGGCACGAGCCCATGGAGTGTGAATGGCATTAATGACTGGTGTGCAAGACGAAATGCCGCAGCAGGTTTATCTACATTAGATCTATCTAATAGTGCTGTATGGAATACTGCTGGCGCGGCTGGTGGTGGCTGGGTACTTGCGGCGGTTCCCTTATCTGGTTTCAAAAGCCCGTATAATGTCAAGCTAAGCTCAAATCCGGGTGTGATAACCTGGACTTTCAATATGAGGACACATAGAAGTACTGCTGGCAATGGGTTCGGGAGCTCTACTGGTGGCACCGCTATTACTGAATGGTATGCCAATGCACTGGTGCTTGCAGCGACAGACAATACTGAAGCTACCGGTGACGGGTATGCCGTAGTAGAGCATAGACCAATAGAGGGCACGGATTCCCAATTACCATCAACAAACAATATTGCTTTAATAAAATATACCGGTGGAATTCGGGGAACAAGAACGACACTCATTGGATTTGGACCGGCACTCGCATCTACCAGAAATTTCTCTAGCAATAAAGTAACCTACAATCCTAAGACCAATGAATGGCAATTGTTCAGCAGAGATGATCTGGGCTATGCCGCGGCTGTGGATCCTGAATCTGGTACTCTCACACAAATTGGTACTGCTGTCATAGACAATACGCATACTTCAAAGGTTATGACTTATTTATTTGCATACGCTCAAGGAAGCTACACCAGTGGTCGATACTATCAATTTGCTAACATAAAAGTGACAGTTAGCGCAGCCACGGGAATTACAAATTCGTCAGAAATCCCAAGGGAACTCAAGTTAGATCAAAACTATCCGAATCCCTTCAACCCTTCAACAAACATCAAGTTCTCAGTCCCGGCTTCAGGCAGGTACTCCTTGAGAGTGTTGAACCTTCTCGGGCAAGAGGTCGCTGAGGTATTTAACAAAGAACTATTTGCCGGAACGCATACCGTTGGTTTCGACGCATCGGCTCTCCCTTCCGGTATCTATATCTATACCTTAACTGGGCAAAATGCTCAGTTGAGCAAGGCAATGATGTTGATCAAATAATTCGACCACGTTCTTCTGAGTCGTCGGTTGCTTGGATAACGGCCGGTCTGTGTCTACTCGACTTTGACGGCATAGAGACAATAGCGCTATTGATAGATGATCGGAAACAGATGGACGAGAATATCCATGGCTTTCGCGGGATCGAATGGCGATTGATCGCCAACTACATCAACGATGAATCCAGCGAGGCAGAGCGCCGTCAAGTGGAGGAGTGGATTCGAGCTGATCCTTCTCGAAAAGCAAAGATTGGATCTCTGCATAGGATTCGCGATGCACGCGGTGAAAGAGACCTTCAATCCCAAACAAAGGCGGCGTGGGAGGAGGTTTCTCGCAGAACAAGGTCCCTCCCCGGGGAAGGGCATGCATTGACGGTCATCAAACTCGATCCGCTTTTCCTTCGAGCAATGAAGATCGCCGCTGTGATCCTTCTGGTCGCCGCCCTCCCCTTTGCGATCATGAAGCTGAAGGGCCTGAGAACAGAGTCCAAAGCGCCGCCCACCAGATGCATCGTGTCGACAGATCGAGGTCAACATACGAAGATCAGGCTCAGTGATGGATCCGCCGTCACGCTGAATTCTATGAGCACGATCGAATTCCCGGAGCAGTTTGCAGACGGCCCTCGCGAGGTGGCAGTGGTTGGTGAAGCCTACTTTGCCGTTACACAGAAGGCAGGAGCGCCGTTCTTTGTTCGCACAGCAAGAGCTGTTGTTCAGGTTCTTGGTACCGAGTTCAACGTGAGTGCCTGGCCTGCAGACGAATCGGATGAGGTCGTTGTAGCTCGAGGCAAAGTCTCCGTACAGTCGGCACAGACTGGAGTGCCGGGGAGTGTCATCCTGACGCAGGGACACGAGACAAGAATCGTCGATGGCAAGGCTCCATCCATACCCCGAATTGTCAGCATCCAGAAATATTCCGCCTGGTTGCAGGGACAATTGATGTTCGAAAACACTCCATTCCGGGATGTCATCAAGACGCTGGAGCGGCAGTACGATTTCAAATGCAGTGTGCGTGATTCTTCGCTCCTGGCGTACCGAATCACGGCTTCTTTCAAGAATGAAACACTCGGCGATATCCTTCGGCTTATGTCGGCGTCGATGGGGGCGAAGTACGAGCGTCGTGGATCCATCGTGACGTTTTATGCAACGGCTAGGCAGAGAGTCAGATGAGGCCCCTTTCTGGATATCGTGGTGCCCCGGAAGATCTTCGGAGATTCTGATAGTCCTATTGATCAACAAACACACATTTCCTCACTCACTATCTGGAAGGAGAAATGCCGTGAGAACAAATGTAATGTTTCGGCTCTTCCTACGGTTGATGCCGTTTCTCATTTCCGCTGCCGCCTTCGCGCAAGCGGATGAGTGGCAGGAGGTCAAGGCAAGCGTCGGTAAGGAGCTCAAGGCGGAAAGGGCACTTGCGCCTAACGCGCTTTCAAAAGTGGTTTCCGTTGAGCTGCAAAACGTGCCATTTGTGCAAGCAGTGAAAGAGGTTGCATTTCAGGGGAACCTGCGTGTACTCTTCACGCAGAACATGGTTCCGGCAGACAAGAAGGTAACTCTGACAATGGCAAACGCTCCATTGGCTCGGGTTATCGAAGAAATCCTGCGCGACACAGATCTTGGTTATACGGTTACCGAGTCCGGAATGCTCGTGTTATCACCGAAGGAACCTCAGGAGAAGCCGATAACCATACGTGGCAAGGTGACGGACAGCAGGACGGGCGAGGGGCTGCCTGGAGCAAATGTCTATATAAGAGCTCTCGGCCTGGGGGTATCAGCTGATCTAACCGGGGTCTACAGCTTCATTGTTCCTGAAGAAAAGGCAACGGAGGCACGGGCGCTTCTGGCGGCAAAAATGGTGGGATACAAAGAAAAGAGTGCAAGAATCACGCTGAAACCCGGCGCTACGACCGTAGACTTCGCACTGGATGAAGATATTTTCCTGGCCAATGAAGTGGTTGTCACAGGTATTGCTTCCAAGACTTCCAAGTCTGTTGCAGAGGTGGCTGTTGCGAGAATCCCTGTAGCAGAACTTACGTCAAAAGTCAGTTACCAGGGACTGGGTCAGATGTTTACCGGCAAGGTTTCCGGCGTCAATGTGACTATTCCTTCTGGCAATGTCGGCGCCGGCTGGAGGTTCTTTGTGCGTGGTGGCGGCGGCCTCAACGGAGATGAGCAGCCCGTTATCTATCTCGATGGAGTGAGGTTGGACAATTCCGAAATGTCGCTCACGTCTGTGGGAGGGCAAACAGTGAGCAACCTCTCAAATCTCAATGCCAGCGACATTGACAATGTCGAAGTTCTCAAAGGACCGGCGGCAGCAGCGATGTATGGAACAGGCGGCTCCAACGGTGTCGTTCTCATCACGACGAAGTCAGGAAAAATGGCGCAGCAAGGCAAGACGAACATTGAATACACGTTTGGTTACGGAACGAACGAGAAGTACTATAGTTACGACGAGAGCAAGTACTTGAACGCTGCGGCCTATAACACGATCCTTGATCAATCAGGTATGTTGAGGGAGCATCAATTGAGCGCCTCAGGAGGGACGAGCATCTACAAATACTATGCTTCTCTTTCAAATAGATTTGAAGAAGGTCTTTTGCCCTTCCAGAACTACCTGGAGAAGAACTCCTTGAGAGCGAACATCAGCGCTCTCCCAAGTGAAAAGCTCACTATGAAAGTATCCACGGGTTTTACGTGGAGCACGATCTTTCTTCCACAAATGGATAACAACATATATTCGTGGAACTCAAATGCGTTTGTCTACCAAAACCGATGGAACAATTGCGACAGTGCTGCGATTGCGGCTTATTCGAACAAGAACGAGTCCTACCAGTTCATCGGATCGGCCAGCGCGATTTGGAGACCGATCCGGAATTTTGAAATTAATGTTGGTAGCGGCCTTGAGTTTACAACGTGGGATGGAACGAGCCTGCAACCTTACGGCTACGTGTATGGCGGCAACTCTACAGGCCGGAAGAACCTGACTCGTAGATTCGTGAAGCAGTTCACACATGATTTCAATGCACGATATACTCTGAACTTCTTTGACGTCAATCTGACATCGATTGCAGGCACACAGGTCCTTGATAGAAAAGTGTTTTCTCAAACTTCTGGGGGCACATATTTCCCCAATGAAGTTATCGAAAACATTCAGTCAGCTACTCAAGCGGCCATAGCAACTGAAAGCAGAAGCAATACAAGATCGGCGGGCATCTTCTGGACCAACGAGTTCTCCTACGACGACACGTATTTTTGGACTTTAGGAGTGAGAAGGGATTACGCCAGTGTCATCGGTGTTGAGGCGCCGGCAATTACGTATCCCAAAGGGAGTTTATCGGTTCGCCTGGATAAGTTCGACATCCTTTCTTCCGACATCTTCGGTTTGTTTAAGCTGAGAGTCGCATACGGTGAAACCGGTCAGCTTCCAAGTCTGGATGACGGGATACCGTTGACCTGGAGTATGTCGACCGGATCTGCCGGTGTTGGCTATAACATCGGATCGATAGGAAATAACATGATCGAACCGGAGAGAATAAAAGAATGGGAATTTGGTATTGACGTAGAGTTTCTCAAGATATTTTCTCTGGAATTGACTCACTACCGTCAGAATGCGACGAACTCAATCGTGTCCAGCACCACTTCTCCTTCGACTGGGCTTTACCGGTATTCCTATCCGGTAAATATCGGCTCTATCGAGTCCTGGGGATTCGAGTCTCAGTTGCAGGTCAATCCCATCAGATCCGCCGACTATGATTTGAACATGTCATTCATCTGGAACTATCAGAGGAATGAAGTCAAGAATCTGGGAGAGACTTCCGAGCTCACGAATGGCACGGAAGTCATCAAACCGGGTCTGCCGAAACACGAATTCTTCGCCTATGTCGCCGTGTCGCCAAAATTCGACGCCACGACTCAGAAGTACATTGGCGTCAATCTGTCGACGGATCGGGTGGACCTCGGAAATCCCGTCCCCGATCATTCCGGCTCAGTGTCAATCAATTTCCGATTTCTCAAGAACTTCTCCCTCTATCTCATGGGAGACTGGGCTTTGAACAACAAGATCTACGCCAATTCCATCAGCAGATTGATCAATTACAATACCTTGTTGCCGCAGAGGGACCTGGCACTAAAGCTCGGGCGCGTCACCGGGAGCCTTCCCAGAGATGCTGCTATCACTCCTCTCACGCCAGGTACTCCGGAGTATGTTGCCGCGGCCTGGGAGTACATACAATATGACAGAGCCGCAACCGGCAATTTCGTCAAGGATGCGAGCTTTTTCGTGTTCAGAGAGTTCAGCTTAAGCTATGATTTGACAGCCATGCTGAATGAATACCTCCCGAATACATACCTCGCGGGTCTCAATGTCGGCGTGTCAATAAGAAATGTCTATCGATGGTCGAAATACGACCTGGGATTCGAAGCGAGTTCTGAAGGCGCAAGATCAAGTTTCCTTGGAGAAGATTACAACACGCTTCCCCAGCCTCGAAATATGAGATTCTGGATAAAGTTCGGCTTCTAAATGAAAAGGGACGATGCCATGAAAAAAACAAAATTCTTGCTAGTAGTTCTGCTACTCGTCCTGCCAGCATGCGAGGACTATGTCAACAACGTTGATCCTTTTATTGATAGAGTCGTGGACGCAGGACTCAACTCACCAACTCAAATTCCCATCCTGAAGGTTGGCATAACCAACCAGGCTTACCAATCTCTGGACTACGTCTTGCTGATGGCTGATGGACTATCGGACGCATTGATCTGGGACCAAAAACTCGCTGGTGCCACATACACTGGATTCAGGCAGCTTGAGGAAACAATCCCCACTGACCTGACCTCTGAAACGAATGGAAGCTATTATGATGTTCAACAGACCCGACTCATGGCCGATGACTTGATCGACCGTGCAGGCAAGGTGGCCCTGTCTGACCAGGTCAAGAACGACGCTCTGTACACTGCCTATCTCTGGGGGGGCTATTCAAGATATTTGCTTGGCACCTACTGGGGAAAAGACGAAAACACCGGCGGAGCGACGATCAACGTCAGCAAATTCATGCCTACCAGTGTATTGTACGCCGATGCAATCAATAGATACAAAGAAGCGTTGAAATATACCACCAACGCTCTTAACATCAAGATCGTTAATTCCCTTATCGCCCGGTGCTATTTCTTCCTGAACGACTACACCAATGCGGTGACATATCTCAATCTGGGTCTTGCCAAGGGAGATGTTCCGTTTCTTGCAACGTACATCCAAGTCCCTTCCGGTGCCGATAACGCCTATCGAGCGCAGGCGTCGGACGAACTGCGCATACAGTGGCGTGTAGACGATAGATTCAAGGAATACACTACGGCTGAAGCGACAGAGGTAGGCAGAATCAAACTCAGAAACTACAGGGCTACCACGCTCCTCGAACAACGAATGTACATCGGTACAGGGACTACTTCGACTCCAATTCCTTTGATCGATTGGCAGGAGGTCGCCTTGATGAAAGCTGAATTGGTGGTGGGCGGGAAAATGGCCGGAGATGCCCTTGCTTTGATCAATGATGTCAGAACATCTCACAGTGTGAAGGTGCTGCCTGCGGGTACAACAATAGTCTTGAAAAGTGCCGTTGCAGGCCAGGCAAGCATCTCTGACGAGCGAGATAAGGAACTGTTCTTGAGAGGCTTACGCCTTATTGATCAGAGAAGGTTCAACACTTTCCATGTCTCTTATGGCTGGAAGTATTTCCCAACACCGCTGGTGGAAAAGATCAAGAATCCGAATTGGGACAAGTAGCTCTGGTTAAGAATTAACCGCCAAGGACGCCAAGGTGAGTGGATAGTTTCACCTGGCGTTCTTGCGTCGGGCGGTCCATTGTTTGTGATGGCCTACTGTCAAGAGTATGTGTTCAGATCGATCGGACCTTTTCACCGTTGGGCACTATCTGTATACAGAGAAAGGAGCATCTCCGTGAGCAATCTTTCCACAACTCTGTTGGTAGTGCTGGCTGCGATTGCGCCGTGTTCTCTTCTCTCTCAGGATAGCACAAAGGCGACAGTCCAGGGCCCAGCAATACAACTTCCTGCTCCCCGCTTCGACAGTCCCTGCTCCGTCGAGAAGGCACTTCTGTCCAGAAGATCGGTGCGGGCATTCAAAGAAGAGTCAATCAGCATGGCAGTTCTCTCCCAGCTTCTATGGGCAGCGCAGGGAATCACCCTGAAGATGGACGCACCGCCGAACTGGGCCTGGGGACCGTGGCAAGGAGGAAAAAGAACCGCCCCTTCAGCTGGTGCGCTCTACCCGCTTGAACTCTACGTCGTTGCAGGCAATGTCGAGGGCCTCAAGCCGGGAGTGTACAAGTACAAGCCACAATCCCATCAGCTGTTCGAGGTTGAAACGGGAGATAAGAGGAGCGAGCTGGCCGCAGCTGCTGTCGGGCAGAAGTGGATTCAGAGTTCGCCATGCGTTTTCGTGGTCGGGGCGGTCTACAGCCGCACTGAAGTGAAGTATGGCGAGCGGGCAGCACGGTATGCCCACATCGAGGTTGGCCACGCTGTCGAGAATGTGTGCTTGCAGGCTCTTGCGCTGGACCTTGGCACCACCATGGTCGGCGCTTTCAAGGATGATGAAGTGAAGAAGGTCGTGGGAATGTCGGCGGAAGAACAACCGCTCGCCATCGTACCGGTCGGAAAAGGCACTTCATAGTTCGTCTACATCAGGACTCGCGTCCTAACGAAATCCGGCCACGAACGTGCGGTTGTCGTACCGTACCACCGGCAAAAGGAGAATCTCTTTTTCGGTACCGGATGAACAAGCGGGTGGATGCCAAGCGATCAACAGTGGACCTATTTCAAATATCCCATGTTGACGAGTCGGTCGACGAAATCCTTCGCTTGCTTGTCGAGGTCTTTCACATCAGGTATAAGTCCCCAGTAGGAAATATCATTGGGTGCTTCTCGGAGGACAAACCTACCAGATTTTACATGGTAAGCCTTCACAAGCATCGTGTTTGGGAAGATTCTCGTGCTCCACGTGCGTCGAATCTTCACGTTGCTTCGGATCTCACCAGTGATGAGAAGATCAACCTCCAGGAGTTTGGCGACAATATCGGCTTGTTCTTCATTTAAGTTTACAAGCGAAATATTCATCGTATCCAATCTGGCCCAATTCCTGTCCCAATAGTCCCTATCCAACCCTCGAGCTACGAAGGCGTTGAGAAAGGCCTCTCTCAATCGGTCCAGGGAATACGGGTAGAAACTTGGATAGTAGAACGGCATTACAGCGAACGTGGAGCACACCTTTTCTTCGTAGCCTTGCACGTGAACAGATTCCAATCTGCCACTAGAACAGGCAGCACGGAGGAGAGCGACGAACGCAATCACCAGGACAGCAAATCTGTTGTTCGACATTGCGTTCAATCCTCCTCACGCTCTCGTGCCGCATCCCCTACCTGTACGTAGCTTCGAGTATACAGTAGTCAATTGGCTCCAAACAAACAACAAGCTCAAGTTCTATAGGCGCAAGTGACAAGGTCTATCTCTCGGAGGTGCGAATGCGGCGGAACAACGGTTGCCTCTCAGAAGAATACGGCTACTTTTCCGCGCAGCAACTCGCATCGAACTGGCCGATCATCTGGAAGTGGGTGCAGCGGCTCAGAAAAACCATTGGAAATCAGAGTCACTAGGGGAATAGGCACAGTACTCAATCTGCCAGCATATGAATAGCCACCAGCAATAATGCCCCTGGGAAGGAAGTAGAACAACAGGAAGCAGGGGAGAATAGGTGACAACACAGCTCAACTAAGAAGGCTCAGAGAACGTGAAATCCTTCGCTTATCGATTCCCGAAACTTTTTCTGCTTGCGATATGTGCCTGCACGTTGGCCCTTGCACAGCGTACGAAGTACGTCTTGATTGTTGTCATCGACGGTGCTCGCTACACGGAAACGTTCGGTGATTCAGTTCATGCCAATATCCCTTGTATCTGGGATCAATTGCGACCGCTCGGCACGATCTACACGTCACTATACAATGACGGTGTCGCGAAAACCAATTCAGGGCACGCGAGTATTCTCACAGGCACTCGACAGGCACTAAGGAACAACGGAACTGAATTGCCGCACAGTCCGACGGTGTTCGAGTATTTCAGAAAGCAAAAGAACGCAGATGCGAACAAATGTTGGGTTGCTCTCGGTAAGTCCAAACTCGCAATGTTAGCCTACAGTGACCATACGGAGTACGGATCGAAGTATACCGCGTCAGTGAGAACCTCAGCGTCACAGTACGATGATTCCATCGCTTGGCATAATGCCCGATCTGTCTTAACAGCGCACCATCCGAACCTGATGATTGTGAACTTCCCGGCTACGGATGAATCCGGACACAGCTGTAATTGGAGCACGTACGTCGGGGCGATCCACCGCGCAGACACCCTGGCAGCATCACTCTGGGAGGTGATTCAGTCGGATTCTCTCCTCCGTGACAAGACGACGATGATCATCACCAATGACCACGGCCGACATACGAACGATTTCAGCGGCGACGGCGATGGGTGTGAGGGATGCAGACATGTTATGCTTTTGGTCCTCGGACCTGACACGCCGGCCGGAGGCATAGACACAAGTGCACGAAAACTAGTGGATATTGCCCTGACGGTTGGCAAATTGTTGGGCTTCAACACGCCTTATGCAACTGGCTCAGTACTCGAATCTGTAATCACCGGAAAGCAAGAGATCCCCCGCCAATAGGGTCCGATAGTTTTTCAAGGCCGATGCAACTCTCTTTTTCTGTTGTATCTCCGATAGAAAACAAATCTCGACTGGTACAGCCAATCGGGATTTTTCGCGGCGATGTTATGTTCAAAAGTCATGAGCCTCAACCTTGTTTTGTAGATTTGGATTCACCTGTAAAACTCCCGCAACACTCTATCCACCCCCCCGCACGTGGAATATGATGGCATATAGACACGTGCGGCTTCGTGCCGCCACGCTAAGAGCTTCCGGCACCAGTAACGCATCTGCTCAGTCGCTCAGCCGCTTCGTTCCGCCTTCCACTTATTCAAGATGGTTGGTTTCAGTAAAGTCACTCCGCTCCGTTCGCTCCTTCGTTTCGGTGTAATTGCCACTTGTCGTGAACAACGGCGGCTGCACTCTCTTCGTGTCCCGCTTCGCGGGATCACAGTTTTTGCAGCAAGTTCAAACCGACGCAACGCAAAAACCGCGCCCATCAGTCCGGTGATGCGCCAGTTGCTGACTCAATCCATCTTTACCAACTTCGATTATTCGAATTTGTTGGAAGTCGATTTCGAGATGACGCCGCGATTGAAAAGAGAGCACTACCGGAGAGGAGAGTTCCAACTCTGTTGAATATGGTGGAAACGAAAGTGGAGAAGCGATGCGGTTTGCGCAGTTGCGGTTGCCACGTCGGCAAAAACCTTTATTCTACGAAAGCATCCGTCGGAAATCCCGAAGAATCGATTGGCAATTTCCTTCCCGCCAGACAACGGCGGGATTCTCAAAACGACAAAAGAGTTAGCTTCATCCTCTCGGACTCGCTAACTCTTGTCGTTTCGGAAGTAGCCCTAAAGGGATTCTTCTGCACCCTGAAAATTCATGCTTGATTATCAGTCTAGACCTGGACTGAAGGGTCGAGCATGAAAAGGACACACCTCACATCTTGGCACTTTGCGCTCGTTCTGGCGGCCGTCGTTCTCTTCTTGACCGGCCGGAATCACCCCTCCAATTCCCAGACGGAAACCCTTGCCCCGACGTGGGAAGTCTACTTTTCACCTCGTGGCGGAGCAACCTCGGCAATAATCAAGACGCTTGACCAGGCAAGAAAGTCAATCCTGGTGCAAGCGTACTCGTTTACGTCTGTCCCAATTGCCTCAGCGCTCGTGAGAGCACGCAGGAGGGGAGTGGATGTTCATGTCATACTCGATAAGAGTCAAAGAACTCAGAAATACTCATGCACTGACCTCCTAGTGCACTCTGGAATCAAGACTTACCTTGATGCGTCCCATGCAATTGCGCACAACAAGGTAATGATCATCGACAATCACATCATCCTCACAGGGTCATTCAACTTCTCAAAAGCCGCAGAAGAGGCAAATGCAGAAAATGTGTTGATCATGCAAGACATGGATCTCGCCGCCAGATTTCTCGCGAACTGGCGGATTCACCAAACACATTCCGACCCGTATTCTCAGTAACGCACATCCCACAGGCAGCCACGCAACTCCCTAATTGGCGTCCTTGAGCTCACAAGCCAGCTTCCAACTGCGCGCGTGGAAGTTCCTGAAAACTGACGAGAATCCCCCTTCGTACGTTCGAGTCCGGAACCCGAACTTTACACAACTCACACATCTGTACCGGGTATTTGAAATGGCGCTGGATTCCCAGGAATGAAAAAGCGAGTTTGGCGACGCGGCCGCTGCAGGGTAATCTTATGAGACGACGTGATCGTTTCCCGGTAGATCAAGTCTCGCGGTCCATTGAAGGATTGAATACGTGAAAAGAAGGTTGCAGGTACGACGTTGTTTCATAGAATCCAATGGAAGCTACGCCCGTTCTTCCTGATCTTCAGGCGTACCCGCGAAGTGACGAGAATTCTGCACTTGACAATATGGAATCCAAATTGTATAATTAGCACAATCGATTGCGCACCTGACATTACTGCTCTCCCATCTTGTTTCTCTACAGATAGAATGAGTTTCATGCCGACCGGCGATGGGAGGCGTTGGTGGTTCTCTGTTTGCGCAATCGATTGTTCGTTTTCCTATTCTTTCAGATGACTACCTATGGCCCGTGAGGGAGACACAACACTCAAAGAAATTGCCGCCAAGTCCGGCGTCTCGGTGCCAACGGTTTCTCGCGTCCTCTCCGGCAAAGGCGAACAATACCGCATAAGCCAGACGACGATCGACCAGGTCAATCGCATCGCAGCCGAGCTAAACTACACACCGAACTACCTTGCAAGCGGTCTCCGACTCAAGCGAACATTCACTATCGGCCTAATCATTCCAGATATCTCCAATCCATTTTTCTCCAGTCTCGCGAGGAGTATCGAGAAGGCCACACGTCAGGGTGGATACTCCATTATCCTCTGCGACAGCGAGGAAACCACGAAAATTGAAATCGAATCCTTCAAGCTACTGGAAAGCCGGAAGGTCGACGGATTAATCGTATCTCCCGTTGGCCAGGAGAGCAAACATTTTCTCGCAGGCAATGAACCGCGCGTGCCGATGGTACTGGTCGACCGTTACTTCCCTGAACTCCCAATTCCATTCGTGACGTCAGATAGCTACCATGGTGCGATCAGCGCTGTGACGAACCTCATTGAGTGCGGTCATCGACGGATCGCCTGTATTCAAGGACTTCATCACACATCGTCAAACATCGATCGTGTGCGGGGATTCGTCGATGCTCACAAAAACAAAGGTCTGGAGGTGGATGAATCGCTGATTGTGGGCGATAATTTCGGAGAAGAGAATGGATACATCGAAGCCAAGCTTCTGATGAGGAGAGCGGGACGCCCCACGGCAGTCTTCTGCGTCGGAAATCTCATCTCTCTTGGTGTTCTCAAAGCCCTGGCTGAGGATGGATTATCCATTCCGCAAGATCTTTCTCTCATTTCATTTGACGATCATCCATACTTCAGCTTCCTCACACCGCCCATTACAACTGTAGCACAACAAAACAAGGAGCTGGGGAGGATTGCTACAAAACTCTTGCTGGAACGCATCGAGTCGCCAAGCACCCGCGAATCGGAAGGAATCTTTGTTCCAACCAAGCTTCTCGTCCGGAATTCGGTGAGACGCGTTGCCGGAGATTGATTTCGCATTCGGTTCAGGAAGGTCGTCTTGATCGGCATTGCCTTGTTCCATGAGCTCTGTTGCAGGTGGTCCACCTTGCGGCGATTCGCGGCACCACCACTAGATACTGATTCCTGTTCTTACCCTTTTCAGGAGAATGAGTGATGTTCTCTCGATTTCATTCAATGTTCGCGAGAGTCCTCGCGGTGGTACTTATCACTGCGTTGTCATCGCAACTGCTTTTCGCAGGATCGACGGGCAAGATTGCAGGCAAAGTCACAGATGCAAAGACCGGTGAACCGCTTGTTGGGGTCAATGTGAGCATCGTCGGGACAATGATGGGTAACAGTACCAACATGGACGGTGAGTTCTTTATCATCAACATCCCACCGGGGAGATATTCCGTGAGGATTTCTTTGATAGGCTACGGCGCCGTAGTCAAGAAGAATGCTGTTGTCATCGCAGACCAAACCACCCGTATGGATACGCAGCTTGAGCCGACTGAGATCGAAGGGAAGGAAGTTGTCATCATCGCCGAACGGCCCGTGGTGGAAAAAGACGTGACGGCGAGTAAACAGATCGTGACGAGTGCGACCCTGGAAAAATCCGGTGCCCGTTCACTGACGGAAGTGCTCCAAACGCAGGCAGGATTCTTTAGTGACAATTCGTTTCGTACGTGGGAACGAGGTGGGACGCGTGCATATGTCCGAGGAAGTTCAATCGTGCAGGCTGTGTACATGGTGGACAATATCTCTGTCAATAGCGGACTGGTTTCCGATAACTATTCCGGATTCAACACATCGACTATCGGAGAGATATCTGTTCTTACGGGAGGGTACAATGCTGAGTACGGGGAAGGTCGCTCAGCTGTCGTCAATGTCATTACGAAAGAGGCTCCGGCTGGGATCTCTGGAACGCTGATCTCACGGATGAGACCGGCCGGAAAATACCATTTCGGACGAAACTACTACAGCCAGGAGAACTACGATTATGCCTTCTTCAACCAGGACTATTGGACCAATCAGACGAAGGATCCCAATAGCGTCTTTTACCGAAAGAATGCAGATTCGCTTCTCACCCGCTGGCGTCAGCTCATCACGCCAAACGATACCCTCGGAAATTATGCGGACCGGGCAGAGTATGAAACTGAAGGCACGCTCTATGGGAGTATCACAGATAATTTGAGCTTTCTTGTTTCAGGTAGGTATAAGAGAGGAGTCGACATCTTCCCTCAAGCGATACCATTTAACCCGGAGTTCAATATCCAGGGTTATATCAACTACAAATTTTCGCCGGAACTCAAATTGCGTCTTGGAGGGTTTATTGGCGGCTACGAAAGTGCAGACTATACTTCGTCGAATTTTAACACCATGGAATCAGCCCAGGAATCAGGCTGGGCTGCGCCCATGAGAATCGATGAGCAGTTTGCGCGGGCGAAGTACAATCCGATGGGCGCAATCTACCGCCAGTGGCCTGAGCTTCGCCGGTGGTCGCAATTGTACGGAAAGATTACCCACGTCTTGAATGCACAGTCCTTCTATGAAGTAACTGTGAGCTATCTCAAAGATCGAATGGACAGGTCAGACCGGGAGCATCGCATCCCCGATTCGCTCTGGTCGACACGCGATGACATTACTATGATGGTGCCGCGGTATACGCTCCAAGGCTATTACCATACCTGGACAAACATGCTTTCAGAAACCTATCAGATGAAAGCCGATTATACGAATCAAATAACGATGAACCATAGTCTGAAGACAGGAGTGACATTCAAGCTGTACGATTTCAACTATGAAAAGACTTCGCAAACGTACAGTGGAAGAAGCCGGACCAACGATTCAAATGTGTTCAGCGGAAATCCGTACGAAGGTAACTTCTATCTGCAAGACAAAATCGAGTTCCCGGGGCTTATTGTGAATGCAGGCGTACGGATGGATTTCTTCAATCAAAACCGATCTGCCCCCCGCAACATGTATGATCCGCTTGCATTCGAAGTGGCAACCCCCGGTCACGATCCTACGCAACCGCTCGGTATTCCCGGCAGTCCAGAGCTCGAACGAACAAAACTCGAGGTCGCAATCGCGCCCCGCCTTGGCATCTCACACCCGTTGAGTGAGAACTCTGTTCTCCGGTTCGTCTACGGACATTTTTTCCAACGGCCTTCGTGGACAAAGATGTTCGGCTTTCCGTTCACGAACTACACCGAGAATCCCAACACGGTTCTTGACCCGTATGCGCAGCAAACGACCTTCATGCAAGAATGGTCCGGTTATTATGGCAATCCGAAACTCAGTTTTGAGCGAACCATTCAGTATGAACTTGGCCTCGATTACAATATTGCCGATGTGATCAAGCTCGATCTTTCGGGATACTATAAAGACGCGATTCACGAAGCAAATGTCATCACTGGCGTCTATGCTGCAACGTACACGGCGAACAAAGCTCTTATGTTGAGCAATTCCGGATATTCGGATGTGCGTGGAATAGAGACAAAATTAGATTCACGGTTCAACGGTATGTTGAATTTCGGCCTCAGCCACGAGATCTACTGGTCTTTCAACGGGGAAGTGGGATTTAGCCAGATGAATGAAGCCGGTGCCACAAGACTCGACGTGCCGAAGGGATTGCGGCAAGGGCGCGGTGCGTGGGCAAACTATAATCGTGTGAAAGGCTGGGTAAGTCTCTCCATCGACAAAGACGAGGGTCCCGAGTTCGCCGGAATTCATCCACTGAGCGACGTCCAAATCTATTCCAATTTCTGGTGGAGAAGTGGGGATCCATTCACGTATCACGCCCCCGGAGACCTGTCAACAGAACCGAACAACATGCGATGGTTCAACTATTATCAGGTCGATCTTCGGGTGTCGAAGGGGTTTACGCTGTTTGGCGTTCGGGCAGAGGTAAGCGCCGATATCAGAAATGTGTTCGACTTCAAGTTCTTGCGTCAGTTCAGTGGAGATGATTTGACTCGCTATATGGAAAACCCGTCGCTTCCTGACGTCGAGCGGCTTCCAAAGAACTCATCATTCCCGGATCCGAATGAATGGGAGTGGTATACGTATGAAGTGGCGCCGCGAAAAGTCTATTTCCAGTTCATGGTCAATTTCTAACGAAGGTCAACTAGTGAAATCTCGAAACAAGAATACACTCCGACTCGCGGGCCTTGCGATCCTGATTCTAGTAGGTGCTCAGGGCGCAACCTCACAGGTGACGTGGGGGAAGCAAACGCTGAAAAGAGGTAAGCTTTGGGCTACGGTGTGGAATTCCCTTCAATACGGAGATCCCACCGAAACCACCAATGGGTTTCATACTCTTGATTACCCTGGATATTCAAAAGGAACTAACATCAGTGATGCATTGAACTATGCTGAAGCTGCTGGATATGCGATATATGGCGTCCGGGAAAAAATCGCCTCTTCGTATACTATCAACTCTCGGTTCTTTCCGTCCGGACAAGATGTTTTTCCCATTGAAGAAACGACCCTGATAAAGAACTACAACCTTCAGGATTTCGGGATGGCCGGCGAAGAGATCGTTAGCGGGGCTCATCACGTCAATGGCCTGAACGTCGACGTCGGCCGTCGAAGCATGGTCTGGAGCTATCCGGGATTGAGTGATTTCATCATTCATGAAGTTACCATTACGAACAACGAACTGTCTGGTGTTGACTCTCTCTACTTCGGAATGCGGTACGGACTTCGTATCACACAGCGCTCGGGTACAAGAGGTGATGAAAAGTACGGGTGGGATGCGAATGAGAAGTTGTTCTACTTCTATGATCACTGGAGTTTTCGAACACAGGACGAAACGCCCATTGTCTACAATTTTGGTGTTGGCCCGCAACGCGGTGACATTGGAGACGCGCGTGACATCTACCAGCAAGGCGTTCGAGAACACGAGTTGGATGCCCCGGGTTATCTGACTGTCGTTTTGCTGGATTCCAGCGGTGGAAATGTGTTCCAGAATATTCTTGAACACACGGGGCAGGGACTCACTGAAGGGGCTCCGACCGTGGACCAGATGTTCATTCAGGGCATTGCTACCCCAACGCGTGTCAAGGATGTCATGACTCATCAGCAGCCGCGTCTCTCATGGGATGCGGCGCGAGCTGCTGGCGGCGAGGGCGGAAACAAATATGAACGGCGTCCTGAATTCCTTATCAGCGTTGGCCCTCTTGCTCTTCCACCGTTTGGTTCCAAGAAGATCGTGTTTGCCGAAGTTATCGGCGAAATGGAGCGGGCGAAGATTGTGGAAGGAGGTGTCGCAAACGTCGATTTGCTGGCGACCGCCTCGCGCGATTCGATGTTGGCGCACGTGCGTGCGGCCCGTCGTCTGTATGCAAACAACTACAAGCCTGCCACCTGTCCGCCTCCGACCCCTACCGATGGCGAGAACAGCCTGACGATTCGAACGGAACCCGGTCAGGTCTCCGTTGAGTGGCCACCCGTTCCTGCGTCGTACAAAGACCCCCTCACCGGCCGAAATGATTTTGCAGGATACAGAGTCTATCGATCGAGCTATTTCACGATCGGTCCCTGGTCGTTGGTTGCTGATATCAAAAAGGAATCGGCGGTGCTTGTGAACGGCAATGTCAAATATCTGGACAAGGGCCTGCCGTTCGGAGTTGGCAATTACTACTGTGTGACAAGTTATGACACTGACGGCAACGAAAGCGGGAAGGTGAACAACACGAGATTCCCGATCTATCCGCTCCGCGCACCGAACGAAGAGTTTCCCAGGAATGTCTATGTTGTTCCGAATCCATTCAGACAACATAGCGGACTCTCCGGGACGGGCGAGAGGTACCGGATGGAGTTCATCGGTATTCCGGCAAAATGTAAGATCACGATCTATACGCTGATCGGTGACATTGTTCAAGAAATTTTCCACGACGATGGCAGCGGATCGGAGGCGTGGGGAAGCATCAAACGATTAGATTATCAGCTGAACAAATGGACGCTCGGTATCGCACCCGGAGTGTACCTCTTTCGGGTTGAATCGCTCGTGAGTGGTCATGAGGGAGAATCATCCATCGGCAAATTGGCCATCGTGAAGTAATGGAGAACAAGGCAATGTCTTACCGATACAGGATACTCTACGCAGTCATCGTAAATGCTTTGTGCGGAACGGTTCTTCTGCTCGCACAATCCGGGATCCCGCCTGCGGAAATTGAACGTGTGGGGCAATCCGGTTGGCAATTTTTGAAGATCAACGGGGATGCCCGGCAAGCTGCGATGGGCGGGGCCTTCACTGCAATTTCCCAGGGAGACGCGAACGGCGTGTTTGGAAATCCGGCAACTCTTGCCGATGTCAAGAATCTCAATATCCAGCTCAACGCATTGCGCTGGGTGGCAGATATCAACCACAAGTCCTTCGCCGTCGCGGGACGCCTGGGTGATGTCGGCGTTGTCGCTGTCAGTCTCGCCATGCTCGACTATGGAGACATTCCCGAAACAGTCAACTTCCCGCTGGACGCAAATTCCACAACCCCGATCGTTACCGGCAACATGTTTACTGCAAACGATCTTGCCGTGGGAATTTCTTTTGCCAGAGATATTACATCCAAACTCTCGCTTGGCGGCAATGTGCGCTGGATCCGTCAAACAATCGCCGAACTGTCGATGTCCAACTGGTCATTTGACCTGGGAACAATGTACTACACGGGATTCAAAAGTCTCCGACTTGCCATCAGTGCGAGGAATTTTGGACCGGATTCCAGACTTGGAGGGTGGAGCGATCAGTATCAGACTGAATCGGATAATGTTCGAATGCCCTTCGATTTTCGCGGCGGATTGGCAATGGATTTCCTGAACGTTGAAGGGAGTCCGCACTTGCTGACCATCGTTGCCGAAGGAGATCATCCAAATGACGGAACAGAGAAATTCCACCTAGGGGGAAGCTACAGTTTCGACAAGACGTTCTTTCTGCGATTCGGATACAAATTCAACTATGATGTGCAAAAGTATACCTTCGGCGTCGGACTAAACTTCGCGGTCGGAGAAACAATGGGGTCGCTCAACTATGCCTATGCTGACTTCGGAGAACTGACCCGAGTGCATCTGTTGTCTTTTGGCTTTTCATTCTAGTTGAACCCAGGCGAGTATGAAAAACAGAGTAGTCGTTGTCGGAAGTTACAATACCGATCTTACTATCAAGACGAAGAGGATTCCTCAGCCCGGTGAGACAGTCATTGGGGGGAATTTCTTTCAGGGGGGTGGAGGAAAGGGGGCCAATCAGGCAGTTGCCTCTGCTCGTGCCGGTGCTACTGTGAGCTTCGTTGCCAGGGTAGGAAATGATGTTCTGGGAAAAGAAGCAGTGCAACAACTGGCGCAGGAGGGTATCAATACGCAATTCGTCGTTCAGGACGAGCACTATCCGACTGGTGTAGCGTTCATTCTTGTTGACGAACGGGGTGAGAACAGCATTGCGGTAGCTTCGGGTGCGAATGCACGGTTGAGTCCCGCGGACATAGAAAAGGCGAAAGCAGAGATAGCGTCAGCGGGGGTGATCCTCCTTCAACTTGAGTCTCCCCCGGAAACCGTTCAACATGCCATCGATCTGGCACACAAAAGCGGGACATTGGTGATTCTCAATCCGGCGCCGGCAGGACAATTGAACGGCCTTTCTTTCAACGAAGTGAACATTATTACGCCCAACATCATCGAGGCAGAGATGCTCTCCGGCGAGAAAATCAGTACTGACGAGAGTCTTGCCGTTTGTGCACGGAAGATCCTCAGGTACGGGATACAAAACGTCATTATTACCCTTGGTGAGAGGGGGGTCTTTCTCGCTTCAGCGAACACCATGGACTTGATATCAGCGTATCAGATTTCGGCAATCGATTCCACCGGAGCGGGAGATGTGTTCAGTGGATCACTTGCTGCGTTTCTCGCCGAGGGAAAATCAATTCAAGAAGCCGTAAAGATGGCAATGGCATCTGCAACAATTTCGGTGACCCGCATGGGAGCTCAACCATCGGCACCATATCGTTCCGACATAGAGAATTTCATTTCACATCTGGCTGAATCTAGATCAGAAATACCGAGTGGGTCAATTCACAAATAACTCACCACATTCACACAGGAGGCTTTTATGAGGAACATCAGGTTGTTATTTGTTTTGGCCGTTGTGCTGGCCGCTATGAGCCTGTCGGTGTATGGGCAGGTTCCTTTGACGGACAATATGCCGGCAGTGGGCGTCTTAGGCCAGACAAATTTCACGACTGCGCCTTCAGCAGTATCGCCGACAGCGAGCGTGCTGAATACTCCAAAGGGCATCGCAATTGATCCGACAACCGGGAAGTTGTTTGTTGCTGATTATGAAAACAGACGAGTGCTGCGTTGGAGTTCAGCGAGCAAGATGATCAATGGATCACCAGCGGAAGCTGTGCTGGGTCAACCGGATTTTGTAACAGCTACGGCTGGTACATCATCGACAAAGATGGCTCGTCCGTATGGCATTTGTGTGGATGCGGCGGGGCGGTTATGGGTGTCTGATCTGAGTAATAACCGTGTATTACGTTTTGACAATGCGTCGACGATCGCAAGCGGATCGGCAGCTAACCGTGTATTAGGACAGGCTGATTTTACGACTGGAACCGTAAATACGGGTGGGATATCAGCGTCAACGATGTCTGCTCCTCTGGGAGTGTTTGTTGACGGAGGCGGTCGATTATGGGTGGCGGAAAGAGATAACAAGCGTGTGTTGCGGTTTGACAATGCGGCGGCAAAATCCAACGGTGATCCAGCGGACGGGGTGTTGGGAGAGCCCAACTTCACAACCAATACGGGCGGGTTATCGGCGTCATTGATAACCAGAGCGTATGGAGTCCAGATGGACGCAGGGGGTCGGTTGTGGGTTGCAGACAGAGACAACAATCGTGTACTACGATTTGATAGTGCAGCGACAAAAGCCAACGGCGCATCAGCTAGCGGAGTCATAGGACAGACGGATTTCGTGACTGCGATAGCAGCCAGGACACAGTCCGGAATCGAAGGACCACGCGGTGTGTTCGTTGATGGATCAGGGAAATTGTATGTGAGTGATGAAGGCAATAACCGGATCACGATATACAACAATGCGGCGACGAAGGCAAACGGAGCGCCGGCCGATAACGTTTTGGGTCAGGCGAATTTCACCTCAGCACTTAATCCGAATCCTCCAACGGCGAGCAGTCTCAATTACGCTGAATTCATGGTGGTCGATAATGTCAATAAGCATATTTGGATCGCAGACGAATTCAATAACCGCATATTGCGGCTCGAAATTGTCCCGCTTGCAGCGACAGGCGTCTTAGGCCAGACAAATTTCACGACTGCGCCTTCAGCAGTATCACCGACAGCGAGCGTGCTGAATACTCCAAAGGGCATCGCAATTGATCCGACAACCGGGAAGTTGTTTGTTGCTGATTATGAAAACAGACGAGTGCTGCGTTGGAGTTCGGCGGATAAGATGATTAATGGATCGGCAGCGGAAGCTGTGCTGGGTCAACCGGATTTTGTAACAGCTACGGCTGGTACATCATCGACAAAGATGTCTCGTCCATATGGTATTTTTGTGGATGCGGGGGGACGGTTATGGGTATCTGATTTGAGTAATAACCGTGTATTGCGGTTTGACAATGCATCGACGATCGCAAGTGGCTCGTCGGCCAACCGTGTATTAGGTCAGGCTGATTTTGCGACTGGAACCGTAAATACGGGTGGGATATCAGCGTCGACGATGTCGGCACCAATCGGGGTGTTTGTTGACGGAGGCGGTCGTTTGTGGGTGGCCGAAAGAGACAACAAGCGCGTGTTACGGTTTGACAATGCGGCGGTAAAAGCCAACGGTGATCCAGCGGACGGGGTGTTGGGAGAGCCCAACTTCACAACCAATACGGGCGGGCTATCGGCGTCATTGATGACCAGGGCGTATGGAGTCCAGATGGACGCAGGGGGTCGGTTATGGGTTGCAGACCGAGACAACAATCGTGTATTACGATTTGATAATGCTGCGACGAAAGCCAACGGCGCCGCTGCTGATGGCGTAGTCGGTCAGTTAGACTTTGTCACTAACGCTTCAGCACGAACGCAATCCGGAATCAGTGGTCCCAGAGGTGTGTTCATTGATGGATCAGGGAAATTGTATGTGAGTGATGAAGGCAATAACCGGATCACGATATACAACAATGCGGCGACGAAGGCAAATGGGGCAAAGGCGGATAACGTTTTGGGTCAGGAGGATTTCGCCTCAGCACTTAATCCGAATCCTCCAACGGCGAGCAGTCTCAATTACGCTGAATTCATGGTGGTCGATAATGTCAGTAAGGATATTTGGATCGCAGACGAATTCAATAACCGCATATTGCGGCTCGTGACAGGTTCAGCAACGGGAGTCAACGAAACTGGCACGCTTGTGGCGAAAGAATTCAAGCTCGATCAGAACTATCCCAACCCGTTCAATCCAAGCACGACGATAAGATTCTATGTTCCTGCAACTAGTAACGTGACTCTCGCCGTGTATGACATTCTTGGGCGTGAAGTTGCCCGGCTCGTAGACGGAGTCATGCAGGCAGGTACTCACTCTATTCAGATGAATGGAAGCGGATTGTCGAGTGGAATCTACCTCTATCGACTCAGTGGGACGACCACGTCGGAGGTTCGAAAAATGATTCTGATGAAATAGGAAGAAGCGAGGGTTGGAAGGGGTACCAGGATACTGCTTGTATCCTGGTACTTCATTCTCTTGAGCATTCCGGTAACAAGAAATGGAGCACTTGCCCGCCGGCAACGCATAGATCCTTCACCCGGCGAGGATATCGACAGAAGAATTCTGATACTACCCATCACATTCTAGTGGAGGTACAATGAAAACAATCAAACTGATTATGGTGGCGCTTCTGTGTTTTATGTTGCCCGGGCAGGTGGTGTTTGCACAAAGTTCTTCGAATATGTCGCTCCTGAGCAACTTTGGGCGGGGAGAGGGCGAGTCGTTAGCTGTGTTCGCTGCCGGATCGCTGGTATTCTATGGACTTGGAACCAAAGTGCAGATAGCAAGTTTTTCAAATCCATCCGCTCCCGCAAAAATTGCAAGCATTGATCTATCCGATATCGTTCAATCTCTGGTTCGTACGTCGATCAACTCGACTCAGTATCTTGTGGTGACAGGCGGAAGCAAGATATGGCTCGTCAATGTTCAAGATCCAACGAAACCGTCACTGGTATCTACTACGGATGTTGGAGTTGGCATCACGTGCGAAGGTGTCGCCACGAGCGGAACATATGCCTATGTTGCCGCAGGCAAAGCAGGTTTCAAAATATTCAACATTGCCAGTCCTGCAGCGCCGGCGCTTGTCGCATCGATTGACAGCTTGGCCTATTGTGAAAGCGTAGTGATTTCTGCACCGTATGCTTACATTGCCTCCAACACCCCAGACTACCGAGGAAGAAGTTTCATCATAGACGTTTCAAATCCGGCCGCGCCAGTGTATAAATCGACCATTGCGGGCATCAGTGGTTCTTATCATCAGTACATGGGTGTCCGAGGCGGATACGCATATATTTGTGACTATAATCAAGGTCTGCAGATTGTCAATGTTTCAGTTGCGACAAATCCAACAAACGTTCAGCTAATACCGTGCGGTGGGCGTGCGGCTGGTATCATATTTGATGGCAACTATGGCTATCTCGCCCTTGGTGATTCAGGCCTATACGTCTATAATGTTACTAATCCGGCCGCGCCGACACTTGCTGGCAAGATCGGCACAACCGGACGAGCCGCATTTGTGAGCTATGGAGCCGTTACCGTCGGTGGCTCACCGGTAGGTCACATCTTTGTTTCGAATCGTGCGACTAGCTCCGGGTTGAGTGCAATAAATGTTTCATCTCCGGCAACACCGACATTGTCAGCATTTCTCGGGACGAACCAAGCCGCCTCAGGGATCGCATATAGTCCATTCTACTCCAACGGTAAGGTATATGTCGCCTACGGAACGGCAGGACTACGAATCATAGATGTTAGCACTCCTTCAGATGCAAAATTGTTGTCTACGACAGCTCTTGGAGGAGATTCGAGAGGTGTGGTGGCCAGCGGTAACTACGCGTATGTTGCAGGAGGGGTTTCCGGCGTGCATGTCGTCGACGCCACTAATCCGTCGAGTCCTGTCAAGTTATCAACAATTAGTACCACGAGTGCAACTCGTGCTCGAGGAATCGCTATCAGCGGATCCTACATCTATGTTGCCTCCAGTGACAGCGGTTTGGGTGTGTATAGTATCTCGAGTCCTGCAACCCCATCTCTTGTCGGCTATTTTCATCCGGGTAGCCAATATGGAGAAAATGTCGCGGCGACAGGGAATATCGTTGGATTGACCGATTACAACAAGATTCTGTTCTTCGATGTCACAACGCCCACAGCACCCGTTGGGAAAGGACTGACCACGACCTTTAAGACCGGCAACGAAGGCTTCGCCATCGCGGGTAATTATGCTTACGTGCCGGATGGCGACAGTCTGAAAATCTTTAACATTGCGAATCTCACGACACCGACATTGATATCCAAGATCTACATGGGAGTCGGAAGTTATGGTTATGCGGCGGCAGTGTCGGGCAACTACTGCTACGTCGCTTCCGAGGGCACGGGCGTTCGTGCGATAAACATATCCAATCCGGCCTCTCCTGTGGAAGCCGGTTACTATGACGGCGTTCCTCAATCACGGGGAATCGCGGTGAATGGGAAGTATGTATATGTCGCAGAGAAAATCGATGGCTTGACCGTTTACTCGAACGATCTTGTTACCGCCGTGGAAGAACAAGGCTCTGGGATTCCGAAAGCATTCTCGCTGGATCAGAATTTCCCAAACCCATTCAATCCATCGACACAGATACGTTTTTCAGTTGTAACAAAGGGAATGGTGACACTCAAGGTTTCCGACCTTTTGGGACGTGAAGTTGCCGTGTTGGTGCGCGAGGTACTCGGGGCGGGGGCGTATGTTGCCAAGTTCAACGCTGCGAATCTTCCCTCCGGCGCATACATTTATACTCTGACTGCCGGCGATTCGCGGATGAGCCAAAAGATGCTCTTGCTTAAGTAACTGGTCATGATATTTCCCGAAGGCGGTTGTTTCTTTCTTCTACTCGGAAGCAACCGCTTTCCTTTTTTCCGGAGATCATTATGAAGTGGTCGGTGTTAGTACCATTTTGTGTGGTGTCAGCTCTCTGCGCTGCCGGGTTGTACGGTGGGGAGAAGGGTGGCAGAAAGGTCGGCCCCTCGTACATCGAAGTCATCGATGTGAGGGGCTACAAGGCTCTTGTGCTTGTGCCAACCAATCTGTCGGAAGCCGCCGGCGGGAAGCTTCCGACAATTCTTTTCCTCCATGGCATCGGTGAGAGTGGCAACGACCTGAGCGTACTAAGGAGAAATGGTTTCCCGAGGAATCTTGAAGGAGACCAATCGTTTCCGTTCATCTTCATCATGCCGCAGTGTCCTTCGAGCACCGAATGGTACTACACCAATGCGGATAACGTCACCGCCATGCGCACATTTCTCGATGACCTCGTTGCCCGTTTTCCTATCGATACGAATCGGATCTACGTCACCGGGCTGAGCATGGGTGGCATCGGGTCCTGGTACTTTGCGATCAAATTGCCTGCGCGCTTCGCCGCTCTTGTTCCGGTATCGTTCAGAGGCGATGGTTGGTCTCCCGCGCCGGCTGCCAGTATCCCCGTGTGGGCATTTCACGGTGCAAAGGACGGAGTCATCCCGCTCGCGAAAGCACAAGCACTCGTCGATCAATTCGCGGCGAGCGGCGGGAGCATCAGATTTACAGTGTACCCCGATGGGGGCCATGACGGATCCACGTGGACAGTGACCTACAACAATCCTGATGTGTATGACTGGATGCTAAGAAAGAAGAAGCCGGTGCCGGCGACAAGTGTCGAGAGATCGGAAAAGATGGTGCCCGGAGACTTCTTGTTGGAACAGAATTTCCCGAATCCGTTCAATCCGGCAACCACGATTTCTTTCACGCTTCCCAGAGAAATACACGCTAACATGACCGTCAGCAATATCTTCGGTCAGACGGTCGCCGTTCTCCTTAATGAACGTCGCACAGCCGGCTCGTACAAAATTGAATTCGATGCATCGAATCTGCCAAGCGGCACATACTTCTGCCGATTGTCGGCTGACAATGCCGTCGGCGTAACGAAAATGCTGCTTTTGAAATAGCGGTGCTGAGGCTTGCACAAAGCGCCCCTGATAGGGGATGCAAAACTACAAGTGCGATTTTGGTATATTGGGATATGCATCCGCACCGACCGACTATGAACATCCTTCAACGATCGACCGCTGTCGTCATTCTTCTGCTGTTTTGCTGTATCCTCTTGTCCCAAACGCCGATGGAGCCGCGGGCGCGTCTCCAGGGGCGAATCAACAAAGAGCCCCAATCCTGGTTTGAAGGTTACTCTCAATTGCTGGCAGGTACGGAAGCTCCTTATGAAAGCCATCGGAGCAATGGGCGGCGCGATCCTGCAGTTGTCGTCAGAACGAACGATCGCAATCAGTCAATTGAATGGCAGACTCAAAACCTCAGTGTTGAGTCGAAGTCCGAGAGGTTCAGGTTTTTGTGGACGTGCGGATTCGGCAGCAATCAGGGCATTGAGCCACTCGATCTCTATGTAAACGGAGAGAAGAGATTCTCCTTCACGACGGTGAGTGACTCCGAATGGACTGTGGCTGGGCGGGGCGGAGGGTTGCTCACGTTTACGCTCATGGGCAGGAGTCAGTACGGAGCATCGCTTGGGTACATGGCTCTTGAAGCACCCTCATCATGGTGTACAGAGGGGAAACCTCTCGTACTGCAGATCAAGCCAACATTTGGCCAAGTAGATATATGGTACCGCCTGTACAAGTACGACAATTCCCTCCAACACTTCCTCACTCGCGAGAGAAGACAGGTCTATTGGAGTTGGAAGTGTGCCAACTTTGGTGATGCAACTCTGACGATCGTTGCACAATCGAACTTTGCTGGCAAGCGGGTGGTCGTGAACTCGCCGAAAGGGAACATTGGCAACGGCAAATTGGATGATCTAGGGGGTGTCGCACGAATGGAAATTGGTGTCCCGCGTGCTCAGCAGCTGCTCCTTGAACCTCCAATTCTTGCGCACGTTGAGCCGGGCACGATTGACACGATCGATACCCCGATGTTTGAGGAGAGCCGCATCAAGGCTTTCATGGAAGAGGAGATTGTGTTCGATTCGTATATATTCCAAGTTGGTCCGTTTCCCTCGGCAGCTTGGAAGAAGCCGAAACTGGTGACCAATCTTATCGGCACCTCCGATCTCAAAGTGGACTTCTTCAACGAGGCATTTCAACAGGTTGATAAAGCGGGGAACCCGGGCCGCTATGGGGCCGTGATTTCATGCACAACCGCTTCGGGATTCCGGGTGCAAAGATTTGTTACGCTCTACAGTATTCCGTCGAGCTACGAAACATGGATGCAAGGTCTTCTCGGTCACCTTGCCGGCACTGCCCGATCAGCTGGCAATGAGAAATGGAACGATTTTCAACGATCTGAAATCGGCCGGTTCCTTGCAGACAAGAAAACAACCGACATCACACGCAGTCCCGATGCTTCTATCTTCTTCGCGGGGCTTGCAACGATGAATGACAACAACCTCGGAAATGACAGCCCGCGAATCCATGACCGTCAATGGTGGATTGATTTCAAGAGGACGTTTTCGGGCACTCCTCGGGGGTTGATCCGCGTGCGTCCTCCAATCCCCGAAAGCTCATCGGGGAAAGATATCTTGAAGGTTGGCGATCCGTCTGACCTTGGTTTTCGGCCCGAAGATATCAAAGAGATCCGAACAATCTGTTCACGATGGGCGGAACAGACCGGTGAACCAAACTCGACCCTCATCGCCCACGACGGATATATATTCTTCTACGAAGCATTCGGAAAGAATGCTGACGGCACTCCAATGTCAGTAAAAACTCCGACCTGGATGGCATCGATCACCAAACTGATCGCAGGAACGTTGTTTATGCAGCTCGTCGACCAGGGATTCGTTGACCTTGATGCGCCTGTGGCGAATTACCTGACCGAATTGGCAAAAGTCGGGACCCCGGTTCTGACAGTGCGGGATCTCTTTACCCACACCAACGGTTTCGGTTGGCACGGGGAGTGGGCGTCTGATTGGAATATGACCCTTGAGAACTACCTTGCACAATGTCTCCCGTTTTGTCGTGTGCGCGAACGGCACCAGTACAACCGCATGGGATATGCCGTGGCAGGCAAGATCCTCGAGCGACTGACTGGACGATCGGTTCCTTCCCTCTACGACGAATATCTTCTGAAGCCTCTTGGAATGTCACAAACTTTCGTCGATAACATGTATGGGAGTTGCCAGTCGACGGCGTATGACATCGCGCTGCTCGGCCAGATGCTGCTCAATAGAGGAATCGCTGGCGGAAAAACATTCTTTTCCGAGAAATCCTTCGAGCGCATGCTCCCTCAACCAATCTTCGGGCCGCAGGGGCGGCTGGAGCCGGAGTGGGGTATCGGGACCACATGGCTTGGAGGGAATGGGTTGAGCAAAAGAGCGTTTGGCCACGAGGCGGCGTCCGGAGCACTTCTAAGGATCGATCCTGAATTGCGCATGGTGCTCGTTTCCGCCAGGAATCGAACGGGGCCAAACTACACAGAGTACGAATCGTTCAGAAACCGGCTTCTTTCAGCGGCAGCAAAAGCCATCAAGAACAGACACGCTTCACGATAAGTGGAATCCGCCATCAGGCATAGTGAGACTCGCACGCAACAGGCACAGCTGCTCTTCCCGGTATTCGTCCTGGTGATGGTGTTTTCCGTTTTGCCGTTGCTGCGCGGAATATATCTCGGATTCACAGATTACCGCCTTGGCGATCCTCTCAGCTTTAACGGGCTGGCAAACTATGCCCAGATGCTGAAGGATGAATTTTTCTGGCGTTCGTTCCGCGTTGGCGTCGTGTGGACGATCGTCGTCACCGCAGGGCAGATCATTCTTGGTATGGGATTAGCGCTCCTCCTCCAGCGGAAGGCTCCGTACTCTTCCTTCTACAGCGTGCTCATCCTAGTTCCGTGGGCGATGCCTCCGATTATCCGGGCTGTCGTGTGGAGACAAATCTATGATGTCGACACGGGAATCGTCAATGCGCTTTTTCAGAGCATTGGTATTCTCGACACACCCATTAACTGGCTCACAAGCTTCGAGTACGCGATTCCGGCTGTCATCATTGTTGGACTATGGGGTGAGATACCAAAGGCTGCCATTTTTCTCTACGCCGGACTTCAATCCATCCCCGAAGACCTTTACGAAGCTGGACATCTTGATGGGGCCAGCGCATTTCAAACGTTCAGATTCATAACCCTGCCGATGCTTCGCCCGATTCTGGCGGCGACTGTGTCGCTCTCCTTTATCTGGAACTTCAACATGTTTGGAATGGTGTGGGTGCTGACGCAGGGTGGACCTGGTGGCCTGACGAGATTGCCGATGCTCGCAGCCTACGAGGAGGCCTTTCGCTACGGCTACGTGGGCTACGCGGCCGCTATCGGCAATGTGATGGTGGTCCTTATTTCCGTTGCGATGTTCTTCTACCTGCGTATTCAACTGAGAGAGCAAGTGGGTGAGGGAAGGCAACGATGAAACAATCGGCACTGAGGTCACACATAGCCACACACATCGGTCTCTTAGTCTACGCTCTTTTCTTGATCTTTCCGCTGATTTGGATGATCTCAACTTCGTTCAAGTCGACTTCCGAACTCTATTCCGGTGTTGTGTTGCTCATACCTAGTACACCGACACTGGAACAGTACCGAACGGCTCTAACCGAGGGATCGTTGCTGCGAAGTATCTGGAACAGTCTCCTCGTTGGTTCTGTCGCCACCGTGGCAACAATTGTTCTTGCCCTCCCGTCTGCTTATGCCTTGGCCCGGTACAAATCATTCTTGAACAAAGCCGTTATGGGGTGGATCCTGACGACACAGATTTTTCCGGTGATCCTTGTCATGATACCGCTCTACATTGTGCTCAGGAGCCTGGCGCTGACGGACACGCTTACCGGTCTTGCCGTTGTGTATGTAGTCTGGAACCTGCCATTCGTGCTTTGGATGCTGCATGGGTACATCAAAACCGTACCCGTGGAACTGGAAGAAGCTGCCCGCATGGACGGTGCATCGCAGACGCAAATACTCTTCCGCGTTCTCTTGCCGGTGCTTCTGCCTGCCATCGCTGCATCTGCAATCTTCGCGTTCATCTCGATCTGGAATGAGTTCTTCTTCGCCCTCGTTCTGATGAAGACTCCAGCCCTCGGGACTCTTCCGGTAGAACTTGCTCGCTATACAGGAATGGAAGGGATCGCACGAACAGGTCCTCTGGCTGCATCGAGTTTCATCGCCACTATTCCATCGCTCATACTGTTCGGCATCATGCGAAAGTGGTTTGCCGGCGGTTTGCTAGCAGGATCCCTCAAATCATGATATGACAACGGGCCATCGCAATACCGCATTTCAGGTGCTGTACACGGCGATCCTTCTCTTATTGGGAGTCGGGGGATTGAAGCTCTTCTTCTATCCAGCGACGAAGGTTGCCCCTCATCGCGAGAAACTGCAATTTGTCTGCCTCGCGTGGCAGGAGAAAGCCCTTGAGACCTACAAGGCGCTCGTTGCCGAGTGGAATCAACTGCATCCTGAGTCACAGGTTGAGTATGTGCAGGGTACATGGAGTTCAGTGCACGACTATCTCATTACAGGCTTCGAGACGGGCGATGTGCCGGATATCATTCATTATGAATCTTCGGCGATCATCGATTTTGCTGTGAGAGGATATCTGGAAGATCTTTCTCCTATGGTTTCTGCCGATCTCACGAGTGATGTTCAGGACGTCGCCTGGGCCTCCGTCCGGCGATCCAATGGCAGTTTAAGTGGCGTTCCGATCCTCTTGGAATCGCTGATTATTCTCTACAACAAAGACCTTTTCAACGAAGCTCATATTGTTCCGCCGGACATGGCGCACCCCTGGACGTGGGATGATCTTCGGATCGCTGCCCGCGCTCTCACCAAGGATACAAATGGTGATGGATCCGTCGATCAGTGGGGAGCAGGCATGGGGCTTCGGAACAGTTCGAACATTATCTTAAATCTCACCATCGGGTTTGGGGGATCGTATTTTCGCAGAGAGCAGGGATCGTATACGGTCAGGATGGGCGATGACGAGACGAAGCTCTTGAGCCTTCTCATGGATATGATGTACAAAGATAGTTCGATGACAACGGCCGGGCTGGGGCAATCTGGTCCCGCGATGATCCCGAGCTTCTTTGCAGGTAAATATGCGATGCTCGTCGGCATCGGAGCATGGGCACGGCAGCAGCTTGTACAGAATGCTCCCGCGGGATTTCATTGGGGCGTGTTGCCCCCTGTGAAAGCGCGAACTCAGCAAATAGGCACAAGCACACAAACACTCAGCATTCCTAGGGCGTCGTCGCGGAAACGGGAAGCGATGGCGTTTATTGAATTTCTCTCGAATCGACAAAACGACGCACGGATCGCGTTGAGTGACTGGATGGTGCCGGCACGGACGTCTTGCCTGCAGATGCCGCAATTCCGAACAACGGGCGACGGTTGGGATATTGCGAGTGAATCTGCCAAGTACCTCGCTGTCGGAGATTGGGTAGGAGCCCCAGGATACATCGAGTGGAAATCGCGCGTTGCAAATCCGATTCTTCAAGAATTGTTCTCAAATCGGTTGACAGTGATGGAAGCTGCGAGGAGAATCGAAATTGAGAGCAACATCGTGATGAGCCGCTACCAATCGAGGGATGAACGCTGGTGATAAATCAGGCAAAGAAAATCCAGGGATGTCTTTTCGGTCTTGCCGTTGGTGATGCCCTTGGCGGTCCGGCTGAAGGAAAGTCGATCGAAGAGGTCGCAAAACGGTTCGGGAGAATCAGTGACTTTCTCAGCAACGATCAAGGCGGAAGCGACGATACGGAGGAGGCGCTCTTCAACGCCCGGTTGCTTCTTATGCACGGGGATAATCTTACATCCGACGTGATTGCTGACGCTTGGCTCAGCGACATCGCAGCAGGAAGAAGCGATTTCAAAGGTGCCGGATTTAGTGACGTGATAGCGATAAACAATCTGCGGAAAGGCATTCGGCCGCCGCTATCTGGCGTTCATGTCCATTCGTGGAGCGACGGCTTGGCGATGAGGGTGGCGCCGTTTGGTGTCTATCACGCCGGCTCACCGGAACTTGCCGCACGACTTGCACGACTTGATGGCTGTGTAACTAACTCTGGTGAAGGCATTCTGGCCGGAGAGCTTGTTGCGAGGGTGATTTCAATGATCATTGACGGTCAGTCCATGAGAGCTTCAGTTGAACAAGCACTTGATATGATCCCTGCCGACTCGTGGACATTCCGGGCAACAAACCGGGCAATCACTATCGCTGAGAAATCGCCGGGAGCTTGGGAAGCAATGCCTCCTCTCTATGCGTCGCTGGCCTGTTCGTACTATCCGTGGGCCGATTTGGCGCCCGAGGCCGTAGCCCTGGCCCTTGGATTGGCAATTGCATCGCAAGGAGGTTTCAAGGACGCGGTGCTTGCGGGGGCCAACATCGGGCGCGACGCTGATACTATTGCAGCCATTGCAGGCGCTGTCATGGGTGCTGAACACGGCATCGATGCAATACCAGATCGCTGGATCGAACGAGTTCGGGTGACAAAAGGATCTTGCATCGCTTCGACAGCAGGAATAGATTTGATGGAGATTTCTCAACAGCTTGCAGATATTGTAGCTTCTAGACGGAGCGCGTCATGAAGGCCGTCGGAACCAAGGCAAGAAACGCCATGATGGGACTGGCGATCGGGGACGCTCTCGGATGGAATGCGATGTACCATCGCTCACTCCTGCTGCCTCCGTGGACTCGAAGATTGCGAAGAGACATAGAAGCTGAGTCTGAGAATTCCGGACTCATCGGTCAGGGGCTTCCCTTTTCACTCAATCGGGACAGCTCTGTGTTTCTCCCCGGTCCAACGGACGATGCGGAATGGGCTGCCTTCACCGGGTCTCTACTACTGGAGGGCAATGGCACACTCACTGCTGATGGGCTGATAGATAAATGGAAGGAACTAGCGGAATCTCATGACCTCATCCGCGGAAAAACCAGCGTCAAAGGCGCATTGAAGAACTTAGGCATGGGTCTTCTTCCTCCCATAACGGGGCACGACCATCCGGGTTATTACGATGATGCCGCTGTGGGCCGCGCTGTTCCCATTGGTGTGGTCTGCACCGGGAATCCAGATGATGCAGCACGACTCGCGAACCTTGAAGCATCAGTAACAAATGCGGAAGACGGTATATACGCAGCCCAGGCAATGGCTGTCGCCATCACGCTCGCCTGTTCGGGAGGTTCATTGAAAAAGGTTATTGATGCCTCGGTCGGTCAATTGCCTGCGGGAAGCTGGATCAGGAGAAATGTCGATAGCGTCTTGGCACGCACCGCAAGGAACTCCTCCCTGGTCAGTGCCATTGCCGAGCTCAGCGAACAAGTGGTAAATAGGGAATACAACAGCGCGTCTGCGGCCCCGGAGACCTTTGCAATGGCGCTCGGTGTTCTTCAACTCACCGACGGTGATTTTGAAAGAGGAGTGATGGCTTCAACACTGGTCGCTAAGACTGCCGACAGCCTCCCCGCTTTCGTCGGAGCGATTTCTGCTGCTTTGTCAGACAGCCTTGTGACAACTCCGTACTGGGAAGAACGACTTACGATGCTGCACGGCATCTGCATTCCATCCTTCAAGGGTAAGAGTTTTCTGAACATCGTCAATGGTCTCGCATCTATGGCTGAAGCCAGGTTCGCCTCCCAAAAGCATTAAGGTTGATCAATCATATCCTATGAATATCCTCTATCTGAGACCGGAAGAACAAATCATTCAGGAAATTGCTCAATCGCGCCAGGAAGGTAAACCGGTCGCAGAGATTGAGCAGGAATGGAATGCGGTGGTCGCCAACAGTCCGGATGCCATTGAACTCAGGAACGTTGCCGAGCGGCTCATGAAGCAATTGGAATGTCTCCAGCCAGATTCATCTCTCTTGTCGGCGGAGCCGTCGGATCTCGAGACAATTCGCCTCCGTTCAATGTCAAAAGAGCTGAAAGGCCAACGCGTTAACATTCCCGAAGAAATCTTGCTCGAGAGGGTCCACGGCGGTTGGCTTGGAAGGGCCGCAGGTTGTCTCCTGGGTAAACCCGTTGAGAAAATTGGAAGAAAGGGAATTCAGGAAATACTTGCTTCGAACCATCGCTGGCCTCTGTCGGACTACTTTACTGCTGCAGGCGTGTCGGAGGAGCTGAAGATCAAATATCCCTGGAACCGCCATGGCGGCCTTGAAAGTCTGAAAGAGAACATTACGTGCATGCCCGAAGACGACGATATGAATTATCCGATCGTCAATCTGCTCGTGGCAGAAGAATTCGGATCTCAATTCCAGACTGAACATATAGCGGAACTTTGGCTTCGCACCCTGCCGGTGATGTCCACCTATACGGCCGAACGTGTCGCCTACGTTAATTCGTTGAAATTGATACCAACATCGGAGTGCGCGACGACCGGAAATCCTTACAGGGAATGGATCGGTGCGCAGATCCGTGCCGACATGTGGGGTTGGCTGGCATGTGGCGATCCGTATCGGGCTTCCGAGTACGCATGGCGCGATGCGCGCTTGAGTCACACACGGAATGGGATCTACGGGGAGATGTTCTTTGCTGCGGCAATCTCCGAGGCTGCAGTGTCGGAAGACCTCGAGCATATCCTGATGACGGCACTGAAGGTGGTCCCGAGCGAAAGCCGGTTTGCCGCCGCAATTCACTCCGCAATAGCTGCTGCTCGCGGTAGCCGCGAATGGGAAAGTGTCGTTGACCACTTGTACTCGGACTTTGGTAAACTTTTCTGGGTGCACACGATCAACAACGCCGCACTTGTCGTTGCCGCGCTGATACACGGGAACGGAGATTTCGAGCGGACGATATGTTCCGTTGTCATGGGGGGATGGGATGCAGATTGTAATGGTGCGACGGCTGGTTCAATACTGGGAACGATGAAAGGGAATAAGCACCTCCCGGCCAAGTGGATTGACCCACTCAAGAACTGCCTCCGGTCCAGTGTTATGGGATTCGACAACTCGGCGTTTGACAAGCTTGCAGCGCGGACATGCGCCTTTCACAAGAACTTTTCAACACACCAATAAGAAAGAAAAGCTCCGATGATCTCACGCAAAGCCCTCGCAGGTGCAACAACCAGGAAACAGGAGAAAGCATATGGGGCGATGATCGGCATCGCGATAGGAGATGCCCTGGGTGATGTTGCACGCACTCAGGACAATCATTTCCTGTACGGCATTACAACAGATTTTGGTACGAAAGCTATATCGGGCACTGACGACACGGATTTCGCTCTGTTGACCGCAAAGATCCTGATCGACACTCGCGGGGCGGTCACGGATGCTGCGGTGCTTGATGCGTGGAAGAAGTATGTTGTGACGCTCGACGAATTGAAACGCGGTGGTGCTAGCGAGCGCGATGCAGCGCTGAACATTCGCCGCGGACTCACCGCGCCGGAAACAGGGGTCAACAATGCGTACTCGATGAGTGATGGCGCTGCGATGCGCGCAACACCGATTGGTGTGGTCTGCGCCGGGGATGTCGCGGCCGCAATGCGCTTGGCAGATATCGACGCGCGAATCAGTCATTCCGCCGAAGGAGTGTGGGGGTCTCAGGCTGTTGCCGCTGCAGTGGCAATTGGGATGGTGGATGGGACGGTCGACGAGATCTATCAGGCAGCTGTGGATGCTGCGCCGGCATCATCGTGGTTGCGTCATAACCTCATGCTCGCCGATTCCATCATTCGAAAATCCGGGGGAGTGTGGGAAAACGCATGGATGGCATTGCATGACTCACTGCGATCGGAATACAAAGCTGCTGTTCCCGAAGCAGTGACATCTGCATTCGCGGTGTTCAAGTTGGCAAAGGGCGAGTTTCGAACAGGGATGATCTGCGCATCGAACTTCGGCAGAGATGCTGATACGATTGCGGCGATCTTCGGTGGCGTAGCAGGTGCACTTCATGGAGTGAAGAGCATCCCTGCAACGTGGGTTGCGAAATGCCGCTATCCAACTGGCACCTGTCTGAGCTTCACAAAGGGAATTGACATCAAGAAGGTTTCCACGCAGCTCGCAAATCTCATTCGTGTAAAGTGAAAAAGGAGTTGGTACGATGAGCCTCACAAAAACAGCTGCGGGTGCAAGAGGAGACAACGTGCGCTCCGACTGCTTTGTGGAAATTGACTGGAGATCTCGGGGTAATCGTGAGATTATCATCGAGAGTAAAGTTGCCACATTATACGGTCGATCGTTGAAGAAGCTGCTGGGCGGCATGTCTTCACATTTCAATGTGCTCCGCGCGAGAATTCGGCTTGAAGACAAAGGAGCGCTCCCGTATGTCGTGGCCGCGCGGTTTGAAGCAGCTGTTCGAAGACACCACGCTCAAACTCAGGACTATGTTGTCTCATCGAAACACAAGCGACAACCGTCAGCAAAAGACAGAACCCGCCGCAGCCGGCTGTATCTTCCGGGCAATGAGCCCAAATTCTTTCTCAACGCAGCGCTTCACGCACCAGATTGCATTATTCTCGACTTGGAGGATAGCGTTCCGCCGGAAGAGAAAGATGCTGCTCGGATACTTGTGCGTAATGCACTCCGCTCTGCAGATTTCCGGCAATGTGAAGTGTCAGTCCGGATCAATCAGGGACCCCTCGGTATTGAGGACCTCAAGATGACGGCTGCACATCATGTTCAAGTTGTGTATGTCCCAAAGGTTGAGACGGCACAGCAGGTGAGGGATGTTGAAGCATTCTTGGACGAGTCAGACAAAAGGATTGGGGGTAGGTGGCGAACGCTCATCATTCCGATCATTGAGAGCGCTCGTGGAATCGTTCACGCCTATGAGATTGCTTCGTCCAGCGATCGGGTCTGTGCGTTGGCAATCGGACTAGAAGACTATACTGCTGATATAGGAGTCCCACGGACGATTGAGGGACGAGAGAGTCTATTCGCCCGATCGGCGGTTGTCAATGCTGCAAAAGCAGCTGGAGTCCAAGCGCTTGATTCGGTGTTTTCTGACGTTACCGCAATGGAGGACCTTGCCAGGAGCACCGCTGAATCCCGCGCGTTGGGATTTGACGGCAGGGGATGCATTCATCCAAGACAAATTCGGGTTATTCACGAAGCGTTCGTGCCGTCGGATGAGGAAATCAGGAGAGCAGCAGACATTGTTGTTGCCCATGACCTCGCACGACGAGAAGGAAAAGGTGTCGTGGCTCTCGGTTCTAAGATGATCGATGCTCCGGTTGTCAAGAGGGCTCTTAAGGTGATCGCAGGGGCAGTTGCCTCCGGAAAGCTGAGGAAACACTGGCGCCGGAACTATGCTTTACCAGAGAGACAAACAAGTTCAACAAGCGAGACTGCAGAGGCCTGAGTCGCGGTCTTCGTTGGGGTTCAGACCGAAACCGGGAGAATTTTGAGACGAGAATCTATGAACAAGTCCGTGAGAAACGCTGCAGGACGGATGGTGCCGACGGTCGTCAATGGTACGCCTCGCATACCGTTCAAGGGTGTCGGTAAGCACCGGCCGGTTGGTTCCAGGGCGCAACGTCCCATCCGAACGTGCGCGGATTATCCCGCCGACGGAAACAAACTGCAGCCGAGCCTGGAAATCGCCTTGCGAAGAGCCGGGCTGCGCGACGGGATGACGATTTCGACGCACCATCATCTTCGGAACGGCGATCGGACGACAAATCACTTGTTCGAAGTGATTCGCAAAATGGGCATCAAGAATATTCGGTGGTTTCCGAGCGCTTCGTTTCCTTGCCATGAGCGCCTTCTTCCGTATCTCAAGGATGGAACGATTCATCACATTGAAGGAAGCATGAATGGGCCTCTTGGCCGATTTGCCTCCGAAGGAAAGATGCACGGTGTCGGTGTGCTGAGGTCTCATGGGGGCAGATATCAGGCAATTCAGGACGGGGAAGTTCACATCGATATTGCTGTCATTGCGGCTCCGGCCGCAGACTCCTTCGGCAATGCAAATGGACTATCTGGAGATTCTGCCTGCGGAGTTCTCGGTTTCGCACTGGCCGATTCGGAATATGCAGATCGGGTAATCGTTGTGACAGACAATATTGTTCCTTTCCCGTGCGTCCCGTGGCAGATACAGGGGAACAATGTCGATATGGTGGTTCTCACCGAATCTCTAGGGGATCCCTCCAAGATCGTATCGGGCACCACGCAGATCACCAATAGTCCGGACAGACTGTTGATCGCCGAATACGTGTCGTCGTTTGTTGAGCAGTGCGGAATCATCAGGGACGGCTTTTCCTTCCAGGCTGGCGCCGGCGGGATCAGTCTGGCGGTCATCAAGTATCTGAGAGATCGAATGACGGAAAAGGAGATCAAGGCACGCTTTGTCCGCGGTGGGAGCACTAAGCATTTGGTAAGCTTGCTGGAGGATGGCCTGACAGACTATATCCTCGACGGTCAAATGTTTGACCAGGATAGCATCCGTTCAATGCGCGACAACCCTCGCCACGTTGCGACGAGTCCATTTACCAGCTACAACTATCACGGAAAGGGTAATTTTGCGTCGATGCTCGATTTCGTTGTTCTTGGGGCCACTGAAATCGATCTCAGTTTCAACGCGAATGTTGTCACTCATTCCGATGGGTACCTCTTACACGGCATTGGTGGCTGGCAAGATTGTCTCTTTTCGAAATGCACAATTTTGGCAGTCCCTTCACTCCGTGACCGCATCCCAGTCATCGTTGATGAAGTGACAACCCTGTGCGGTCCGGGTGAATTGATCGATGTGGTTGTCACCGAGAGGGGAATAGCGATTAATCCTCGCCGAAAGGATTTGATTTCTGCAACCAGGAAATCGTCGTTGCCAATCAGATCGTTGCGCGATATTCAGAAAGAAATCTTCGAGATCTGTGAAGGTTCTCCCGAGAAACCGCAGTGGGGGGAAAAGGAAGTAGCAGCTATTGTAAAATGGGTAGATGGAACCGTCCTTGACGCTGTGTACAAGATCAAGTGAACCGAACCTCACCCGTCTTCGACGGACACGGCTTGAATCAATGCCGTTCGAATGAGATAGAAAGCGAACGCCCCACCACAAGGCGGGGCGTCGTTTTCTGTGCCCGGAATCCTTCGACTCGGTCGCTTCGCTCCCTCGCTCAGGATACTGCATAGATGCAAAGAAGGGTCACGAAAATCGTGACCCTCTCTGGTGCCCGGAACGGGACTTGAAGCTGCACCTTCTCGCGAACACTAGCTCCTGAAGCACATGAGGTCATCGTCATCGAGATGAAAGTGCCCAGTTCGATTTGAATTGGGCTCTTTTCTTTTTCGTTTTTGTGACGCGATCCCTCTTTTGGAGACAGAATGGTTACGATTTGGTTACACGAGTATACAATGGTAAGGAGTGTGATACAGTGTGGTGACAATTTGGTTACTCATCTTATACGGGTAACAGTTACACGTTGAACAAGAGGTTTCTTGAAACGGAGGGCGCTCTCAACCACGCGAGAAATCGGTATGCATCAATCGACGCTCAAGGAAAGAAATCTCAACGTGTACGCTCTTTTTCCGATATTCAGAGGCGATATTCAGCGCAATATCCGCCTTATCATGATGTCTTGAGAGATGTAATGCGGAAGGTTGCAGGTTCAAGTCCTCCCCCCGCTACGAAAATGGCCGATTCTGAAAAGATTCGGCCAATTTTTTTTGTTCGTTGTAGCGGGGTGAAAGCTGTTCGAGTGTCAAAAGTCTACTTTGATCTTGTGTGAATTTCCTTCCTCCTGTCAACTCAGAGTTCGAGTGGGTAAGCCAGCATGCCTCCAAGCATCATGAGAACACGTACAGTTTCAAAATCTCTCTGACGTGTGGTGACTGCCAAAAAGTTCGGCGTATGGACTCTCTCTCTTGAGGTGCGGCCCGACAGAAATTCCAAGAGAATCGTCATCGGTGAAGATGCAGATCGAGAGACGATAGAAACGGTCTTATTGGAACACGTTGCCTCATGCTAGAAACCTTCAAGCCTGCCTTATCTTCTAGCCCCCTTCCCTCTGCGCAGTTGCCTTTCTGTCAGGAGCGAATAAGAACGGGAAGCGGCAGATTAGTCCGGCACTTGATTGCTATGGCCTAAACATTTAGATTCGATGAGTTGTCTTTCCTGTACGCTGAGAGAAACCTGCCACAACAATGTCTTCCAAATCTTCTTGTTATTTTTGAGTATGAGACATTTAAGAAATTATTTCAGTCAATTAAAACTGCGGGGTTTTATTATCATATTTATTAGTGTCAATGCTTATGCTCAGCAGTATCAATTATCATCGAATATTACTTCCGAGCAAGGCTTATCCCAAAATTCAGTTTTAAGTATACTTCAAGATGAATCGGGCATTATTTGGGCAGGAACAAAAAATGGATTGAATAAACATGACGGATACAAGTTTACTGTTTATAAAAACAATTCACGCGATAGTAATTCTCTTGCCGGTAATGTGGTTGAATGTTTGCTATCGGATGATGAAAACAATATATGGATTGGTACAGGAGCAGGATTAAGTAAGTACAGCATTACAGATAATAAGTTTGAAAACTTTACAGTCTGGCATTCTCCAAACGGTTTGCAGCCGCTTCCCCATATAAAAACTCTTCTGTTCGATAATAAAAAAACTCTTCTTATAGGCACAAGAAAAGGTTTGTTCATATTTCTGCTTGATCAGCGGAAAATTCTCCATGCCGCACATCTTAAGAAATATGAATTACTGAAGGATAGATATATCAATTCAATATATAAAGACAGCGCCGGACTACTATGGGTCTGTACTGCTGATGACGGTTTGTATCTTATCGACGGAGATAGAATAAATAGAGTAGAATTTTCTGAAACTGAACAAACGAATGTAACATTTGTCGGAAGATATGGTGATTCAATAATAATCGGCACTTTCGGAGGAGGTTTATTTAAGTATGATTTGAGAGCAAATCATTATGCGACAAAAGTTGCCCGCAGGATCCTTTGGACAAGTTTTCCCGGGCAAGGTAAATCGGATTATTTAATTCAGCATATAAAATTAAATGATTCAACCGGATTAATAATAACACGTTCATCACTTGGTATTTTTGAACTGAAAAACGATTCCGTAACAACTATTTATAATGCAATTGAGAAGTCACCCTTTTCATCATTGTACAGTGACGCCTCGGGAGTTATTTGGGTGGGTACAGACGGCAGCGGCATTATCCGGTTCAATCCATTTCTAAAAAAGTTCAAAACAGTTAAGCAGAAAAGTGCCGATAGGATAGGATTATCATTTTCAAGTGTGAGAGCTATTCATTTGGACAGGCAAATGAATTTATTGGTTGGGGGTTATTCGGGAGTTAACATCTATAAAAACTACAACGGCAATTTCATAAATGAATGGGAAACACTAAATGAATTAAATAGATTTCCCGTGCGCTCGATTATTCAGGATAAATTTAATGATGACCAATATTGGGTAGGAACTGAAGGTTACGGACTTCTTCTATTCAACCGTTCCCGAAGGGAGGCATTCGCAAAAACAGGAAGCATAATAAGATTTTTGGATGGGTCGGAGAAAGTTCTGTCCGAAGGATCGTTTGGACCCATTGAACCAATCAATGAGATTTACCGTATGTTTTATGATTCCGGAAACAATTTTTATATTGGCACAGATATCGGTCTGATAATGAAAAACTTTTCCGCAGGATCCTTTGGAAAGGATGAATCCTACAAGTTATACAAGTATAATTCTATCGATAATAATTCGATTGTTCAGGGACATATAAAAGCTATAACGGAAGATAGCGAGGGGAATATATGGATTGGTTCCGACCGGGGCGGTATATCTGTTTTAAGTCATAAGAGCAGAGGAATTAGAAATTATACTTCAAGAGCAAATACAGCCGGAACACTTAGCTCGAACAGAATCAATGTAATTTTAGGATCAAAAGACGGAAGTATTTGGATAGGAACTGAAAACGGTCTTAATAGATTTAACAAGGAGTCGGGATCGTTTGAAGTGTTCTCTATTGCAGAAGGTCTTGCCGATGATTTTATCTATGGAATTGTGGAAGATGAGCATGGCAATTTATGGCTCAGCCACAACAAAGGTATTTCAAAATTCTTGAGGGCGGAAAATACCTTTGTTAATTTTGATGCAGGCTATGGACTTCAGTCAAATGAATTTAATACACTGGCATATTTTAAGAGCGCGAACGGTGAAATGTTTTTTGGGGGAATAAAAGGTATTACTGCTTTCTATCCTGATGAAATAACATTATCAGCGTATCAGCCGAAAATAATCCTAACCAACTTTAAGAAATTCAATATAGATGCAAATCTGCCGGGTTTCCCGCTCACCAATGAGTTGAATCTCTCATACAAAGAAGATTTCTTTTCTTTCGAATTTTCTTCTTCCGACTATTTTGACCCGTCAAGAATTAGATTCAGGTATATGCTTGAAGGATTTCATAATAGTTGGATTTATTTAGATGCAAATCAAAGGAGTTTAAGTCTTACTAACCTGGATGCAGGAGAATGCAATCTGATAATAAACAGCACAAACAGCGACGGAATATGGTCGGATAAACCCCGTGAAATCAAAATCACGATAACTCCGGCATTTTACGATACATTATATTTTAGGATTTTCGGTGTATTGCTCATCATAATCATCGCAACCGTACTGGTAAAAAGAAAGATTAAGAACATTGAAAAAGACAAAGAACTGCAGCATGATTTTCTAAATCGCTTGATTGCAGTGCAGGAAGAAGAGCGGGACAGAATTGCAGGTGAATTACACGACAGCATAGGGCAGGACATTTTAATAGCAAAGAATAAACTAAAAATCAATGACGGTTCAGACTCTGTGACAAATTTAAGTGAAGTAGACGGAATCCTTTCCGGAGCAATAAGTGATTTAAGTAAAATTTCACACGATTTGCGTCCTTCCGAACTTGATGATCTTGGATTAACCACCGCGCTTGAATCAATGATTGAAAGGGTGTCGGAAAATTCGGGTGTAGATTTCAAATATGAATTGATCAATAGTGACAATTATTTCGATAAAAAAGGTGCGATAAATTTGTTCAGAGTTATACAGGAAGCAGTTAATAATGTTTTGAAGCATTCCAAAGCTAATAGTGCAGTTTTGAAGAGCTATATTGATAATAATAATCTCATAATTGAAATTATTGATAACGGGATTGGAATAAACGAAAGGGTCACTGCTGAAGATAACCGTCCTCATTTGGGTTTTTCAAGCATGAAGGCACGAATTAAACTGCTGAACGGAGAAATATCTTTCTCCTCCGGAGACAAAGAAGGAACTATTGTCCGGATAACGTTAGCGCTGCCATTTAATCATAAAGAGAATTAAAGGAATGGTATGACCGTGCTATTGGCAGACGATCACCCGTTATTCAGGGCAGGTGTCAGGTCTTGTTTGGAGAAAAGCGGTATCTGTAAATCCATTGTTGAATCTGATAATGGTATTGATGCGCTCGAAAGAATTCTCAGGTTGAATCCGCAAATCGTAATCCTCGATATCAGAATGCCGGGGAAATCCGGACTGGAAATTCTTTCTGAGTTATACAAACGAGATTTGACGACAAAAGTTATTCTTTTAACTATGTATAAAAACCCCGCCTATTTTTATAAAGCTATTTCGCTTGGCGTGAAAGGATATCTTTCAAAAGATGATGCCGAAAATGAAATCGTTCAGGCAGTTAAACAAGTTGCCCATGGTGAAAGTTATATCAGCGGTTCACTGAATAAACAGTTAATTATCAAAGAAAAATCAAAACAATCGTTCAGAGAAAACATTGAAGCAATTTCTTCACTTACCAATATGGAAAAAGGAGTGATCAAACTTATCGGCGATTGGAAAACCAATAATGAAATTGCAGAGGTTCTTTTTATCAGTCCCAGAACAGCAGGCAACCACAGAACGAATATATCCAACAAGCTTAACCTTCACGGCACACACAGCCTCATCAAATTTGCGATAGAAAATAGAGACCTTTTTTAGAGATGAAATGAGGCATTAGAAGCTAAACAAAAACATCTTGCCACTTTTTGGAACAAATCCAAACTCGCACTCTCTCTGGCTCCTCCACCCGCTTAGTTCCCCCTCCTCCTCATTCCTCTTCTCTCCTCCACGCCTCATCGCCCCGAGAAGCCCGGCCGAAAACCCCTTCTTTTGCCACAAAGTCACAAAGACACAAAGAAAAATGTTTAGTTTTGTTTCGTTTTGTGAAACTCCGTGACTTGGTGACTTCGTGCCTGCACGCCGAAGTGCGGCGCACCTGCGTGCCGTAGCACTCCGGTGCGTAGGCACGTTTCGGCACGCAGGCTTGGCGACACTTTTCGGCTGGGCTTCTATATCGGATTTAAGGTCTCTTCACGTAACCATAAAAAGACACTGAGTCTCTAGGCTTTAAAAATGAGTTATTGAACCCATTTACATTTCGTTTCGCTTTACCGAATTTACCTTCCGAAGTATCACATTTAAAGAACACAAGCGTGAAAATTCTAATTGTTGACGATAACCAGAAGATGAGAAAAATTATTGCCGCAATGCTAAACGCCGGCAACAACGAGATTTTTGAGTTGGAAGACGGCGATGATGCCATCGAACAGTACGGCATTATTAATCCGGATTGGGTTCTAATGGATTTGAAAATGAAAAGAATGAACGGCTTAGAAGCATCAAAAATTATCAAGAAAAATTACCCCGATGCACATATTGCCATTGTTACAAACTATGACGGCAAGTCTTACAGAAATACCGCAAAAAAAGCCGGCGCTGATTTTTTCTTATCTAAACAGAATTTACCGGAATTGAGAGAACTTTTGACGTTGCCCCGAAGGGGTGGATTCCCATAACAAAACGTAACTGCTCAGCCACTAAGACACCGAGGCACAAAGGGAGATCAAAAGAAGCTGCAATGTTGGAATTCTGCTTGCTCGCCGAAGCGATAGCGTAGGCGGGGATTATTGAAGTATTGATGCAGCAATCCATTATTCTATTGTTCCCCTAAGAATCGTTCCATTTGTCTAACTTCTTTGTGCCTTTGTGGCTAAGTAGTTACAAATAAGTGGCTCAAGTACTAGTGTCGGAGGAATAGCTGGATGGGCTGGAAACAATTCACAAATTTCGAATAGTTCTAACATTCACAATGGAGGTGCGTCATGAAGAGACTTGTTACGTTTTTCTGCTTGTCACTCGTAATCTCCGTCTTCTTCGCCGCAACGGCCTATGGACAAAATAATTTCTCAGTTGACCAGTTTGAAGCATATAACTGGGATACGGGAATAACGGAGACTTTTGTCAGATTCCAGAACGGGAATGGTGCCGCAGGGGATTACAACGTAACGGGTAGTCCTTCACTCGACGCGTACGCGTGGAATTATGGGGGTGCCTCGAATATTGGGCAAATGCCGGTGGTTTCCCACCTTGATGGCCCAATCGTTTTATTCCGCAAGAACGATATCCTCGCTAATGGCGGAACAGTCACAGTCACGTTGGAAGGATATTACAATCACATTAAGTTTTCGGGAGTATGGTCCAGCGCGTCAAAGTACGTTGTAACACGTGGCAGCACAACGGATGGTGGCGGCACAATGGATGTAGTTGCCGGCGAAGCTATACGCATCATAGCTCAACTCAGCTACGCAGACGGCAAACCAATCAGCACTCCGGGAAAAACCGTGACTTGGGGTAGCAGCTACGTCGGAGAATTCAGCAGCGGAGAATTCAGCAGCAGCACAAGCGTCACAGATGAAAACGGAATGGCCACCGTGACTTTCACCACATCCACATCAGCAGGCGCAGATGATTTCGTCACAGCGACAGACAATGATGCCTTCACGGGATCTAGCGGGGTGATTCATACCATTGCAGGGCCTCCCGCAAGGCTCGCGTTTAGTCAAGTAACTCAACGGCCGATCGCGGGCAAACCATTCGACGTGACAATACAATTGCAGGATAAGTACGGGAATCCGGTCGAGTTTAATGGAGCCGGCGTGCTCGCCCTAACGCTCGCCCAAGGTAGAGGCATCTTGGGCGGAACACTCAGTGCAGCTGTCCAAGGTGGATCGAACACAACAACAATCAGTGGAGTGACTTACTCGGTGGCAGCAAAAAGCGATGTCTTCCTAAAGGTCACCGGGAGCGGTTCCGGCAATGCAGGCGGCCTGACGGGCACAAGCGGGGAGCTCCATTTCGATGCTACCCTAACTGTGACAGCAACCAACGGCACTGTAGCAAAGGATCCAGACCTGGGATCTTACCCTTGCAACGCGATTGTTAAATTGACAGCGACGCCCGCACCGGGGTATCAGTTCGCGAACTGGAGTGGTGACGCAACAGGGTCAGATAACCCGATCGACGTCGAGATGGATGCAAACAAGAGCGTCACAGCCAACTTTGCGTCTATCACGTCGTGCACAGTAACGTTATCCTCAAATCCATCGGCAGGGGGAACGACAAGCGGCGGCGGTACATTTAATCCGGGCTCTTCCGTGACCGTCACCGCGACACCGAGTGCCGGATATACATTTGCCAACTGGACAGAGGGCGCAACTGTCGTATCGACAAGTGCAAGTTATGCATTTACCATAGGTGCAAACAGGACATTGGTGGCAAACTTCGCAATCAACACCTACACCCTGACGATCAGCGCAACCAACGGAAACGTGGCAAAGAATCCGGATCAGGGCAGTTACAATTACGGATCAGCGGTTATCTTAACAGCGACACCCGCAACGGGATACGCCTTTACAGGCTGGAGCGGAGATGCCTCAGGTCCAACAAATCCAATAACTGTGACGATGACCGGCAATAAGAATATTACAGCTAATTATACGACAGGAATAACACCAACAGCAACAAAACCATCCGGAACGGGATCTTCCGGGGATCCATACCAAATCGCGAGTCTGGAGAATCTGTACTGGATAGCTGACCAGACAAATAATAACGCTGTTAGTTTTTCCGGAATATATTTTGTGCAAACTGCCAATATTGATGCTTCCAGCACAAATACATGGATAGATCAAAATGGTTACATTTCGGGATGGACAACAATCAATGGTTACCCTGATGCATTTGCAGGTTCATACGATGGAAACGGGCATACCATTGACAAATTATCTATGAATAACGTCGGCCTCTTTGGTCGTATTTCAGGAGCAACAATTAAAAATCTCGGTGTTACACAGATCGACATCCACGCTGGCTCAAGTACTGCTGTCGGAGGAATAGCTGCAAGAGCTGAAAACAGTTCAAAAATTTTGAATTGTTATGTTACTGGCACAATTACAGCCGGCGGGGGGGGTGGTTTAGTGGGTGTTAATGATGCGTCCACAATAACCAACTGTTATTCAACGGCATCTGTATCGAGTGACGATCGTGCCCATGGGGGATTGGTCGGCACGAACCAGGGTGGGAGTACAATCTCCTATTCGTACTCAACTGGATTGGTCTCCGGAGGTGCGGGTACTGACCCAGGAGGACTCGTTGGAAATGATTACGATTCTTCTCCTGTTATCTACTCATTTTGGGATACGCAATCTTCTGGACTAGGAACCAGTCGCGGCGGAGATGGTAAAACTACAGTAGAAATGAAGACACTATCTACTTTCACCAATGCAGGTTGGGATTTTTCAACAATCTGGCAAATGAATGGTGCAAATTACCCAGAGTTGCGAGTTTTTGGGTACACACTTACGATCACGTCACCAAACGGAACGGTTGCAAAGAATCCGGATCAGGCCAGTTACAATCACGGATCAGCGGTTATCTTAACAGCGACACCCGCAACGGGATACACCTTTACAGGCTGGAGCGGAGACGCCACAGGTTCAACAAATCCAATAACTGTGACGATGACCGGCAATAAGAATATTACAGCTAATTACACGATCAATAAATATACGATTGCATTAACCTCAGCCAACGGAACGGTGGCAAAAATTCCTGATCAGGCAAGTTATGATTACGGAACAACCGTTACCTTGACGGCAACGCCGGGACCAGGTTATCACTTCGTGAATTGGACTGGCAATGTTACGGGCTCAGCGAATCCCGTCTCCGTTTCGATGGATGGAAACAAGACCATCACTGCCAACTTCGCAATCAACACCTACACCCTGACAATCAGTGCAACCAACGGAAGCGTGGCAAAGAATCCGGATCAGGGCAGTTACAATTACGGATCAGCGGTTATCTTAACAGCGACACCCGCAACGGGATACACCTTTACAGGATGGAGCGGAGACGCGACCGGAACAACAACTCCATTGACGGTAACGATGAACGCTAATAAAAGTATTACGGCAAATTTTGCAGCAAACACAAACTCAATAGCTCAAGCATACAGTTCAGCAATACAGTATGTGCTTTCACTTCCTGACAACGCATATAAGAACCCCGCTGATCAGCGAAGGAGTCAGTTGTCGGATATGTTTGCACAATCGCAATCGAAATATACCGCGGGGAATTCGAAGGCTGCGGCGCAATACCTGTCTCAGAACGTGACGAATCACTTGACGCCGCAGGGAAAGAATTCTCAGAATGTGTGGGTGACAGATGAGACCGCAAGGCTGACGCTCTTGAGCATGCTTAATAACCTGTTGGATCTACTGCAAAGGGCGCAGTTACCGGGAACGCAGTCGGCAAACGGATCGCTGGCGGCGATGGTTGAGGATATCCCAACCGAATATGGGTTGTCTCAGAACTATCCCAATCCGTTTAATCCAAGCACGACGATAGGGTTCGACTTGCCGGAGGCTGCCAAGGTTCGTTTGGCAGTGTATGACATGCTCGGACGGGAAGTCGCCGTGTTGGCAGATGAGGAAAGGCCGGCCGGTCAACACAGCGTTCGATTTGATGCTGGAAGGCTCTCGAGCGGCATGTACATCTTCCGTCTGCAGGCTGGCGATTTCACGCAGACAAAGAAGCTCATGCTGATGAAGTAGTATCAGGTACATCTTTAGACTTAGGATTGAGAAAACCCCGGCCGGTTGGTCGGGGTTTTCTTTTTTGTGTGCGCGGCAGGGACATCGGTGGAGAGGAAGAAGATGATCCTTTTGCAGTGAGTAATTCTTCGGATTCGGGCCTGGAAAAGTCGAATCTCCAGTTACAACGCGAAATCAAACCATTTTTCCAAGGTTGCAACTGCCGTGAGTAGCGGGCCCCCGACTTGAACCTGCAACCAAGAAAGAATTCGCTGATCTAGAGCCTTGTGTGCGTTCTCTGTTCGCGTGCACTAAAGATCCCCTCCAACAAAGGGGATTCTGTTTTTGGTAAAAGACGCTCTGTTACATTTTGGTTACATCCTGATGGCTGGTAGCTCAAAAGCAGCGTGTCTACAGGGGTTTCTTGCTCTCCGCGACTAGATGGTAGATCTAATGTACGATCCGGCCACACTACAAAAACTTCTTTTCAAGTTCCCTCTGAACCCAGGTCTTTAATCTCGCCAACCGATATGCCCGTGACATTCCCAAAGTCTCTCCTTTTCTCTCCAATCAGTTCGTTCACCATGCCCCCCGCCCGGCGGCATCAAGCGCCCGCACGTGTCATTTGGTAGTTTTTCAATCACGTGCGGCTACAACCTGCTCGGCTTGCGCGCTCCAACCGGGAGCGCTTCATGCCGCCTCGCCCAAAACGTTTCATCAGCAATAACGCCTCACTCAATCGCTTCGCTTCACTCCGTTGCGTCTCGCTCAACAGTTGAAAGTTGATGTCGTTTTCGCTCGCCTCCACTGCGTTCCGCTCCGCTCTTTCGTCTCAGCGTAATTGCCACCCGTTCTGAACAACGGCGGCTGCGCGCTTTTTGCGTCCCGCTCCGCGGGATCACAGTTCTTGGAGCACGTTTAAACCGACGCAACGCAAGAACCGCGCTCATCAATCCGACGATGTGCCAGTTGCTGACTCAGTCCATCTTTACCAAGGTCGATCATTCGAATTTGTTGGAAGTCGATTTCGAGAAGAGGTCGCGATTGAAGCGAGGGCACTACCGAGGGGGAGAGATCTAACATTGTTGAATAAGGTGCAATCGAAAGGTGAGAAGCAATGCGGTCTGCGCAGTTGCGGGTGCCACATCGGCAAAATTCTTTATTCTACGAAAGCATCGGTCGGAAATCCCGAAAAATCGATTGGCAAAAAGGTGTAGCCCTAACGGGTTTCGAACCCGTATTTCGGCCTTGAGAGGGCCACGTCCTAGCCATTAGACGATAGGGCCAGAATAATTGAGTCATCGAGCTATCGGGTGATTGATCCATTTCCCGACTGAACGATGACCCAAGGAGATTTTGTCATCGAGCGATTGGATCATCGATTCATCTCTGCGATTTGACGACCAAATGGCCAGATGACTCAATCACCAAATGACTCAATGCTTCTGCTGCCCCGCTAGGGCTCGAACCTAGACTTTTCTGATCCAGAGTCAGACGTGTTGCCAATTACTGGCGATTTCTGACGAAATTCGAGCCTTTGAAGGTGTCAGCATCTCAAAAAACGGGGTCAACTGTCTACAGTTTTGTCTACAGCTAACCTTCCGCTGGAAACGGAACGCCCTCAGCGCTCATTCTGGTACTTGCGGGACCATGCAGCGACGCCGAGGGCATCCGTGAAACTTCTCTGTGCAAGTTTTGAATGACTGGCTGCACTGCTAATATACAACCGAAGAGGGCTAGAATCAAGTCCCCCCAAAATTTGAATGAAGCAAAGCTGCCCCGTCCGCGCGTTGAAGCCGCTGCTTCTAAACTCTCATGGGGCGGAGTACCCCCGGCAAGAGAAAATCGCACCAGGGGCATCGTCGCTCGAATGAAGGCATGAATTTCAGCAAGGTCTAACCATGTTCCGTCATCGCCCTATGTATTCGTTGTTTGAAGTGAACATGTTCTGTTATGTTGCCCCTTGCTTCGATGTCTTGCAACATCCCGTTTCTTTCTTCCTCTGATAGCGAAGGGAACAGTTCGGGAAGGATAACGGCCTGAGATCCGGCCTCCACCTGGCGCTGGAAGTCATCGGCCATTGTCTTAAGGGCTGGAATGTTCTTGAGTTCGGCATGCAACTCGTCAAGCTTGCCCTTGCCGTCGAATGAGTTCTCAATTTCCGCTATCTCGTTGAGGAGCGCCTGTTGTGCCTCGCTCGGTTTGTCTTGTCCGAACTCTTTGGGAATTCCAGCGAGAACATTGTCAATCAAGGTGAAGGCGAAGTCTTTCCGGTTGAGGTCCATCGCGTCTCGAATGGCTGAGGCTATCGCTTCCGCTGAATGAGGCGTAGAGAGGAAAAGAAGCGCGCTATTCATTTGACTTTCAGCGATTGCTCGCTCTGTTGGATCCTTGCTCGTGAGACCGGGAAACCGGACGCGTCCAAGATCAAGGCGAACCTGCTTCCGCTCGCTTGCTATTTTCTTTTGCAGTTCAACAACTTTTGACTTGTACTCCTCTACGATTTCCTCCCGGCCCCTGGCGACCATTGAAGCTTGAACCTCAGCCGTGTAGAGTCGGAATCCGTTCGGCATGGTTGCTAGAATGTTCTTTTGCCGTTTGCCGTATGCTGTGGAGAGATCCTTGATTGAACCTCTGAGATATTCTGCTGACATGATAGGTGTTCCTTTCGGTTTGTTGAATTGATTTATTGATTCGATTATTCCGTCAAGTTCTCGCTAAACGGAATCCTTAGCCAATGATCTGCGTGTACTTTTTTTCAAGTGCAGCGATTCGTTTCTCAAGGTCCGTCACCTCCAATGTCTTGGCGAGCATGGCCGTCATCATCGTTACCTTGTAAGCGTCGTTTACGCTTACCCCCCCGTCTTTCATCGCCATTTTGATTAACCTTGCCTGAAAAAGGGCGACCTCCGGCATACTTTGGAGCTTTCCTACCCTAACCCGCTTGCCCTTTTGAGGTTTTTGTGCGAGTGTTTGTATTGGCTTAACTGTCTTTTTTGGCCGCTTCATGACATCTATCCCTCGTTGACTGTATTGATTACGACGCTGTCAATCTAACCGTGTTGTGCCAATATTTGAAGTTGCGTTTGGGTCAATTCCCGATACGCTCCTGGACAAGTCCGATTGAGTTCTGTTTGATCTCTCAGATTCTTCAAACACAAGTCCCGCAATTCTCGGATCTCAACGGCCCGCTCTGGCTCTAGTATTGAAATATCAGTCGCAAAAAGTCTCTCTATCACACCGTCATAGTGTTTTTGAAGTTGCTCTGGTGTCATGGCCCAGGTTTCACCGTTCAAAGCAGCCTTTTTCTCTGGATCATCGTGTGCCTCTTCGAGCACTTTGATTCTGTTTTCTATCCTCATTGTTGCCTCCGTTGGTTTGTTTGCAAAATAGCCCGGCCCCTGTTTGATTTGTGGGCAGAAAAAAATCCGAAATATGTCGCGCACTTGAGCATACAATCGGCCAACCGCGAAGAAGGTATATCCCCCTCGCGATCCCCCCCCGTCCATGCCAGTTGTTTCGTTGTTCATGTTTGTATGTCCAATGTTTTTAGGATTTCGTCAAGCGTTGTAACTGTGAGTATTCTCCCTTGCCATGCCCGGTGAAAGCGGTTCTCCGCGTCCGTGAGTTGCTGAGCGCTTCGCGGTTGGCTGGGATTCTTTAACTCAATGAGGAAGTTGCGGCCCTTGTGTCCGATGCAAATGTCCGGGAATCCTTTCCCCAGAGAGTGCGTGTCAGCAACAGAAACGCCCGGTATCTGGTTCAAGGCTCTGACGATTGAAGCCTGGTTCTTATCTGTCTTGCGGGGTCTCATCGTTTAAATTTGTATGCCGATTTTATTCATTGCGTCCAGGACGTTCTCACTTGCTGCTGTCCAGTTCCTCAGGACCGTGTAGAATTGTTTGAGTTCGGGCTGAGTGAGTTGGCCTTGAATAAAACGCTCATACGCGTTCTCCGTGAGTTGCTGCGCCGTGAAGAGAAGAACGTCCTCAACGGGCGCGCGTTGCCTTGTCATTGTTTCCATAGCAAGCCCTCCAGCAAGAATTCTGAATCTGAAATTTTCTGAATCTCAGCAACGGGAATGAG
>Ga0315277_10000358_pt1 | contig 74551 bp, 80 predicted proteins | sample YL17G05_15_MG_FD_203695 | JGI IMG/M metagenome (GOLD analysis project Ga0315277, IMG submission 203695) | Sediment microbial communities from Yellowstone Lake, YNP, Wyoming, USA - YL17G05_15 | ecosystem: Environmental > Aquatic > Freshwater > Lake > Sediment | place: USA: Wyoming | collected...
TGATAAACCAGAGGAAGGCTCGGGCGACGGTAGGTCCGTATGCCCCGAATTTCCCCGGCTACACGCGGCCTACAATGCATGAGACAATGAGATGCAACACCGAAAGGTGAAGCTAACCCCTTAACCTCATGCTTAGTTCGGATCGAGGGTTGTAACTCACCCTCGTGAAGCTGGAATCCCTAGTAGGCAAAAGTCACTATCTTTTGTCGAATACGTCCCCGCTCCTTGCACACACCGCCCGTCAAGCCATCCGAGTGGAGTTTGAACGAGTTTCTTTCTTTTGGAAGAGTCAAGTTCATGTTCCGCGAGGGGGGCTAAGTCGCAACAAGGTAGCCGTACTGGAAGGTGCGGCTGGATCACCTCCTTTTATTTTCATTGACGAGCACCAAGAATTAGGGCTTTAAAGAAATTTTTCTTACCAACAAAAAGATTAAATTAAATTAAAAGAAGAATATTAATTATGGACCTATTTACACCATTGTCTCAGCAAACATCGTTATTCATCGATCTATTCATTTTCTTCGCTTATGTGATTGCTGCCGGTTTCATAATCTACATCGGTCGCAAGATAAATTATGAGAAAAAAATTACACTTTCTTGGATTGTATTGGCGACTGGGTTTCTTTTCATTTCCGTGAATTTGTTGATAGAAGTAGCAGGGTTAATCATAGGGAGTTATACTACAACTAAGCCAGTAGTTTGGTATTTAATCAACATGCTTGGGAGCATATTTATTCTGATAGGTTTTGCGATGTCGCTCTTTGAAAAAATAGTGGATATAAGCATATTGAAGAAAAGAAAGATTGAAATCCGTCAAATAATGGATTATTTGGATGAAAAGTATCGCAAGAGGGAATTGACAGAAGAAGATTTAAGAAAGATATATTCCAAAATGGTAGAGGAATTAGCGGAAGTCGAAGTGAAATTGAAGGGACTGCAGAAAAAGAAAAAATAATTATTAAAATACTTCTGTTGTATAATTGTTATGATGGGCCGGTAGATCAACGGTAGATCGCCTGCTCTGCAAGCAGGAGGCTCAGGGTTCAAATCCCTGTCGGTCCACCTTAAAAACAAAAAATATACGAAAAAGTAGAAACATAACTAATTGATCATTATTGTTACATTACTGCCAGTTAAATTTGTCAGATCTCTCTCCAAACTGACTTTTCTTTCTTGAACAGAAACTTCCAATTTTTCTGTTTGCTTTTTATTTATTTCTATTTCTGTAGTAATTGCTTGAATTTCTCTGTTTAACTGTTCAATTCTATTCTCAATCTCACTTTTTAACTTGTTAATATCCTGTTCAGCTAGATCCTTTTCTAATTTTTTCATTTCCGCTATCATCGAATTATGTTTAGTAACTAACTCTTCAAAAATGTTATGATTAATTATCCAATCTATTTCAGATAATTCTTTATTTTTGTCTTTTAGGTCTATTGCATCAGATGAAATACTGTGTTTGACTCTCTCTAAAATAGAGTTTATGAATGAGAAATTTTTTGTTTCAATCAAAGCATCAACTGGAGAATCTAGATATCTATTTAACATTTTCTCATCATCAATCTCTTCTTTATCCACTTTCACCGAATGTTGAAATTTTTTTAACGGCTTTTCGATTTTAGAAAAGTTTTGAGAGATGTTAGCTCTAAGTTCGGATATATGATAATTTAATTCTTTTTTCCTTTCTATCAATAGATTAAATCTATTCCATTCATCACTTTCTTTTAACGTTTTCAGATTTTCCTCTTCAGATTCAAGCCTTTTCTTTAAGCCCATCAACCTTCTATTTTGCTCATCGATTTCTTTTTTCTCATTTTGTATATATTTTATATTTTTCTTTAAAGATTCGAGCTCATTCTCTGCATCATTTATCGGATCGAGTGACTCTTTTTTTTTAGAAACTAGATCGCTAAAGTTTTTTGTTGCATTGAAAACTGTCTTAAAATTTTTAAATACTGTCTTGGATTCGTTCAATACTTGCTCGAACATAATGAATTCCTTGACTGTATGTTCATCTGCCTCTTTTACAGAAAGTAGGGAGGAGAGTTGATATTCTATTATAGAATCTAAACTCAAATCAAATGGTTTGTTTAATTGAGATATCATTATCTTCATTTTATTAATGAAACTTTTTTTTTGTGAAATAGCCATCTGTAAAGAGACAGAATCAAGTGACTGATTAAAATTTGCCTTTGCAAGATTAGACAGACTTTCTTCGAAAGTTCCAAGAACCGCCTGCATTTCTTCATAAGCAACTTTAACTTCATCGTTTAGGAGTTTAAATTTTTCATTATATTTTTTCTTTAGAAAGGTTGTAGCTTTTTCTATATCAAAAACTTCTTCAGTAGGTTCTGCTACTTCCTTTTCTTCCTTCTTGCCGAACAATCTTTCTAAAAATCTCATAACAACCTAATTATTTTAATCCTTTATTTATTTAATATGAAGTTGTTCAAAAAATGATTTTTTCAAAGTATCTATTCATATCCAAATGCTTCTGTTGTAGATACCTCGAGGTATTTCAAGATACTTTAGTAAATAAATATTCTTCAAGGAAATATTTATTAGCAAAATAAAAAAACATAAATTTGAATAGCAGTTAATGCAAAGTGATCATTAACATGCTTCTCGAGTTAAAATCTCATCTACTGTAGTGTAACTCCACCAACTTTGAAGTCCGAAGGGCATCGGGTCCATATTATTCTCCCGCAGTCCATTAGACCTTGGGGATTATTTGCTTGAGAGCTAATGAACTGTCGGTCCAAATAAAATTTAAATTCTAATTGGTAAATTCAATCAGTGAAAAAATGACTGATAACAGAACTCTTATAGCATATGCTACAAAAGGTGGTGTTACAGAAGAAAATGCAAAAATAATTGCAAATATTTTAAGAGAGAATGGGTTTGAAGTGGACATTGTTAACCTTAGAAAAAATCTTTTCCTCAATATTGAAAAGTATAAAAACATTATAGTCGGAAGTGGTATCAGGACTGGAAAAATATACAACGAATTCTACAAGTTTCTTGATAAGAATGATTTCGAAGACAAAAAAGTAGCATTTTTCTTTTCATCTAGCGAAGCTGGAAATCCTAAAAGTTATAGAGATTTTGTCAGAAAATATGTTGAACTTACTTTAGAAAAGTATTCTAAATTAAAAGTGGTTGTCGCTGAAGGCTTTGGCGGAAGAATGAAATTTCTTGGAAAAACTGTTGCTGATGATAGAAACCCTAAAAAAGTTAAAAAATGGGCAGAAGAACTTTGTAAGAAACTTAAAACTTAAGGTTATTCATTATGATAAGCAACGATAAAATAAAAAAAATTGTCAAAAAAAGATATGGTAAGATTGCAGAAACTAGTAAATCTCGTTGTCCTTCTTGCGACAGTTCTTCTCTAATAGATCAGGCTAAACTTATCGGTTATTCTAAGAAAGATATCAAGAATGTCCCAGAAGCATCTAATATGGGTTTAGGATGCGGAAATCCAGTTGCTTTAGCAAGCCTAAAAGAAGGAGAAATAGTTCTAGATTTGGGATCTGGTGGTGGAATCGATGTTTTCTTTGCTTCCAAAAAGGTTGGTCCTAAAGGAAAAGTTATAGGTGTAGATATGACAGAAAAAATGATAAACAAATCAAGAGGAACTGCGAAGAAATATGGTTATAAAAATGTAGAATTCAGACTAGGAGAAATCGAGAATTTACCGATTGAAGATAATTTCATCGATGTCATTATCAGCAACTGTGTCATCAATCTTTCTCCAGACAAAGAAAAAGTCTTCAGAGAGGCATACAGAGTTCTAAAACCTGGTGGTAGAATCATGATTTCTGATTTAGTAACTGAGGGGGGTCTATCAAATGAAATAAAGAAAAGTTTTGATGCGTGGGCTGGTTGTATTGCTGGAGCTTTAGAGAAGAATGATTACTTGGATAAGATAAAAAAATCAGGATTTAAGAATGTTAGGATAGTTTCTGAATCTAATTATGATATTGATGTTTCTAAAGAACTGAAGGGAAAAATTACCAGTGTGAAAGTTGAAGGATACAAGTAAGTTTTTTGTTGAAAAGTATGATATTCTAACTTCTTCTAAAAACATAGATTTTTGTTCTAAAGACTTATGCTAGTGAAGAATATAATTTAACAAAAATGAATTATATAGTATTAAGAAAGGAGAATGTCTTGACACCTTTGACAAACTTGATGGAATAACTACGAAAGGTAAATAGGAGGTAAAAAAATGGTTTATACGTTAGATATAGAGGTTGGTGTAGATGACACAGACCATATGGTTTTTTTCTGTCCAAAATGTAGTAATGAACTGATGAGGGTTAAGAGCGTTTATACAGCAAAAGAACCGGATAAATGTACGATTATCAGTCTTATATGCTCTGTTTGTAAAACAAAAGGCATGAGAAAATTTTATTGGGTCGGAAAACTTAGTGAACGGGAATATAAAAGAACTCATAAAACTGACAGGGTTGAGAAATAAAGAATCAGATATATTTTTGTTCTTTTGGAAAGGTTTAAATTTGTCAATTTTCTCTTTTAGTAAAGTGATAAAATGGTAAGATTAGATGAAAAATGTCTTATTATTTTAGAAAAATTATACGAAAAGAGAGAATATAAGACAAGTACAAGCTATTGTCCTGCTGAAAATTTATATGAAGCGACTAAACCTACTCAATACAGAGGGCTATATAGAAGACTTCATAATTTAGAAGAAGCAGATTTAATCACAAGTTGCCGTGTTCTAACCAGAAATAGGCCTCTTTGTGAAATAACAGATTTTGGCATGAAAGTCATGAAAATGCTAAAACCAGAAGAAGTTTGAATTCAGATAGATTTTTGTTCTAAAATTGAAAAATGCTCGCAAATAAGCTTAAATCATTTGATATTATATTTCTCTATTGATATTATGGGAGATGGTGACTCAATTGAACCACTTTCACAGATACCGCCTTACTATGTAACATTTTCTGAGAAAGGTCGATTTCTAAAAACACGATTAAAAATGCGCGTAGCTGTAGATGAGGTAGGTGGAGAATGCAGACAATATCCATGCTGTGTTATCGTGGAATATTCATTATTTGGTAAAACTTTACGTTCCAAGAATCTTGATTGGAATCATCCAGAAGCTCAAAAAATTGCACAAAAATATGGTGTAAATTTAGATTAAACCGCGCCCGCATTTTTCAACCTTCTAAAAGCCAAAAATTCTGATACCTCTGTGCTATAATCACCCTTATTAATTACACCTATATATCAGATAGATTTTTTCCTATAAGTTAAGGGTTTTGAACCCATTTGAGTATAAAACCCTGTCGGTCAACTCAAGACTAATTTCAGTTCCCATGACTGTTGGTTGTCGACTGATAAGGAACTTAAATCAAAAAAGAAAGAGTTAAATATTCATAAATTATTTTACTGTTAGAATGAAACACAGTATCAACAATCATGCTCAAAAACAGGAGGAATACAAATGATAGCAAAAAAGACAGAAGAAGTAAAAGAAGTAAAAGAAGTCAAGGAAACAAAAAGAATGGACGACAATGTTGTATTCGTAGGACAAAAACCAACAATGGCTTACGTTTTAGCAGTAATAACCCAGTTCACTGGGGGATTAAAAGAAGTCCATTTGAAAGCAAGAGGAAGGTCTATCTCTAGAGCAGTAGATGTTGCAGAGATCGTGAAGAACCGTTTCCTTGCGGATGTTAAGGTAAATAACATTGACATTGGGACTGAAGAAAGAGAGGTTGAACAGGGAAACAAAATAAATGTTTCCACGATTGACATAAAATTACTCAAGTAAATCTCTTTCTTTTTTTTCTTTTTTTAAAATACAGATAAATCGAAGCTTTTATACTCAGAAAACTAAATTTATTTTATTAAATGAGATAAAATGGTTTTTCGAAGGAAATAGAATTAAAACAAAGCTTTCTTGCTTCTTCCAAAACTTTAAATCTCTTCAATGTTCGTGGGGTGTTTGGGTGATCGAAAGGATAAATAGAATGGATGAGAATGGTAGATGCATCAAATGTGGGGAAAGACATTTGGTTTGCACTACAGAACAAGAAGGTAATGAGTGGATTTGGAAAAAAGTTTGTTCATTTTGTAACGATGAAAAAGAAAGACAAATTTTTTAATATCATATCGATAGTTTGTCAGTCCACTAACTCTTTTTATCATTAAATTTCAATATTTTAATATGGAAATTTTAGCTCTAATTTTATCGATCATAATAGCATTTTTTGCTTTCATAACGTTAGGGTTGAGTGGGTTTGGTTCTTCTCTTGTAATGGTTCCTCTGATGTTGTTATTCCTTGACATTAAGTTGGTTGTTCCAGCGACATTAATTTTAAATGTGATATCATGTACAATTATTGCAATTCATTCAAGGTCCTTCGTCAAAAAAAAATATTTAATCTCATTAGCAATAGGGGGCTTAACCGGAGCAATAGTGGGTACCTATTTTTTAGCAACTTTTGAAAACATAATTTTGAAAAAAATTTATGGAATTATTGTAATACTGTTTGCGTTGAACACGCTGTTTCCAAAGATAGAACTAAAGAGTTCAAATAAAATCTATGGAGTTTTTAGCGGGTTAATAGCTGGGCTTTTTGGTGCAATATACCAGACGGGAGGACCCCCAATAGTCATTTACCTATCTTATCAAATCAGAAAAAAAGAGGTATTAAGAGCAACTATGCTTGCATTTTGGGTTATATTAGACTTATGGATTCTTTTTTTGTATTTGAACTCTGGTTTGATCAACAACTCTGTCATTAATTTTAGTTTAATTTTATTGCCTTCATTGATTCTAGGCATCATTCTAGGTAGTAAAATACATCATAAGATAAACGAATGTTTATTCAAGAAGATAATTGGGATAATATTAGTCTTTACAGGGATGATATTAGTGTTGTTTTAATTTATCTAGGTTTATAACGGTACTTGAATTTTTTTCTTGGTATCTTGCCAAGAACCTTAAATTCCCAAACCAAAAATACTGCCACTAGTATTACAACCGCCACGATAACAAAATAATAAGACTTTCCAAGAGTGGCACAAATCTCTGTTTCTTTAAATGTCTTACACTCATAATCTGTTGTTTCATCGCACTTGTATTTAGTCCTAGATTTTTGTTCGTTGACACACTCAGTCCAGTTGGATGATGTAGGACAGGTAGGACAAGTCTTGATCGTTGTAGTTACCTTTGGTATAGTTGTCTTGACTGTGGTTGTTTTTTCTACAGTAGTCGTAGCTTCCACTGTGGTAGATGCTGTCGTAGTTTCTATTCCACCTTCCATTAACAAGAACGATTGTGTGGATAAAGATGGGACGGTAAACATGAACCTTCTTTTTTGTTTGTTGATAGAAACGTTATACTCTGCTGAATCTGTCACATCTTCATATTTTTCTCCATTCCAGTGATACAGCTTCACTTTATCCAAGTCGATACCTGGAGGTATATTTCCTTCCATGAAAATTTTTTGTAAATGTTCTTGTGAAGAAACATTGATCTCGTAACCTTTAGGGTACTTTTTGTTAACAACAATGTCAGCATAAACATCGGTATAATTCTGATTTATCAAGGACTTGAAACCGTGTTCATCTTCAACTTGTATCCTAACTTTATGAAGGTTGTTCAGGTGGTAAGTTTCTTTCCAATCCAAGATCGTCGAGTAGTTGATTGTATAACTGTCTAAAGCTGGGATGCTATCTTTTAAGACGAGTTGATTGCCAATATATAATGAAAATTCCATCGTAGAATTTTCTTCATTGTTTATCTTGATGTTGTAATCTTTTAGAGTTGCGTTCAATCCTTTAGGCATTTCTATTAAACCGGATTTTAACAAGGCTTTTTCAACGCTTAATATGCCTCTTCCAACAAAACTGGGAATTTCTGGTTGAATTACTGCTAAGCTAGTAGAACCGTTTGAATATGCAGTATAGAATTTAGAATTATCATCATGCAAAACACACGTGATTACATGGGTTCCGTTCTCTGTGGGTGTGAAGATGCCTTCCTTATAACCACTGGAATTAGTTAAACCTGCGATAGTATCTATATCACCTTCAATATCAGAGACAGCCTCAACATAATAACCTTCCAATGGATTGGAGATATTGGCATTAACGACACGGCATGTTATAGTTACGGAATGTCCAGATGTTATGCTATCCAAACTTAGTTTTATAGAAGCTTTTGAATAGCCCCAAACGTTGAAGGAAGTTGCATCCGTGGAAGTTTCTACATCCCCTTCTTCTAATGTGTTGAGAACATATATTTTAACTGGATGGGTTCCAAGCAGCCAATTGCTATCTGTGTCGATAGTATAGTTTGTCCATGTGTTATTATTTGTCTCAATTCCAGTTGTCGTGTTGACCAAATCAGAGGATGTTGAATTATATTCTATCAGAGAGGAATCAACAGTTTCGTTCCAGTTTGCATAAGCGAGCAATGATTCACCAACATGAATGTCATTTGAACTCAAGGCTAATGGTGTAATTAAATTAACCGAAGCTAAAGAAGGTTTTAATAAAAATAAATTTAATACGAGAATTAAAAGCAATATGGGATACTTTTTCATAGTTATTCTATTCACAATTAATTATAAATTTTTGAATTAATTTAATATTATGCCCATAAATGCTGGAGCTGAATATTTCGTTGCTGAAAAAAAATACTCGGAAGCAAAGACAAAAGAAGAAAAAATCGCAGCTATGCAAGAAATGATAAGAGCCCTTCCGAAGCACAAGGGGACAGAGACGCAATTAGCCCTATTGAAGAAAAGATTGGCGAATTTAAAGTCTCAAAAATCTGTTAAAGCAACAGCCAAACAAAAATTTGCTATAAAGAAATTGGGTGCTGCACAAGTTTGTATCCTGGGTTTAACTAACTCTGGTAAGAGTAGTTTACTGAAAGCATTGACAAACGTTGATGTTGAGATAGCAGATTATCCTTATACGACAAAAGAACCTAAAGTTGCGATGATGCACTTTGGTGATATTCTAATTCAACTGATAGAAATACCATCCACATTTGACCCTGAATTCATGAGTCTTCTCTATACTTGCGATGAAATACTCGTTTTATTGGATGCCACTCAAGATTTGGAAAAACAAAAAGCCGAATTAAACCAAATTTTAAACGAGAGAAAATTAGTGTATAAAAAAATTTTATTTATCGTCAATAAATCTGATTTAAAAGTTTTAGGATTGAAATACTTGCAGATTTCCGTTAAGAATAAAATTGGTTTAGATGAATTGAAAGAAGATATTTGGATTAATCTTGAATTGATAAGAGTTTATACAAAATCACCAGGAAAACCTAAAGTAATACCACCAGTAACATTACCAAAAGGATCACGAGTTAAAGATGTGGCAAAAATCATACATAAAGACTTTCTAAAGGATTTTAAGTTTGCAAGAATTTTTAATGATTCTAGGTTTTCTGGAAGTCCTGTTGGTTTAGACTATAAACTCAATGATTTAGATGTTATTGAAATACATACATAAGGTTTAAATCTTTAACTTATTTCTTAGTAGTTAGGATTGGAATGAAAGACAAACATATTGTCCCAGATATGGTTTCACATATACTTATTGGAACACAACCTCTTTTAGAGATTTTAGGAAAGTCAAGTACTATACCATTCTTGTTAGCACTTTATGCAAGAGAAAAAGAACAATCTGATGAACATTCATGGGGTTATACAAAAGGTTTTTTAAAACGATTAGGTCTCACAGCGAATGATAATACTTACAGAGAAAGGATGGGAGAACTCGAACAAAAAGGTTATGTTAAATCAGATCCAATAGATCCTATTAAAAATGATTATACATTGACAGAAAAAGGAAGATTGTTGAGTGAAGGAATGCTCGATACTCTGAATGTAGAACTTTATGCACCAAAAAGAGAATTTCTTGTAGGAATTCCTCCTAAACAACAAGTTACAAGTACATCTAAAAAATGAATATATACCAAATTCTGATAAGTTTTAAATAGATACGATGACTTAATTTTTTCATGATTTTAAAAGACACTGTACGGTGTCGCTGATTCTCAATTGGTTTTGTTTACTGTTTCAAATAACTTCGAAAAGGAGGTGAAACTATTGGTTGATTTGTCAGATCGAGAAAAAAAGATTGTAGATGCATTGAAGATGCTCGGCGCGATCGCTGAGGATAAATTGAAAACCGCAGATGATGTAGCAAGAAAAGCAGTATTGCCAAAGAATTTAGTGGCAAACGATTTGATGATGCTTTCAAACAAGAAAGTTATCAAGAGAGTCGTTAGAGAAAAAGCTGCCGGTTATTTCTTACTGCCAAGTTTTTGACTATACAAAGAATTATTTGCAAATTTAAACTAATTTTAATTAGTTGTTATTTTTTGAAGAGTTAAATTAGAAACAAAACTTATATGGAACAATTCTATTTTAAATAACCCAAAACTTCTTGAATGATTTTTTCATTTCCGTTATAACCTTTAACAAGTAGAGAGGCCATCTCGTTCTTTACTTCCCGAGGTATAGTTAGCCAGTCAGAGTTTATCTTTTCAATCTCCCTATAAAATGCTCTACCGAAAATACCACGAGTTACTTCACTAGATTTGTTTTATTCTTTGAACCAATTACACTTAAAGACAAAGAAAACTTTAAATAATATTGCCGTCATATTATTTTCTTGTATAATGGGTGTTTGTATGTCGATAAGTATTTAAGTCATTGGCCCCTATTATACTCTTTGTTCTCGGCTGTGATATGCGAACTGTCTCTCTGATTTGCATGTGACGAGAATTGGACACCTTTTGAGCCGAGGGGTAGATGCAACTCTTCAAGCTTGAAGGGTGAAGGGTTTGATGTTCATTTCGAACAGTATGAAACCATCATAGGTTTACCAGCGGCAAAAATTTAGACCTGTTACTCTGCTTGGTGGACGGTTTGGCTCTAGTGCAGATGAAGGACGTGGTAAGCTGCGATAAGCTTGAGGTAGGCGCATGCAGCCCTTGATCTCAAGATGTCTTAATGGGAAATCCCTTTATATTCCGAAAGGAAGTGGAACGCGGGGGACTGAAGCATCTTAGTACCCGCAGGAAAAGAAATCAATCGAGATGCCGTTATTAACAGCGAGCGAAAGCGGTATAGGGCAAACCGAACCTTTTGCGACGAGCAAATGGGATGTGGAGTTTTGGACTCGTGCCTTCCCTAACTCATCGAATCAAAGTCTCTTGGAACAGAGCACAAAATAGGGTGATAGTCCCGTAGATGTAGATGAGAAGGGAAATGGCGGGTATCCAGAGTATTGTTCCTTGGATTTGGAGCAAGAATTCGGGTGTCATTTACATCCAACCCTAAACACTCCTAGAGTCCGATAGCGTATTTAGTATGGCGACAGAAAACTGAAAAGTATCCCTAACGGGAGGTGAAAAGAGCCCGAAGCCAAGCAGACATAGTCTGGTGCGGCCCGAAAGTTTATCAGGGTTGCACTATCCGTTTTGAAAAATGGGTCAGGGAGTGTATCCCAGTGGTGAGGTTAATCTTTAAAGAGAGCCATAGCGAAAGCAAAAAGATCGTAACTCGCAAGAGCGTGGATCTTGGTGTGAAAGCGCCAGAAATCACTGGGGTGCGACATGAAACTGGACGATCTAATCCCGGACAGGGCGAAGTCTGGCGAAAGCCGGATGGAAGCCCGATACCGATGTTGGGCTACAACCACTCGGGTGATTCGGGATTAGGGGTGAAAAGCCAATCGAGTCCAGTAATTGCAAGTTCCTTCCGATATGCGTCTCAGCGCAGCATAGTCCGAGGCGGATGAAGGGGTAGAGCTACCGACTGGACAGTCAAGGACCGAAAGGTTCAGCTGTTCTGTCAAACTCCGAATCCTTCATCACCGTAGACGACTAAAAGTGAGGGTGCCCGGGTAAGCTGGGCTTCCGTGAGGGGAACAACCCCGACCAAGGCTAAGGCGTTAAAATATCGACTAATCGACGAAGGGTGTCTATATTCTAAAACAGTGGGAAGGTAGGCTTAGAAGCTGCCATCCTTTAAAGAGTGGGTAACACCTCACCCACCGAGTTTATAGGCCTTGAAAATGGAAAACACTAAGTCGATTGCCGAGACCTTGGACTTCGAAAGAAGTGGTAGGAAGGCGTCCTGAGTGAATAGAAGCATCTTCTTAAGAAGATGTGGATCGTTCAGGAATGAAAATCCTGATGGTAGTAGCAGCATAGCTGGGTTAGAATCCTAGCCATCTAAAGGGCCAGGTTTTGTCAGCAATGTCGATCATCTGACAGTTAGTCGATCCTAACTCAAACGTTAACCTAGTTTGGGGAAAGGGAAACTGGTTAATATTCCAGTACCATGGAAATACACGCGGCGACGCAAGTTTAGAATCAGATACTTCGAGATAGGCGATGGTAATTTAAATGTGGAAACCTGGGGAGATCCGTAATGGAGAGAACCAGGTGAAAGCACGAATAGCTTAGCTTATGTTAAGTATCGCCAATTCTTGGAGACCGTGAAAATGGTTCTAGAATGGATTTTCCATGTTCGTACTCAGAACCGACACAGGTGCCCCTCTCTGAAAAGGAGAAGATGTGATGGGATAACCCGGTTCAGGGAAATCGGCAAATTAGCGGAGTATCTTTGGTATAATCCGTGCCTGTGTTGTTTCAAGCAACGCAGGTCTCAGTAACGAGGAGGAGGCGACTGTTTAACAAAAACATAGGGGACTGCTAATCAGAAATGACTCGTACAGTTCCTAAGGCCTGCCCAGTACTGGTGTGTCAAATCTCGTTTCAACGGGACTAAGCCCCAGTAAACGGCGGCAGTAACTCTGACTGTCGTAAAGTAGCGTAATCCCTTGTCGATTAATTGTCGACCTGCATGAACGGCTTAACGACCCCCTCGCTGTCCCGAACCGGGACCCAGTGAACCTACTATTGTGATGAACAGGTCACAGGCCTCCAATGGGAAACGAAGACCCCGTAGAGCTCTGCTGTAGTCTGGTATTGTGTTACGATTGTGAATGCAGAGCGTAGGTAGGAGTTGCTAATGCTTGGCTTCCGGGCCAAGTGGAGACGACCTTGGAACACTACCCTTTTTAGATCGTAGCACTTACCGTGACAACGGGACACTTTCAGATGGACAGCTCGGCTGGGGCGGTACGCTCTTGATAATCAATCAAGAGCGCCCAAAGTTCAGCTCATCCCGGTCAGAAATCGGGAGTAGAGTGTAAACGCAAAAGCTGAATTGATTGGATCCTCAACAAAAAGGGATCCAAATGCGAAAGCATGGGTTAACGAGACATCGATTACTCTTAATGGGTGTCGGTGGTATCAGAAAAGCTACCTCGGGGATAATGGAGTCGTGGCTTCCGAGAGTCCACATCGACGAAGCGCATTGCTTCTCCGTTGTCGGTTCCACCCCTCCTGGCTGTGCACAAGCAGCCAAGGGTACAGGTGCCCACTGGTTAAAGGGTGACGTTAGCTGGGTTCAGAACGTCGTGAGACAGTTCGGTCGCTATCTATTGGAGGTGTTGGATGTCTGAGGGGAAGGAAGGTCAAGTACGAAAGGAACAGCCTTCCGCGGCCTCTAGTGTACCAGTTGTACACGCAGTGCTGGGTAGCCACGCCGTAACGGATAACCGCTGAATGCATCTAAGCGGGAAACCGTCCGCAAAAATAGACATCCGATCATACTCATGGCTGGCGACAGTCGTCAGTGTGACGAAGACACTCGTAGACGACGAGGTTGATAGGACAGTAGTGTACACATCAAGGGTACGCCCGAGATGTTCAGCTTACTGTTACTAATCGTCTGAGAGGTCTAGATTGCTAAAGCTGGTAAACTGAGAATGATGGTGGATTTTTTTTATTTTTTAATATACTTCTTTCCTATGTTCGAATCTTAGTAAATAGATAGTCTCCTTTTCAAAAGAATAAATTAACCTAAAGGGTTCGATGCAAACTGTCCTTTCTCATTTCAATTGGTGTCTTAGAGGTTTTCCAATCTCGGGGTTTTCTATAATTTTTTTAATTTGTTTCTTAACTCTTTCTTTTATAGAACTATCTTTAATCTTCTTGAATTCTGTCTCGAATTTCTGAGTCCAAACAACTTCTTTTACTTCTACCATTTTTCTAACTCTTTAAAGAAATCTTCTTTTGTTGCTTTTTTGAATTCCCCTTTCTCTATTTCGTTCCAGGCATTTTCGATTTCCTTTAGTATTTGAAGATCTTCTTTTAAAAGTTCAGTTTCAATTTTTTTGAGAACCAACATATCCTTATATGGACACATAATTGCGAGAAAACTACCTTTTTTTATGTTTAATTTGTTCCTATATTTCTGAGGAATAACAATCTGTCCTTTAGAACTGACTTTTGTCAATTCAGGCGCTTCCTTTAAGGGTTTTTCTTTCATAGTAAGTAAGATATTCTTACTAATATAAATAATTTTATTTTTATTGTTTGAGAAGTTTAGATTATTAAAGCTGGTAAACTGAATTGATAGTTGATATCTTTTTCTTTCGATATTCCTATTAATTTTTAGGAACATGGGCAAGGAAATTATTGGTTCTTTTATAATGGCTTCGGCTGGGTTTCTTTTAATGATTGCTATAGAAGGGAAGATACTTGAAATAATTTTCAGAATCGTTTTTCTTTTTTTGAGTCTCAGCACTTTTTACATTGGGATGAGATTCTACCACAAATACATGCCAAAAGAAAGCCTTGGTTCAAAAGATTGGTTGATAATTCTGCTATCGATAATAACTCCTTTTATTGTTGTAACATTTTTAGAATCGCTCGGAATCTTGTTCGGTGGTATCGGGATTTTAATTTGGTTGATTTTTGCTATATTGGTAGTATTGAAAACTGAAAGAATAATTGATGTTCTGTTCCCTAAATTAGAAAAAGATAATTTAAACAATGATGAAGCATTAAGAAGAAGATTAAACCCACAAGTATATTCTTTGCGTTCTAGAATCAAAAGAGAAGAGAAAGAAGATAAATGAATAGTATATATTTTAATATATATACATTATACTTAGAATAAAAAAGAAAAAAATGGGAGTTATTGCTTTGGTTTTTTTCTTTTCTTCAGAGCGACGGCGACAACTATGATTGCCACTATTATCGTTGCACCTATAACAATCTCTCCAACTGGCATTCTTGGAACGATTTCCTCTACTTTCAGGATTCCATTCGAGTCGACTGAAACCATGTACTCTTGCTTTTCTGGTTTGTTGATTAACTTGTTCGTGAGCAACCCTTTCGTCTCGATGCCCTTGCTGGTCATAGTCAGGTACGAAACATTGTAGTCTTCTGAATTTTTGTGGGCTTCTTTTGAGTCTACGACAAATTTGAATTTCGTCGCTTCAGGTGGCAGCACGACTAGTGCTAATCCTTCAGAGTAATGCGTCTTTATCTTTTTTTCTTCGACTGTAACGTTCATGTATAGTTTTCCTTGCACCTCTTGCAAGATTAGTAGTTCAGTGGTGGTCTTTTGGTTTGTTTGTAAGAACTCTTGGAGTTTGTCCTGCTCTATAGCCTCGAAAATCATACTCACGAAAGTATCGATCAATGTGTTCAATACATCCTCTATGGCTGACAGCAACCAGATTGCATTGAAATCTATCGTACCATCCTCTTTGATTAGGTCTTCTCGGTAATTGACGACGATCCATAAACCCAGAGTGTTTAGTGCTACGCTCGCAATCCAGTCTGCTAGCATTGCGATAGTTTCTGGATCGACTTCTCCATTTTCCCATAGTTGCCGTAGCCAAGAGATGAATTCATCGGCGTATTCGAGTAGATTTGCAGCTTCGAGTTCAGTTAAATTTAGGTCGATGATTAGAGTCATCACCCATAATGCCGCGATAATACTCTCTGCTTTCATTATGTCTTTTGCGTTTTCGTGGCTTGTCGGCGATAGGTTGATTTTTGTGTTGGGTCCGTAGTGCTGTATAAGTATCCAATCCTTGACATTAACTGTTGCTGATTTCTTCGGGATACTTACTATGTCACCATTTTCGTCCTTGTACGTTACTCGGGCTTCGAAAGTTCCATTTACGCATCTTATAGCCTTGGCATTGAAGGAAATCACTTTTTCTACACCAGGCTCTAAATCGCCTGACCATGTTGTTGCGACTAGAACCTCAAAGCTGGAAGGAATTGTCACTGTCAAGGATACGTTTCTTGCAATGTAATCTCCAGTGTTTTTGATTTTTACTGTGATTGTTGCATTGACATTGTTCGCATAGAGCTGGTTTACATCAGATTGTATTCCGAGTTCCAGTTTAACTGCCGAAAGGTTTGTGCTAGGCCTCACCAAAGGATAGTTGTCTCGATTGTTTTGATTGATTACGTACGGTGTATCGCCTATTCCATCACTTCCAGGCTGGTCTTGGTTCGGACCACTTTTTTGATCAACACCGATGTAGTCACTCCAATGGTTCCCACCAGAAGGATAGTCATCGTCCCAGATGTTTATCGAAGAGATAGATTGAACTTGAAGTGCGTTGTCGATGAAGTAGTTGTGATGGATCAAATTACCGTAAGAGTTGCTTAGACCGATACCGTAATTATTGTCTGTGATGTTGTTGCTAAATATCAGTGTTTCATTCGAGTAGTGGAGATAGACGCCGTAAAGTCGATTGTTTTTCACGATGTTGCCAGATATCCTTGTATTACCTGACCAAACAGATAGATAGATACCGTATTCGTTGTTTGTTACAGTGTTGTTGGACAACGTGTTGGCACTTTCATCGAGATAAATACCATGGTACTGATTGTTTTTCACGATGTTGCCAAATAATGTATTGTTTGAGGAGGCGTACATTATGTAGACCCCATAGTCACTGTTTGTTACGTTGTTATTGGACACCGTGTTGTAGCTAGATGATTGGGCTATACGAATGCCATAGTCACTGTTTGTTACGTTGTTATTGGACACCGTGTTGTAGCTAGCCGTCCAAATATCGATACCCATAAGCCCATTATACGCTACCATGTTATCAAATAATGTGTTGTCATCGCCCCACAAAGAGATGCCAATGTGTCCATTGTCTGTTACGATATTGCCTGATATTGTATTGTCAAATGCCTCGCCTAGAAAGATGCCTGTGCCTCCATTGTCTGTTACGATATTGCCTGATATTGTATTGTAGCTCGCAGAATGGATTGCAACTCTGATGCCTTGATCTTCGTTTCCCGTTATCTCATTACCAGATATTGTATTGCTGGACGAGTCGTCTAAATAGATGCCATCGTAAAAACGTGTGATTCTTGTGTTCATGATTTTGACGTTGTTCCTAGAGGACAAGTCTATTCCGTACTCAGCTCTAGGATATCCACTCCCTGAACCTTGAATAATAAAGCCAGCTCCGTCAATCACTATGTTGTTCTTTTGCACAATGATCGAGGCGTTAATGTTGTCCGTGAGAACGTACAAGTCTCCATCACGCTTAATGGATGCTATTGGGGGATCAATCGAACCATCTGACCTAATATATACTACTTCGGGGTTTGCTTTAACTTGTACCAAAGGGATTGTCGATAGAAGTATTGTTATGACCAAAGCCATTGAAACAGTTTCTTTCTTCGTCTCTTTTTCCTCCTATTTTTCGGTTTGCGGACACTCGATTTTATCGAGATGTTTTCCGCCCATGAACTAATTAAGTTCATGACTGGGATATCTAAACCAGAATGATAGAAAAAATTGAGGGGAATTTGGGATCAAATGATTTCTATTTGGTATTCCTCGAACCCAAAATCTGTCTGTAGAACATCTTGCAATAACGTTCTGTGGTCGCCCTGAAATTCCAGTCTGTTTATGTCATTGGACCTACCACAACAAAGTTTCTTGGATAGAAATGTCTTGATTGCATCGAGTATTTTTTTGTCGTCTCCTTTGATTTTAAGTCCTTCGACGATGGTCACTTTCTTTCTGAGTGCTCTGTCTTCTGTTCGGATATTTATTTGTACATTTTCGCTCTTTATGTGATCGCACAATTCCCATGGCAGTTTACAGCAAGGACATAATCCTATTGTTTCTTCCAGGCTCATTTCCCCCAGATCATCTGGTTTGCCCCCTCAAGATCACGATAGTTGAATAAAGACATCGCCAGCAAAGTAAAGTCTGCAGTTTTGCATAGTTGTTTATTTCAAAGTCTAATTGTGTCTTGAGTAAAGACATCCTTTGAAGCCATTTGGCGATGATGTTTTGTGATCCGAGGAGCGTTACCCACTCATAATTTCATGAGTCAAAGATATAAACATTAATTTATCATGGATTGGATTGAAATTCAATTCTCTTGAAATCCTTTCCTTCTTCCATTTCTCTTATGGTTGCAACAAAAACTACAAGATTGGACGATTTCTTTTCGGAACAATATTTTGCAGTTTGCTGAATGGCGAAATTTTTTATTTTTTCGTTATTACAAGATATGTATAAGTCACCTTCTTTAATCAAATTTTCAATCTTCTCATTCAATTTTTCTTTATTAAATTCGAACTCAACGCTAGCGATAAGTTTTCTTCCGCCTCTATCAAAAACAACTTGTTCAGCTCTTTCTTCAACCCATCTGCAGACTTTTAACGTAAAATAGTTTACTAAGAACTCTTTTAACCTACTAATATCTATCATATCATTCTCGACTTGTCTTTGGAATTTTGATTCAAACAACTTTTCTCCTTCGTTAGTCAAGAAGTAATACATTGCTTTCTGTCTGTAAACCTTTCCAACACTAAAACCTATTAAACCCATTTTCAACAATTCATCTGCATGTTTTTTAAAAGCATTTCCAGACATATTCAGTGAATTGTAAATCTCAGAAGTAGAACTGGCCATAGCATTTCCCAATACTTCAATTATCTTCCAGTCGAGTTCCACAAGTTCTTCTATGTTCCTTTCCACTGGTTTTTCTACAGTTTCAACTTTAACTTGTTGGGCTTCCCTTATCTTTTTTACTTCTTCTAGTATTTTCATCTGCATCAGTTCTTTGATTTTTTCATCTGTTACTTCTCCTTTCACGATTTTTACTGGAGGGAATTCGACCAAGAATGGATTTGGGAATGCTAACCTTCTCATTAAAATGAAAGCGTGTCCCGTCGGCAACCTTCTCAAGTAATCGCCTTCGTCATCATACTTCAACCCCAGCATGTTACTGGCATCGAGGATGTCCGAAGAGTGTTTTGTATCCAGGCCAAGATTCATGTAAATATGCGTACTCGTGTTTCCTAATGCAGGATAGGATATCAATGATGGATGCTGATCAACGTAAATCATTCCTATACCAAGTTCCCTAACTTCTCTGAATATCAAATCTATAACAGTTTCCATACCTAGTGTCCTCGATTTTTCTCTGTTCAGAACATGATGTGCTTCCTCTAGAGCAATAACACCTATCAATTTTTCCCTGACGTTGGTGGCTAGAGCGGCGTCCCTTATCCACTGAAGCATGATTTCTATGAAGAATGTCTTATCATTAGTCGAAAGGGAATCCAGTTCTAAGACAGTAACAGTTCCTTTCTTGAAGAATTCTGACGGTAAAATCCCTTCATCACAATCGAAAACATCCCCTATTTCTCTGAAACATAGAGACTCTAAGGGTCTTTCTGCGGTAGCAATCCAGTTCCTCTCTCTTGGAGAGGTTTTAATCTGAGCATATCTCTCCAACCAATCTTTTAAGTCCCTAATTTTTGGCCAATTTGGACTTGCTCTTGTATATATTTCATCTAAAGCCTTCAAGATAATGTGTCTACCACCACCCATCATCCAATAAGCGTGGTCGAAAACTTCAGAGAATTCCTTTGCCCATTGGGATATTTGAATGCCCTCAGGCGGTTTTAATGGATTAAATCTAAATGGTGAGACGTTCCTACCAACAGTAAAAACTCTCATTTTATCCTTTAATTCTGGTAAAGACAGTAAATCTCTGTAATTCCTTTTAGAGAAATCGAAAATCAAGACTGGGATGTCGTGTTTGGCAAGGTTCAAGACTAACCATTGAACTAGGTTAGTTTTACCATAACCAGAAGAACCGAAAATACCGATGTGCGTTAGAAAAGTACTCTCATCAAGCATTATTGGATAAATTTTCTTTTTTCCGTATAAGACCGTACCAAACTCTAACTTTCCAGTGTTCAGTAGCTCTTGTGAAGGTGGTTCCATCAGTACTGCATTCTTCATATCGCTGTCCGAGAACACAGCCGCTTTTAGAGTATCAATCATTTCTAATATCCTCTTTCTCGTGTCTTCATCTGCAAGCAGGTAAGCAGTCTCAAGTTTTGAAGCTTTTTCTTTACCCAGAACTGGTACTAATCTCTTAATCTCGGTAGAGACGTCTATAAAAATTCTTCTATCTATCTGCATTTACTCACCCGGCTGTAATTCTTTAAACAAATCTGCTATCTTTGTTTCCATTTGATGTTGTTCCAATAACTCTCTGAGTTCTGTCGATAATTCCAGTAAATCTCTCCAATATTGTATGTTTTCCCTTCTTTTTTCCATTTTTAACGTTGAAATATCGAGTTTGAAATCCCTAACATCGTCTATTTCAGAAAGTTTTAAGAGTATTTTTTCCTTATCATCAATATCTACGTCTATCTCTTTAACGAGCGTCTCATGCAATATTTTTCTGTCATCTAAAGCCGTTTTTATTTCAATCATCCTCTGTTTGAGGAATTCAACCCTATCAAAAAGATTCCCTATGACTGTAGGAGTAACTCTCTTTAACGGTTCCATAGTTTGTTCATTTATCATCTTGTGTATTGTCCTGCGTTCGATTTCAATCTTTCTTGGTTCTTTTTCTTCTTTTTCTAGGTATTCTGCATCCAACAATTTGGGTCTTGATAATGGTGTTTTTTCTTCTTCTTTGTATAAGTTATCCTCTAAAAAGGATTTGTATTGTCTATCGGTCTCCGGGAACGTAAGTTTTTTCATAGTGATTGCTATTAACCATTAAATATTTAAGTCTTTACTATGTCTTTCTTCTGTCTTCATCAATTTAAGGACTTTTTACAATTTCCAGGAATCTTTTGAATCTTTCGTCGTCTGCAGTCCTCATTAACTCATACATCACCGTTTCAGTGGTAGTGATTATAATACCTGAAGATCTCATTTTATTCAGAGCAGAGCTCAAGTCAATTTCATTCCTAGAAGAAACAGCATCTTCGACGACATGAACAACATAATCATTATGTGATAAATCCAATGCGGTCTGTTGGACACAGATATGGCCCTCAATACCAGTAAGAATACAAGTCTTTTTCTTTAATTCTTTCAGTCTTTCCCTGAAGTCCTCGTTATCGAAACAACTAAAAGACATTTTGTTTATCGGGTTGTATGATTTACCTAAAACCTGTCTCAATGGTTCTATCGTCCGACCCAACTTTTCTTGTTCTGTAGTAATTACCGGTATATCGAGTAATTGTGAAGTTTTTATTATTTTGCTTACGTTTAGAATAAAATTTGGGTTTTTGACATATGGGTATAGTTTCTCTTGTATGTCAATAATTATTAAGACACTATCTCCTCTATCAGACAAACTAGGATGTTTTCTGTAGTTAATCATCAATCATTAAATAAATTTTTTAATATCTGTTCTTTTTGTTTTTTACAGGTAAGGAAAAGGTTAAAAGTTTGATTGTCCCGATTTAATAGGTTGTATGTCGACTGAAGCTTATTTTAACCAAATAAGAAATGAACTTTATAGTTGGTTTGGAAGAATTTTTGAAAACCCTGAAAAAATGATTGGGGGTATTGAATGGAATGAAAATCTTTATCCGCATGAAATTTTTATTGACCCAAACCCGATTTCTGGACCCGTAATTAGAAAGATTGTAATAGGAGGACATTCTTCTGAGAAATTAGGAGAATTAGAATTGAAGATTCTAAGTGTATATGCAACAAATCTTTCATATCTTGGCATCAGTAGTATACGTTTAAACAAATTAACTAAAGAGCAAAGGGGTTTTCTTGAGGGAGAATTAGAAGAACAGTATGTGACTTCAGAGGAACAAGGTACACCATACAGAGATCTTTTGAATAAAATTAAGCATCCTCATACATATCGTCTCATAGAATTGGTTCAAGGTAAATTAAAAAAGCTTGGAATAAGATAGATTTAAGTCTGAATTCAAGAATTAAAAACTTTATAAAATTTACTTTTTCTGAATTAAAACTTGGGTTTTGTTCATATACTAACTCAAATAAGGTGAATGTATGAGCATTTACAGAGAAGAAAGCAAGATTAAATCCAACCTTAGAAGAATTATGGATTCTGACTTGTCCGAGAATAATAAGATTTGGATAAAGAAATTCTACGATGAAATATGCGTAAGAGACTTTAGTAGGCTAACAGTAGCGGGTTATACAGACAGGATCTCGACATGGGTAAAATACATCGCTAAGGATCTAGACAAGCTAACTAAGGATGATACAAAGGAAATGGTAAGGAGATTAGAGGAGAATGGTTATGCCAAGAGTACAAAGTCCATGCTAAAAGGAACATTAAAGAAAATACTCCAGTTCGTTCATGAATATGAATGGGATAGTAGAGAATACCCTGAATGTGTTAGTTGGCTGAAGACCAAGACTGAATTCAGCGAACCGAGAGAAGTCTTGACAAAGGAAGAAGTATTGAAAATGATAGAAGGAGCTTACAACATAAGAGACAAAGCATTTATTTCGATATTGTACGAAAGCGGGTGCAGAGTGAGTGAGATACTAACTTTGAAGATAAAGCACGTAGAGTTTGACAATTACGGTGCAATAATAAGAGTAGAAGGCAAGACTGGAGTAAGGAGAGTCAGGCTAGTGTCATCTGTAGTTTACCTATCTCAATGGTTAAACGCCCATCCATCTAGAGATAACGCAGATGCACCTTTATGGGTCAGCATGGGTAACAGAAACCATGAGAATAAGTTAAGCTATCTATCCTTCTACCTTATCTTAAGAAGGATAGCAAAGAAAGTCGGAGTAGAGAAAAAAATAAATCCACACTCATTTAGACATGCTCGAGCAACACATCTAGCATCTAAATTGACAGAGGCACAGATGAAAGAGTATTTTGGTTGGGTTCAAGGATCACGAATGGCATCTGTTTATGTTCATATGTCTGGTAGGGATGTGGATAATACCATATTGCAGATGCATGGAATAATACCGCAAGAAGAGAAGAAAGAAGAAATTAGCATAAGAACCTGTCCGTTATGTAACGAAAGGAATGCAACAACCAATGATTATTGCAGAAGGTGTGGATCGTCATTGATGCAAGAAAATGAATTTTTGAAGTTCCTATCTCAACCAGATGTATTGGATGTTTTGTCCAAGAAGTTAGCAGAACAAATGAAAACAAAACATTGAAATTTTTCTTTTTTATATATAAAATGTGATGGAAGTTTTGAAATTAGATTTTTTGTTTTTTCGATTTTATTTTTGACATCTTCTCTCTTATCAATTTTCCCAAGTATAGTGGGTTTATCCTTTCACGTAAGAGTGCAGATTGATCCTGTTCTTTCAGTTTTCTTTCAGCTGTTATCTTGTAGATTTGTCCTTGCTTCCCTGAGAGGATGGTCCTGAATGTTTTTTCATCGATTTTTCTTAGGAAATAGCTTTTTTCTGTCTCAACTCTAGTTTTTACCAAAGATGCTTCCTCAAATTTCAGTTTTCTTATCTCCATCCCAAGCCTTAAGTAAGGAACGAAGACTAGAACTGTAAGATAAGTTGAGAATATTCCTATGACGATGCCGCTGGTGATGTTCCATTTGTTCTCGTATATGATCTTGATAAAAGCGAGTTTGTTCAACCGATCGTTTATCTCGGCTAAGGATGACTTAACAGAGTTTTCATTAGTCTTCAACGTGTTGATGTCGTCTTTGTTTATGTATGATTGTGAGCCTGAGAGTGTCTCTTTTATTCTATTCAGTAATCCTTCCAAGTCTGCGATGTTTAGGCCTACTCTTGCGTATTCTCTAATCTTATTATCTATTCCAGAGACTTGACCTGATATCTGATTTAAACTTGAGATAGATGGGTTCTCTTTAACGATAATTTTTATCCTTTTAGATTTTTCTAGAGTTTCTGATTTCATTTTTATGTCGAAGAAGTATTCTTTTTCTGGCTCTGTGGAAGTGTTGACATGGATTGAGATCGTGAATGGAATTTCTGATCCCCCAACATTTAAGTTGAAATCTTTTGGGATGATGGAAACTACACAGCATGTGCTGTTCAAGAAAATAGATGATGATACAGTTAGATTAGTGTTCCCTGTATTGGATACTGCTCCCATGATAGTTGCATCCTCTCCTCTGTATATTTGAATTTCTGAAGTTTGGACTGTGAAGTTGAAGTCTCTAGTTTTTTGTGTTGCGTTTACAGTAACATTTTGTATGATTGTTACGTTTCCTCCACCACCGCCCCCTCCACCACCACCGCCTTGGATTATAGTTTCACCACTAGGAGCAGATTCTGTCGTCAAAGTCTCGATTTTTTGTCCTGTGTTGTTGTACTGGTCTGTTGCGTTCACTGTTATGTTGAAAGAAGTACTGTATGAATTTGGGGCGTAACAATCTGTGAAAGTGGTTTGACCGTTAACATTCGCCAAAGAAAAGTTTGTATCCACATAACTTATATTCAAGCATCTAATCGTCAAGTTAACAAGGAATTGATGGTAATTGTTGCTAACATCGTATATGGATATACTAACAGGATTTATCGGAGTTCCTTTTCCTGGAGTTAAAGACGGGACTGAAATATTTACGGTTAAGTTGTTAGTGACGTAGAAAGTCAGGTTTTGAGTAAGATTGACTTCTTGATTACCGTTATCCTTAACTGAAACCCACCATACAGTATAGTTTCCAGTCTCGTTCAACGTAAACCCAGTTGTCCTGAAAGTATAGTTCCAGGTCCGATTCCCTGGGTTAGGATCTCCAGTTAAGTTTAAGATGATGCTAGTGTTACTAGGATAAGTTAAGTTTGCTCTAACAGTAGAAATTCCCGAGTCATCACTGACGTTGGCATAGATAGTTAAGTTTGTGTACAGGTTTGTTCTGTTAGTTAATGGCTGAAACCAATAACTCGAGATGTTAGGAGGTTCTAAACCTATATCTAAATAGAAAAACAGTAAGGGAGAGGTATTGTTAGTCGCACTAGTAGTATCGTTCACGTATATCGTATTGATTGTTATATTGTATTGATTGTATTTTGTTGCGTCAGAGAGGTTTATCGTGTAGTTGGTCCAGTTATCTGTGTAGGGAGAGGCTATCGTGTAATTTGTCCATGATCCTGTTCCGTTGATTTCTATTGCTGCGTAAGATATATTTTTGTTCCAACGGGCAGATACATTTATTGAAGTGTTTCTGTTGTAAGTCTGACCGCTTGCAATTTCTGAGCCGTTTGTATAGTCTGTGAGATTCCAGAAATCGTAGGTTAGATGACTGGTAACAGTGAAGTTTACATCATCGTTGTCATACAAAAAACTATATGTGATGTTAGCACACTCGGTCGGAATTTGACCCCTTCCACTCATATTCAAACTATATATACATCTTACTACATTTGGACCTAGAGTTGAGTTTACATTAAAAACAGCAGAAACGTTAAAATAATCATCTACTGCTGTACTTGTGTTTGTAAAATTTTGAATGTTAAACCAGTCAGAACCATTATAATACCAAATATATATGTAGTTTACATATGATTGTAATTCTTGATATTTACATGTTACATTAATTCCTGAATTTGGAAAAAAGTTAGTAGCATTTATATAAACTTCTTCTATACCTCCATTTGGACCGTTATATTCGATTCCGTTACATGGATAGAAAGCATCATCATATGAAGAATTACAACTTAAACCCCATGTTTGTGAGCAAGTTTTTCCAGTTTCAAAAGGACCCGGATTTGAAAATATGATATTACTGAATAAAATGAAAAAAACTACTATAAATAAAATCCAGATTTTATTAGATTTTACGTTCATGGTATACATTAAATATATGTGACTCTTTTATATTATTCACAATATTCGACAATTTATTGAAAATACAAATTTTTTTAAGGTTTACTGTATTACTTATATTTAAGGAGAATTGAATGAAAAAAACAAGTTTAGTATTCATTTCATCGATAATTTTGTTTAGCCTAATTAACATCGGTTCAGCCCAAGCAGGACATGTTCTTGCACGTGTTTTATATAATGATGGCTGTCCAAGAGCATTTGCACTTGTTGGAATATATGATAACGCACAACAATTTGTCGGTCTTTGTGGAATAAGCGATGAAACTGGTTATTGTGAAAACTCATTTACAGGGTTACTACCAAATAGACTTTATAAAGCGAGTGCTACCTGGAATGGTTCTTTTTTTGAAGATCAGAATTTTGCAACAGATGATTATGGCAATGGAGTTGTTACTATACAAGGTCCTATTTCTCCTACTTATCCCAACGGAAATGAAACTTGTAATGTGCCTGGAGACCCACAAGATTCTGAGTGTGATGGCTTACAATATTGTATAGGAAATCCACAATATATTGAATGTCGCCATTCTGATCAAACTCCAATTTGGAATCAAGATTGTGATGCAAAGAAATGTTGTTCATGCAACGGAGGAACTTTAGCTAATCCAATACAGAATTATAATTCCTCTCAAAACGTAGATTGTCCATTTTGTCAAAAATGTACTGTTTTAGATACATGTGGTTATCAAGCAGAAGGCGAAGATTTAAAAGATCAGTGCTCTTCTGATTCTTGTAAATATGGTTATTGTGATGGTTCAGGAGCATGTAAGATGAAATCTTCATCAACAGACTGTGGAACCTGTGCTTTATGCAACGGACAAGGAAACTGCAATGTTTACGACCCAACACAAAATGAAGACTGTAATCCTTCTGATATAGAAGGAATATCAACATGTGGTTGGAGCCCAGATAGCATACCCTTTACATGGGATTTCAGAAATGCTTTCAATAGCCAATGTGTAGCATTAGATCAATGCAGTCAAGGAAATACGTTTATAAGTCACACTTGCGCTGATAATGATTTGTTTGATACTATTCCTTTAGGTGGTTGTGGTGCAGAATGTGATGAGCACAGTGATTGCCCAGGTCACGCTTGTTTAATTAATTGTTTTTGTGCTGCATCATGTCCGGATGCAGATAATGATGGTTGGGACAATTGCGGTCTAGGCGGACAACCAATTCCTGGTTGCACCGATCCTTGCGATTGCGATGATTCTGATGCAAATATACATCCTGGAGCAGTAGAAAATTGTGCAGATGGAAAAGACAATGACTGTAATACTTGTACTGATACTATTGATTATAGCTGTGGTGGTATAGAGACTAGCTGTTCTGATGCTATAGATAATGATTGTAATGGTTGTTCTGATACTGCGGATTTTAGATGTGGCGGTACTGATATAATTTGTAATAATTATGATGATGATTGTGACGGTGCTATAGATGAGGATTATGTTTCTGCATCATGTGGTAGTGGCGGTTGTATCGGAGCTACAAGTTGTGTTGGTGGTCAAGTAGTATGTTCGTCTTCAGGAAATTCATGTAATGATGGGTTATATTGTAACGGTGCTGATAAATGTAATGTTCAAGGCACTTGTGTAAACATCGGTCCTTCAATAAATTGTTCATCAAGCAACTTGCAAGGCATAGCAACATGTGATTGGAATCCTGACAATTATCATCCAACTTGGGACTTTAGAAATCCGTTCACAAGTATATGCAATGAAAATTTAGATATTTGTACAACAGGTAATACAGCAATAACTCATACTTGTAATAAAACCCAGTGCAGTGCACAGTGTGAAAAAGATAGTGACTGCTCAGTTGGAATATGCAGGGCTGACTGTACTTGCGGGGTTTGGGAGTCAATTTACTCAGGAAGTTATCCGGTCATAGACATAGAAGAGTATAATAGTAAACTTTATTTTGCATCAAATAAAAATGAAATCTATATTTTTGATGGAAGTAACTGGAATACTATTCTAGCTCCGCTAGATATCTTGTCTTTGCAATCTTATGATGGAAAGCTTTATGTTGCAGGTGGTCCAGGCAAGGTTTACACTTATGATGGTTCTGCTTGGAGTTCAGAGCCAGTACTAAGTATAGACGAGCCATACACAACTGAATATCTTAGGATGCTGGGTGTCTATAACGACACCTTGTATGCAGGCTCTTATCTAGACAAACCAGTATTGCTTTATTATTGTAACGGTTCTTGTGATAATTCATCCAATTGGCATTTGGATACAGACTTTAATAGTATTATAACTCCGATTTGTGGAGGACCATTCTGTAATATTGATGCTATGGGAGTGTACAATGGAAAGATGTATCTGAATGTTGCTGGAATATTATTTGTTTATAACGGGAGTTGGAGTATTCTAAATCAAAATGCAGAAACCTATTCTGTTAGCGGCATGAAAGTTTATAATAGTAAATTATACTTAGCAACAAGAGATCAAAATACTAGATGTCCAATGTATGAAGGTTATTCAGGTTTCTGCGGTAGAGTGATAGAATTTGACGGGACTAACTGGAACACTGTATTCGACCATACAGGTTCTAACACTAGGGAAGGTTATTGGATGTTCTCTTTAGAAGTCTACAATGGAAGACTTTATGCAGGAACTGCGAATAGGATTTACATGTGGGATGGAATTCCAGGTCATGACTGGCAATTAACTTTCAATTCTGTTTCAGGAGCAGAATATGTTTTAGCCTTAAAGACATGGAACAATAAAATATATGCTGGGTTTGGTAATGGGGTTGTAGCCAAGGATGACATGCTTGAGCCATTGAACATATCTGTTTTGTCTCCTCAGAATACAACTTACACAAGTTCAGTTCCTCTAACATTTATTACAAATCGACCTCCATCTTGGATAGGCTATAGCTTAGACAACAACCCAAATGTTACAATAACAGGAAATACAACTTTAACTTTAACAGAAGGAGCTCATAATATTATTATTTATGCAAAAGACAGTTTAGGAACAACATACTTCAAAGTTTATTTCACAGTTAAAATACCTAAACCAGATTTAATGATTGGGGACATCTGGACTTCCGGAAACACTGTATATTACAAGATAAGGAATCAAGGCAATGCTAACGCTGGCTACAGCTATTCTGACCTTTACGTAGATGGATATTACAAGACAAACGATTACGTTCCTCTTTTGACTTCTTTAACTTCAAGCAGCGAGTATTTCAGCTATTCATGGGTTTGTTCTGGTACTAGTGATACAATCAAAGTCTGTGCTGACGGGAAATCCAATGTGGCCGAGAGCAATGAGAACAACAACTGCCTGACAAAAACTTTCACATGCCCAATTCAAACCTGTACTTGCACTGCTTGGGAACCTACATTCACCTGTTGTAGTTATAGTAAGGAGAAATATACTAGGACATGCAACCCGAGAGGATGCCAATCTGAGAGCAAGTGTGAAGGACCTTGCTTTGTGTGAATTTTGAGAATCAGATAGATTTTTGTCATAAATTCAACGATTAAAAACTTTATAAAAGTATTTTCATAAAGTGAATGCCATGGTAGAAAGAATTTACACAATCAATATGAGAACATTGATTAAAAAAAACGCAAGATGGGAGAGGAGTAAAAGGAGCATAGCAATAATAAAAAAATTCTTAAAAAGACATATGAAAGCAGAGGGAATAAAACTGGATAAATCCATTACAGAAGAAATTTGGAAGAGAGGTTCTCAAAGACCACCAGGAAAGATTAGGATAAAAGTCACTGAGACAGAAGAAGGAGAAAAGGATGAAAAGAGAAAGGTTGTTAAAGCTTCGTTGTTAGGGGTTGTTCAAGAAGAGACAAAAGAAACAAAGAAAGAAGAGAAAAAAACTGAAACACCGAAAGTTGAAGAAAGCCCAAAAGAAAAAAAGAAATAATTCAAACGCTCAAAATTCTAATGTTTTTTTTACTGATTAATCCTTTAATTATTTCCTTACCGATTCCAGAAGATTTGCTCACTTTGAGATCATCCTTCTTCCCTACCGTAGCCGATAAAAGATAATCATCCTCAACATATATGTCAACATTCCTTCCTTTCAACTTGTGTGGAAATTGAAACACGATTGAATTACCGATTTCAGAAACGACGAAGTCCACTTCATTGCCAGTTGTAGGAACTTTGGGTTCGACATCTATGTGCAACCCTAACTTCTTTTCTATTTCATTGATGTTCGTTCCATCTTTACCGATCAACCTGCCAACGACATCGTTATCAACAATAACCCTAACTTTATCGTCAGAAACAAACTCTATCTCTGCATCAGTGTCGTATTTATCCATGACTTGTTTTACTCTCTGCTTGGCCAGTTGTTTAACACCAGATTCATTCTTCTTTTCTTTTACAGAAATAACAACATTCTCTTCTCCATAAGTGTAAATCTCATAATCCAATTTTCCATTCTCGAAATCTCTCACTTCTACTACTGGGCGAGTCAAATCAGCTTCAGTCATGCCAGTAGGGACTTTGACAGTCAAAGACAACTCATAGACTCTCTTAATTTCTCCGTCTTTTATGAAAATAACCGTATCGACAACATGCGGTATCATGCCTAACTCTATCTTACCTATGAACCTTTGTACGGCATCTATCGCTTCAGAAGCATGTATAACTCCTACCATCCCTATACCAGCTAACCGCATGTCAGAAAACACTCTGAAGTGATCTGCCTGTCTAATCTCATCGAATATGGAATAGTCGGGTCTGACGAGAAGGAGTATATCAGCGGTCTTAGCAAAATCTCCTGCCAATGGACCATATTGAGTAATCTCAGGACCTACTTGCATATCTCTTGGTGATTCTAAAGTCTTAACAATCTTTCCTTGTTTGTAGTAGAATTCGGCTAAAGATGCGGCAAAAGTCGTCTTACCAGAACCTGGCGGTCCTGCAATCAATATGCCTTCAGCCCTTTCTTTCATCCTTTTTATGAGTTTATCAGATAGAACATAATCTTGAAGAGTGAGCTTGACAATAGGTCTTATGATAGTTATCTCAAACCCATCTGAGAAGGGTGGTCTGGCTATAGCAATCCTGTAAACGCCCATTTGTATTACGACCCCACCACCCCTTTCAGCCTCGATGAAGCTGTCTTCAGCTTTTCTAGCAGCCTCTACTATCTCATAAATCATCTTTTGGATTTCTTCTCTTGTCAAGGGTTGTTTATCTATCGTCAGGAGCTTGAATTCTCCAGGTTTACCTCTTTTTGCCATTGGTATAACTTTTTCTTTCAAATGAACGCTCATCGTATCTGGAGTGAAGTATTTCTCGAAAGTTAATCCTTCAGTCTTTACCTCTGCTGGCACGTATTCGACTTTAACGCCTTCTGCCTCTGCGACTAGGCCTTGTACATAATCAGCTGTCAGGAGTGTACCATTTTCTTCTTTTGCCACGTCCCTAATCATAGCATCCAATCTTCCGCCCTTAGCTAGTTTAATATCTTCTAAAGAGGGCCTATCGCCAGTAAACCTCAAGTTAATCTTCTTTTCTTCACACAATTTTCTTATTTTTTTTAACTCGTTTAGACCGACAAAACCCGGTTCTCTGCCCTTAGAAGCCTGAGATTGTAACTCATCAAGGACTGCAGAGGGTATAATTATCTCTTCCAAGCCTTCAAGTTGATGTTTATGAAGCATTTCGGATATTTTTCCATCGATAACGATAGAAGTATCGGCAATCAATTTCTTTATTTTCATTTTTTCACTCTGTTAAGTTTTGCCAACCAACAATAAATAATTATTTAAATTTAATTGTTTTGTTCATTCTTAGAGACTATGATGGGGATATTACCTAAAAAATGTCCAGATTGTGGTAGTAAACACTTAGTCATGAACACTGACGGGATGATTTGTAAAAAGTGTGGCCTAGTTATTTCTGATAATCCTTGCCTTGAAATTTAATATTTATCTTGGGTTGCCGATCCATTCGTCTAATTTCTCTCTTGCTTCTTCATCACCCATCTGAATGGGCGGATGTTTCATGAAGTATGCAGAAGCGTAGGTTAAGTTGCCACCAATACCCTCATCCAAAGCTAATTGAGCACATCTTATAGCATCTATCGCGACACCACCAGAATTTGCCTTATCGTCTACTTCCAGTCTTACTTCCATGTTGAACGGAACGTTAGCAAACATTCTCCCTTCTATTCTAATAAAGGCCAACTTAGTGTTACCAAGGAATGGGATGAAATCGCTCGGTCCTATAAAAATCTTGTCATCAGCCAGTCTCAAACCTTCGGGTATTAGACTCTGCACGGATTCGGTCTTGGATATCTTCTTACTCTTTAACCTCGTCCTCTCTAACATGTTCGCAAAATCTGTATTCCCACCGACGTTTATTTGATAAGTCCTGTCTACGACCGCCCCTCTATCAAAACATAACTTGATCAATGTCCTGTGAGTTATCGTCGCACCAATGACACCTTTTATATCATCCCCAATAATAGGAAGTTTCTTTTCTTTGAATTTTTTCTCCCACTCTTTTTTTGATGCGATAAAAACTGGCATACAATTAACGAAAGCACAATTAGTTTTCAGAGCAATATTGGCCCAGAATTCTGTAGCTTTTTGACTCCCTACTGGCAGATAATTTATCAAAACTTTTGTTTTAGTTTTTTCTATCTCTGCTATAGCTTCTTTCTCTAGTTGTTTCTCAGACTTGGTTTGCTTGATAGGTTTTATCATGCTAGCAACATAAACGCCAACACCGTCTAGTATGGGACTTTCTTTAACTATTACGTCACTACAGCAAGACACGTTATCGACCCATTTTACGTAGTTAGGATCTGCATACATTGCTTCCTTCAAAGGTTTACCTATTTTGTTTTCACCGACGTCAAATGCACTAACGAATTCAATCTCATCAAAATTATATTCGCCTATTTTGTCGTGCATCAGTCCTAACTTTTGGGTTTTGTTTTTTTTGTAATATTCAATCCCCTGAGCAAGACCTGCAAAACAGTTACCGATTCCTATAACACCAACTTTCATTTTTGTCATAGATACTTTTATAATACTGTAAAATATATAAATTTTATGGTGAGAGAACCGATAGGACGATTAGAAGAAAAAGTGCTGAAGGAGAATTTATGGATTTTTATATTCAAAGTTCTGAAGGAAAAGGACGAATACGCTTACGAGTTGAGAAAAATAATTAAAGAAGAATTTGGTTTCTTGGCAGGAAATGTGACTGGATATAAAGTTCTATACTTGCTTGAAAATGGCGGTTATGTGAAATCTTATACAAAAGGGAGAAGAAAATATTATAAACTGACAGAAAAAGGATCAAAACAATTGGAAAAAGCTAAGAGTTTCTTTAAAAGAGTTTATGAATCATTATAATGGATTAATCTGATTTCTTAGAAATATCAAGCATTTTTTGTAGAGCCAACTTAGCTTTTTTCATTATTTCTTCATCTAAATTTATAGGATGAATTTCATCCTGAAGTGATATTAAGACTTTTTTAAGAGTGTTCTTTTTTTGTTGAATACATGTGGCAACAATCATGTAGAACTTTTTATCTGGTATTTCTAACTTCAATCTTTCAACCATACCCTGTTCAGTGACTATAATGAATTCATCTGATGAATCTTTTTTTGCACTTGTTATCATTTGACTAGTACTACACACGTAATCTGCAAGTTTAATAACTTCCATCGTACATTCAGGATGAACAAGTACTTTTGCATCAGGATGGAATTTCTTTGCTTCTTTTACTTGATTTGGAGTAATTTTGGCATGGACGTAACAGAATCCTTTCCATGGAATTATCATTTTATTAGTTTTTGATTGAACATATTTTGCAAGATTCTCATCGGGAACAAATATTATCTGTTCTTTTGATAATGAATTAACAACATCAACAGCGTTTGCAGATGTACAACAAATGTCTGATTCTGCTTTTGTTTCCGCTCTGGTGTTAATGTAAGAAACTACACCCGCATTAGGATATTCTTTTTTTAAATTCAGTAAGTCTTTCTTTGATACCATACCCGCCATAGGACATTCCGCTTCTCTAACTGGTATTAAAACATTTTTATCAGGGTTCAGTATTTTAGCAGATTCTGCCATGAAGTCAACACCACAGAAAACTATTATATCAGCATTAGTTTTGGCTGCTTCTCTACTCAACTCCAGTGAATCTCCGATAAAGTCTGCAACTTTGTAGATTTCTGGTCTTTGATAGTTATGGACAAGAATTATAGCGTTATTCTCTTTTTTTAATTCATTGATTTTTGAAATTAAACTCAAGTTCATGGGTTTAATTGTTTTTTTGTTACAATAAAAATCTATTCATTCAACACTTTCAAACTCATTTCTAAGGGTTTACAAGAGTGAGTTAAGTAACCCAAAGAGACCAAGTGGACACCAGTATCTCCAAATTCTTTTATGTTGTCTGGATTAATGCCACCCGAAGCCTCAAAAATTATCCCAGTATTTTTTAATTTATCGACCACTCTTTTAATCTCAGAAGGATCTTTCCAATTGTCAAACATTATCATTTCTGGTTTCTCTTTTGCTGCTGCTATAGCCTCTTCCTCGGTTTCGACCTCTATTTCGATTGGTATATCTTTTTTGTACTCCCTAGCTCTTTTAATGCACTCTTTGATTGCTTCTACTCTAGAACAGTTCAACTCTCTTTTAATTAAATCGATGTGGTTCCTTTTAATCAAGTATTGATCGAACAACCCTAAACGGTGTGTGTAACCTTTACCTAATTGAACAGCACGCTTATCACTGAAAGGAAAACAAGTTTTTCTTGTAGCAGTAACTTTGGCTTTCGTTTTACTGGTGAGTTTATTTGTGAGTGTAGCGATACCGCTCAACCTTGATAGAAAATTCAAAATAGTTCTTTCTGCTTGCATAATTTTTCTTGCATCACCTTCTATCTCCAAAATTATATCTCCTTTCTTGATTTTTGTTCCTTCTTTGGCTAATTCTTTCACTTTAACCCCTAATTTCTCCAGAAGAGAACTGGCCTCAAAAACACCGGCTAGAATCCCATCGTCTTTAGCTTTTATCACAGCTTTGATGTTCATGAATTTAATGACAGCTTCTGTTGTAATATCACCATTCCTCAAATCATCTTCGTACATCTCATAAATTTTTTTTTTGATTTGCTCTTTGAACGGTTCTAAATTTTTTTGAAAATAATCTTCAGACATCATGTCCCAACCTGTATTGGTTCATTAACCTTCTTTAAGGTAGCGACGGCAGATAAAGCTGCAAGATAACTTGTTTTTACATTATCTGGATAGGGAATATTCTCTGTTTTAGTATGTAACATGCCAAATTTACCTTCTACAATAATTTCATGGACAATCTTATCTATATTTGGGTCAGCGATAATTTGAATGATTGTCCTCTCAGGGCCTATTCCTGCAAGACTGAGAGATGCAGCAACATTTATGTTTTGAGGAAATAATTTTACTGCCTCCTTCGCCGAACCTTCATAAATGACTGTAGGTCTCTTTATATTTTTCAAATCTATTTTGTTTTTTTCAAAAAACGGTGCGCCCTCAAAAGACTTCAACGGTTTTCTCGTCTTGAGAATCACTTTATCTATGTCCAAAACATTCGCTGATTTTATACCATCTAAACCTACTATCGCGCCAGAAGGTACATAGACTCTCAAATTATTTTTTTTGGCAAGGGATTTGATTTCATTTAATAATTTATCATCGACCAATGCACCCGCACTCATTATCATGACATTCTTATTTGATTTCAAGATTCCTGGTACTAATGTTCTGACTGCCTCTTGTGACGCAGCTTCCACTATTAAATCCAAATTTTCATCCAGGATTTCATCTATATTCTTAAATTTTGTTTGGAATTTTTCTGCAAACTCTTTTCCTTTCTCTTCAACCTTGTCGTAAACACAATCCAATTCAACATCTATAGTCTTATCTTTTATCGCCTGAGCAAGGACTGTGCCTATAGTGCCACAACCTATTAGCGCAATTTTCATTTTTAATCAGTAAAAAACAAGGGGTTTTGAATTTAATAAATTTTCTCGATTAAGTTTATTATATTATTTTTCGAAAAAAGTATTATGAAACCCCCTTTGACAAAAGAGGAAGAAGATATTCTAAATTCTATAAAAATTGGTTCAGACAACGACCCTTTACACCCTGAATTTCCTCCAGATAATCCTAGGTTTCCAGCAACACCAATCAGAAGAATAGAAATTCCCGATTTTGAGAATGTTTTCGTCAAGGATGATAGTCTTAATCCCACGGGTACTCACAAAGACAGAATGGCATGGGAAATAGTGTGCCAGTATAGAAATTTCTTGATTGCCAAAAAGATGGGTTTAATAAAAGGGCCTTTACCTCAGTTTTCTATCATAAGTTCTGGCAATGCTGCCATAGCTTTGGCTTATTTTCTCGAAAAGTACAAACTGCCAAAACCCAAAATACTTGTAGACGATGATACTTCCAGCAAGATTCGTAATTATTTAAAAAAAAATTATTGTGAAGTTTACGTGACAGACCTCGCCATGAAACCATTAAACTTCAGGGAAATATTGGAATTAACGGAAAACCCTAGCGGTTTTGATATCACTTCTAACGAGGCACTGGATCCTCATACTATTTTTTACGATTGGATGTCTTTTGAGATAATAAACCAAGCCCCAGATTATATATTCGTTCCCTTTGGGACAGGATCCCTGTATGAGAACATATGTAATATCATTAAAGAAGAACTATGGAAAGTCGGCAAGAACGACCCCAGATTGAAGGTGAACATAAACAAGTTAAGAAGTTGTAACATTATTGGTGCGACCGTAAATAGACCCAACAGTAAAGCTTACATGCTCTATTCACCACATCTTCCTTTCACGCTATTCAACGAGCAGTGGCTTAACTTCTACAAGGAATTTGGATATCTAGGGAAATATTCTAACGTTTATATCGTCGGCGAAGAAGCGATAGAAGAGGCTTTTGAGGTGTTAAACTCTCAAGGTATAAAATGTGAACACTCAAGTGCAGCTGGACTCGCTTATTTGTTAGAGAATAAGAATAAACTCCCTAAAGATAAGAAATACTTGGTTGTCAATACTGGAAGAGGAAAGTGGATGGGCTGATCGTTCCTAAGAATTCGTAGACATTAACCATTTAAATATTTTCGTATTTGTTTAGAATTTATGAGAGTACCCTACACGATACAAATAAATAATATCGTAGCTTCAGTAGACTTGTATAGAAGATTAAATTTAACAGAAATAGTCAAAAGATATTCAACAGCAGAATATAGGCCAGAGCAATTCCCAGGACTTGTATACAGATTATGGGACCCTAAAGTAGCCATGCTAATCTTTTCATCTGGTAAAATGGTATGCACTGGTGCTAAATCAGTTGAAGATGCTAAAAGAGCAGTCAAGAAAGTTACTAAAGATCCGATTGAGAAATGTTTCGGTAAACAACTCGAACCTCCCTATATTGAGGTTCAGAATATAGTTGCTTCTGGGAATTTTGATAAACGTATCATAATCGATCAAATAATCCGTCTACATACTCCAAGATATAGTACGATGTACGAACCTGAACAATTTCCTGGAGCTGAGACTAGAGATTCAAAAAGATTCGAAAAAGTTGGTCCAGATGATAAAAAAATTGTAATAAAAGAAAACCCTGTGTTCCTTTTATTTGATCCTAATAAGTATATTAGTGTTGGATGTACAACTCAAGAAAGTTTAACGACTAGAATCGGTGATTTGTACAAAACTTTATTTGAATTGGAACTTCTTGAAGATTTTTAGATAACGAAATTTTTTAATCGAAATGTAATACTTTTTCTCTTAATTTTCCGTTTCTTATTAGAGCTTCTTTTCCGACGTAAACATTTCCATAAGTGAATAAATTGTCGACATGGACTGGCGCTTCATGAGTCCCTCCAAATACTTTTGAACCGCCATAAGCAATATGAAATCCTACCGTTTTTTCTCGGATAATACGATTATAAACTGCTTCTTTCAATGGGATTTCTGTTGAACCTAAATTTGTACCTCCACCCCATTCAGCAAAATGACTATTTGCTATATCTTGCAAATGTTTATTCAAGTATGCTAGAATTTCTGAATCTTTACCTTGTACATCTTTTACATCCCTTATTTTGCCATGGGAGAAAGTTATATCGATCCTACCTCTTATTGGAATTTCAAGATCATAATAACTACCTTCTTCCATAACCAAATTACCGAAACCTGTTCCAGGCTCCGGTTCAATAAAACCTTCACCAAATGGTATGTTCTTTATGTATTCTTGAGCTTCTGAAAAATCTCCGATGATTGGACCAGAGGTTGGAATGTTGAAAAACAAACAACTAGGAATTACATGCTCACCGTCAGAATAAACGTACATAGTTTCTCCAACATTTTTCTCTAAGTATGATTTGAGGGCTCTTGTCAATCTGTCCGTATTTCTAATTTGTTCAGAATTTGACAAACTCTTTAAAACAGCGGGAGTAGTTCTGGCAGCAACTGTATACAGACGAAGGCTAGAATCTTTCCTAGAAGTTGCAGGTGTTACGAACCCTTGGAAAAGAGTTGGTTTTTCTTTTACAGAAACTTCTGGACCTGGGTTAGAATATGTACCGATGACAACTGGTACGGTGCTCGCAAGTCTTGTAATTTCAGGGTCTAATTGATCAACGCTAGTAAATGGTCTTTTATCGGGTAAAAATTTCACGTGTACTCTGTCAGCATTACCTTGCCAATCTTCTATTGTTTCAGCCAAAGTTTGGGTATAAAGAGGAGTTAAATATCCGTACTTACCAAATGATCCATTATCACCTAATATCAAAACTTCGTCTTCTGGTCTTAAAACATGTTTCTTATTTCCATGAGTTATAAAACCGAGAATATTTTCACAAGCTTGTCTTATGGTTTGTTCTTCAGTCAAGATATCAGCCTTAATAAAAATTTGGAAGTTAAAGTTTTAAGTTTCACTATGGCTTGGTTTAAATCTTTTAAAATTTATTTTATTAACTCAATGACATCTCAACAGGTTCTGGATATTCTCGAAAAAGCAGTACAATCAATGCAAGTTAATGGTGTAGAATATGTTGATGCTCTTTATCAATCTACAGATGGTGTTCAAATCGTAAAAAGAAAAACCAGAGAAGATGTTTTAACTCCGCCATCGCCTTATGGTTTTGTATTAAGAGTTTTCAAAGGTGGGGAATGGAGAGAAGCAAGTACTTACAAATTGGATGAAGCAAGAATAATGGAATTAGCAAGAAAACTTCCAAATTTTACTCCAACTACTAAAAAACCTGTAAAAATGAAAATATATGATCCTTGGCAACTCAATCAGGAACTTGACGTTAAAATAAATCCCGCTGAAGTACCTCTTGAAGAAAAAATGGAACTGGTTCGTCAAAATTATGATGTAGCTAAAAATATGGATGAGAGAGTTATAGATGTACAATCTGGTTATCAGGATAGAAGATTTGAAAAAATTATTGTGACTAGTGAAGGATCTAAATTAAAACAAGTTATACCTATAGTTCATCTGGGTATTTGGCCTTATGTTAGAGAGGCTGGTAGAATGGAAGATTCTTATAACTCAGTAGGTTATACTGGTGGTTATGAACTTGCCAAAAGAATGAATGAAGAAAAAATAAGACAAACAGTGCAAGATGCAATAGAAAATTTACGTTCTACTCAATGTCCCTCTGGAACTTACAGAGTAATAATGGACCCTGGAATGACTGGTTTATTCACACATGAATCTTTTGGTCATGGAACAGAAGCTGACCAGGTTGCAAGAGGTAGATCTTATTTAATTCCATTTATAGGTAAACAAATGGGAAAAGAATTTGTTCATCTTGTAGATAATGGAACTTTATCTAATGGGTGGGGTAGTTTCTTTTTTGATGATGAAGGTGTGAAAACTCAACAAACGTATATAATTGAAAATGGAATTCTTCGAAGATTTTTACATGATAGATTTACTTCTTCGTTATTAGATAAAACCCCAACAGGAAATGCAAGAAGAGAAAGTCCAGCAAAAAAAGAGTATATTAGAATGACAAACACTTATATCGAACCTGGTAATTGGACATTTGAAGAAATGTTAGATAGTTTCAATGGGATATTTGTTAAAAGTGGTAGTTTTGGTATGGAAGATCCAGCTGGTGGGGAAATGCAACTTACTGCTGCAAAGGGATACCTTATAAAAAATGGTAAAATGGTAAAAGTTTTATCAAAAGTAGCTATGAGCGGATACGTACCAGCGGTCATTGAAGCAATTGACGCTATAAGTAAAAGAGAAGATGTTTCTATTAGAGCTGGTATGTGTGGTAAGGGTAATGAAGATTATGTTCTTGTGGGTAGTGGAGGTCCTTTTATTAGAACAGAAGCTGTGGTGGGCCCAGGATGATAATTAACGTTGCAGATGATATTAGAAGAATTATAGAAGCGGAAAAAATACCACATTGGGATGTATATACTCAAAGAACTTTACAGGGTGATTTACATCTGATAGGCTATAACATAGAAACTATAAGAGACGCTGAAAGTTTTGGTTATGCTATAAGGTCATTCGGCAAAAAAGAAGGGAAAATAGGGATTGGAATGTCATCTGGAAGTTTATTGGGTGAAAAACAAATTATGGATAGGGTATTAGTTGCTAAAAGAAATTCTGAAGTTCCTAATGCACCTGCTTATGATATTCCTCAACAAGATACTTTTTCTGAAGTTAAAATTACAGATCCTAAAATTATACAATCTAGTGAAGAAGTTATTAAAGATAAAGCAGAAGAATTAGCTTCTTTGTTAAAAGATCAAAAAGGTGTAGTGCCTACATTTACTAGATTAGATGCTTATGTTGTGGAAACAGGCATACTTAATAGCTCTGGTCTTTCTGCAGAAAAAAATGAAACTTTTCTTTATTTAGAACTTGCACTAAAATCAGAAGAAGGCGGTAAACTTGCTGAATATTGGATTCCATTATATTTTAGAGGGGCAGATGAACTAAACCTTAAAGAAAGAATTCCTTATTGGTCAAAATTAGCTGTAGATAATTTACATGCAAAACCTCCTAAAACAGAAAAAACTACAGTTGTTATGCCACCGCATGTAATTCATGAATTATTAAAATCTGGATTGGCAATAGGTACAGTTGGGTATCATGCGTCGGGAAGAGCAAAATTCGAAAATAAATCAAAGTTTTCTGTAGACAAAAAAGTTGCTGGAGAAAACATAACAATTGAGGATGATGGTTTATTAGATTTTGGTATAGCAACCTCACCATTTGATGATGAAGGTGTTCCTCAGAGAACTAAAACTATAATAGAAAATGGTATTTTCAAAGAAGTATTATATGATACAGTCTACGCTGCTGCTACAGGTCAAAAATCAACAGGAAATGGTATAAAAGTTCCAAGACCACCAAGTATTGACATGAAGTTTGCAGGGAATGTAGTCAACCAAGGAACTAATATAGTAGTCAAAGGTGGGAATTTTCAATCTTTTGATGAATTGATTGAAGATATTAAACATGGCATTTATGTTGTTGGGTTTGCTTGGCTGTATCCAGATGATTTAACATCTTCTTTTGGAACTAAGATTACAAATGGTTACTTAATTGAAAATGGGGAATTGACTACACCTTTAAAAGGAGGCCAAGTAAGCGGTTTCGCATTTGATCATATGGGAGAAACTCTGGAATTAGGATTAATGAATAAAGTATCAGGAATGACAAAAACTCCAATTCTTGCAGGTAAAGTTGCTGCTCCTTATATGAGATTTGAAGATGTTCAGGTATCAGGCCCTTCAACAAGTTAAATCTTTCTTTTTAAAATTGTTAATCCTTTATATACAATTATTGTTTGTTAAGTGTTGATTCAAATGAAAGAAATCAACAGTCTAGAAATTTCATTCTTGGTAAAAAGCCTGAAAAGAGATTTGGTTAGCTCAAAAATTCAAAAGATAAAACAAATTGGTGAAAATACTTTCTTATTTGAATTATACAAACAGAAAAAACGTGAGTTCCTTATAATTTCTGATAGAACTTTGTTCCTGACTGATAAAAATTTTGAGAGTACGCAGATAACCAATTTCTTTCAAGTCTTAAAAAAACACCTGTTGAATCAAATAATTGATGATGTAAGACAGCATGAATTCGATCGTATTGTAGAAATCGAAACCAAAGATTACTTGTTAATAGATGAATTGTTCGGCAAAGGAAATTTAATTCTAATAAACAAAACTGATAGAAAAATCATTTCTGCATCGATGCTGAGATCATGGAAGGACAGGAGTGTATCGCCAAACAGAGAATACGCTTATCCCCCTTCAAGAATCAATCCACTTAAGTTAAATCAGTCCGAATTGAAAAAATACTTCGGAGAAAAAGAGGCAGTCGTAGTATTAGCCGTTGACTTGGGTTTTGGTGGTGAATTAGCAAGAAATATTTGTGAGAAGATTGGCATCGATAAAGAATCGAAAAGAATCAACGTTTCTGAGTTTTACAAATTTTTGAAAAGAATCCATTCAGAGTTTAAAGAATTGGAGAATGTTAATGAAGAATTAAAGGAGGGATTTGAAGAAGATTTGAAAAAAACCAGAGAGGAAAAAACAGTTGATACAAAATCTGAAAGAATCAAGAAAGCACAAGAAGAAGCGTTGAAAAAATGGCAAGAAAAAGAAAATCAGTACAGGAAAATTGGTAAGTTATTCTATGAAAGATATGAGGATGTTAAAGAACAACTCGATTCCTATAAGAAAAAAATAACAATCGATGGTATTGAAATAGAAATCGATCCTAGAAAATCTGTTCAAAAGAACGCTGAAGTTTATTTTGAGAGAGCGAAGATGGCGAAGAAAAAAATAGAAGGTATAATAAAATCCATGCAAGAAATGAAAATTAAGAGAGTTTTAAAGAAGATAGAAATAGAACATGAAGTCCAAATAAAAAGAGATTGGTACGATAACTTTAGATGGATAACTTCTTCAGACGGTTTCCTGTTGGTCGGAGGTAAAGATGCCAAGACAAACGAAAAGTTGATAAGAAAACACATGAAAGAAAATGATTTAGTCTTCCACACCGATATCACTGGTTCTCCTTTTGTACTGATAAAAAACCCAGAGGGTAAAGAAATTCCAGAACAAACGATAAAAGAAACCGCTGAATTCTGTGGCAGCTATTCTAAGGCATGGAAGATTGGCATATCTGCTGTTGATGTGTATTATATTAAGCCTGATCAAGTTAAGAAAGAGGGCGGATTGCCAACTGGCTCTTTCATGATATACGGAAAAAGAGAGTGGATAAGAAGAATTCCTGTCAGAGTTGCTGTTGGCATTAAAGATGATGAATTTTATTTTGGACCTGAAGATTTAGTAAAAAATAAAACCTCAAATTATGTTACGGTCGTTCCTGGGGATACTCCTTCCCATGAGATTGTAAATGAAATTCAAAATAAACTTAAGACAAAAATTGGAAAAGAAAAAATTGCTAGAATTATACCTTATGGGAAAGGTAGATTATCAGAAATTTTTAAATAAGAATGCTACCCAACAAGAAAAGGAAAATGGATCAGAACATGTACACCAAGAGGATGCCAAGCTGAAAACAAGTGTGAAGGATTTTGTTCTGTTTAATCTAAAGAAAATTAATATTTAAAAAATAATTAAAATGTATGAGAATTGTAATATCTCTTGGTGGTTCTTTACTTACAAAAGAGTTAACTCCAGAAAATTTCAAAAAGTATGCTGATATTCTGAAAAGATTAAAAAAAGATGGTCATAAACTTGTAGTAGTCTGCGGCGGGGGAAAAGTTTGCAGAGAATACAGAGATTTAGCAAAAGAGTTAGGTGGAGATAATATCCTATTAGATTGGATTGGCATAGAAGCAAGTCATTTGAATGCTCTCCCTCTAATTGCCGCGCTAGGTAAAGATGCTCATCCTATCAGTTTTAGGACTGTTCAAGATGTTAAGAAGCACTTTGACGATAAAATCGTAGTTTGTGGAGGTAATTTACCAGGTTGTTCCACAGGCTATGATGCCGCATTGTTTGCTGAAGCTGTCAAGGCTGATTTACTGATAAAAGCGAGCGATATAAATGGAGTTTACTCTGCTGATCCTGATAAAGACCCGAATGCTAGGAAGTATAGTAGGTTAACTCATGATGAATTCTTGAAGATAATTGAGCAAAACCCTCAGATACCAGGAGAATACAGGTTGTTTGATTTGAAGGCTACTAGACTGATAAAGAAAAATAAGATTAAGACTATTTTTATAGATGGTAGTAACCCTGAAGAGATTTTAAGAGCTGTGGAAGGAAAACATCATGGGACCGTTGTAGAGTGACGTTACTGATATATTTAAAAACATTTTCTACTAAACTAAATTATAGTAGAATATGTCTGAAATAAAAAGTCAAGAACTTCCAATTCCGTTGGGAAATTATATAGATTTAATAAAAAATAGAAGAAGTCCTTATTATGATGTTGTTTATCATATTCTGAAAGATATGGAAATGCACCACAAAGAACCAGGGAAACCGTTTTCAGAGGTTGTCTATACAATTAATCCTAGGGTTTTACAAGAGGAGATTGAAAAGACAATTAAAGATGAAAAATTGACTACAGTTAACGTTTGTCGTAGTATTCTAGCTTTCTTATACGGAAGTAAACTTACAGGGGGAAAAGATTTCTACGTTACAACGACTAGTGGAGGGAGGAAAAACTATCACATTAGGGTTAATGATGAAACATTTCCAAAACTTCAAAATTTTTTATTTCAAAGCAGAAATTTTTGACTTTTTAGAAAAATATTTACAATGTCTTTTCATAGGACAGATTTCACATTTAGGATTAATCGGTCTGCATATTTCTCTTCCAAACTGAACTAAACCTGTGTTAACAATGCACCAATCTTTTTTTGGGATTAAACTCTCTAAATTTTTTTTAACTTCTTCTACATTTGCTTTTTCATCGACTATACCTATCCTTTTAGGGACTCTGTTACAGTGAGTGTCTATGGCTATGCTAGGGATACCATGACCGTACATGAGAACTATATCAGCAGTCTTGAAACCAACGCCTGGCAATTCCATAAGTTCTACTCTTGTTTTTGGTACTTTCCCATTGTATTCGTTCAGAATTATCTTAGAAACTTGTTTTATTCTTTTTGCCTTCTGTATGAATGGACCTGAAATTCTAATCAATTTTTCTAATTTTCTTATGTTTAATCTAAGGATTTTTTCAGGAGTATCTGCTTTAGAAAAAAGGTTTTCAGCGGCCTTTCCGGAATTTTCATCCCTCGTTCTTTGAGAAAGTATAGTTTCTATCAACAATTTGAAAACTTCATGATTAGCAGATGGTTTTATTTTTATATCTCTTCCGTACCTTTCCTTCAAAAATTTTATTAAATTGCTAACAATCAGTTTATTTTTCATGATAAGATTATTCATTTATAATTAGAAATTAAAATTTTCTAGTTTTTTCTAAGAGATGCTCAGGTGAACTAAAAGCTGTGTTTATATTAGTTTCAGTTTTAAGCAGTTCTTGAATTTCTATATACTTTTGTAAAAAATCTAGACCTTTTCCAGTTGGTTTGTATATTTCCTTTTCATATTTTATATTTTTTTCAAGAAGATTTATTCCTAACATAAAATTCAAATAGTCACTTAACTGTGTATAACTTAGATTAGCTCTATACATCATTTGTGTCTTCAATACACCTTCTTTGGATATTTCGAGCATTTCAGCTATTATATATAGCCTATCTCGTCTTTGTGTGCTATGCGGGTTTGCAGGTGACATAACAAATTAACTCCCCTCGATTATTTCAAGAAATTTGAAGAATAAAACTTAAATATTCAACTGTTTTGACCAAAGAAAGGTTTATTAAGTTCTTCTCCATCATTTCTATTGCCTTTACGTTCATGTCTCAACGACATATGGTATTATTCCTGCCGTGTTTAGAGGTAATTCTATGGTTTTCGAACTTCTGAGCAAAAAACTGCAAGAAGTTGTCAAAAAAAGGGGTTTTAAAGAGCCTACACTAGTGCAAAAATTAGGGATACCACCGATCATTTCTGGCCAGAACGTCCTTTTGATAGCTCCTACTGGGGTTGGAAAGACAGAAAGTGCTATGCTTCCGATATTCGATGAATGGATCAAGAAGAAACCCAAGCCTATCAGTATATTATATATTACACCACTGAAAAGTCTCAACCGTGACATGTTAAAACGTTTGCTCTGGTGGGGCAATGAACTGGATATAGATATTTCTGTCAGACACGGTGACACATCTGCCTATGCTAGAAAGATGCAGGCAGAAGTTCCTCCAGACTGTTTAATCACGACACCAGAGACTTTACAAGCGATACTACCAGCAAAAAAAATGAAAGAACATTTGAAGAACGTTAAGTTCGTTATAGTCGATGAAGTTCATGAATTAGCAGCATCTAAAAGAGGAACACAGCTGACAATAGCCTTAGAAAGATTGAGAGAATTGTGTGGAGATTTTCAGATAATTTCTCTATCAGCAACTATCGGTTCTCCGGAAAAAGTCGTTGATTTTATTTCTGGCGATAGACCCATGAGAATAGTTAAAGCAGTCGAGACAAAACAGATAAAAATTCAAGTTTTAAACCCTAGGCCGATTCTGTCAGATGTCAATCTGGCAGAGACAGTATTCACCAATAGGTTAACGGCGGCCAGGTTGAGAACAGTCCATGACTTAATAAAGGATCATACTTCTACTCTGACGTTCACGAACACAAGGGATTTTGCAGAGATTTTGACTTCGAGGTTGAAACAAGCGTACCCAAACTTCCCAGTCGAGAATCATCATAGCAGTCTGAGCAGAGAAGTTAGGATAAAGGCAGAGAATGATTTCAAAGATCAAAAATTGAAAAGTATAGTCTGTACGTCCTCACTTGAATTGGGTATAGACATCGGCTCGATAGATTTTATCATCCAGTACATGAGCCCGAGACAAACCTCTAAAGTCATTCAACGTGTTGGAAGGTCAGGTCATGAATTGAGTAGAGTTTCTGACGGAGTTATCATCTCGACTGATATTGATGATACTTTCGAATCTGCGGTCATAGCTAGACAGGGCATGTCCGAACATCTGGAACCCATGAAAATTCATGAGAATGCTTTGGATGTTCTGGCGCATCAGGTAATCGGAATAGCCAGGGATAAATTCAGAGTTAGCTTGGACGAAATTTATATAATCGTTAAAAGATCTTATCCTTTCAAGAGTTTGACAAAAGAACAGTTCATGTCTGTCTGCAGACAGTTGAGTAATTTGAGATTAATTTTCTTGAACGAAGACAATACAATTAAAGTATCGAGAAACGGTCTTTTGTATTATTTTGAGAATTTGAGTACTATTCCAGACACCAAGAGTTATTTTGTTATCAACACCATAGCCAATGAGAAAGTTGGTAGTCTGGATGAAGAATTTGTTGCGATGCATGGGCAGGAAGGCGTGACTTTCATCATTAAGGGAGAACCTTGGCAGATAATAGCGATTGATGGAAGAAGAATTTTTGTTGAGCCTTCTGGCGATGTTGATGCTGCGATACCAGGATGGGAAGGTGACTTGATGCCTGTTCCTTTCGAGGTTGCTCAAGAAGTTGGATCGCTAAGAAGGATGATTTCAGACATGTTGTTTGAAAAAGTGAATAAAGAAGAAATTTTGGAAGAGGTTAAGAGAAAATATCCAGTCGATGAAAATTCTGCTAAAAGAATGATCGGTCTGATCGCGAAACAATTGAAATACGGGATTATTCCGAACGATAAGAAAGTTTTGATTGAAACAGAAGATAACGTCATGATCTTACATACCTGTCTCGGGACAAAAGGGAATGAGACTCTTGGTAGGATGCTATCAGCCACACTCGCTGCTAGGATTGGTTCCGTTGGTTTGAAGACTGATCCTTATCGTGTTATATTGCAATTGCAGATAATGGATACTGATTTGATAGAAGATGCTTTGTTCAAGACCAAACCTGAGGATGTTGAACCCTTGCTTGAATTGAATCTATCCAATTCTCGTCTGTTCCAGTGGAGGTTTATACATGTTGCTAAAAGGTTTGGCGTCATAAGAAAAGAAGCCGATTATGGAGACAGATGGTTGAGCAGGATAATTGACTTGTATCAAGGAACACCTGTCTGGGAGGAGACGCTGAGGGAGATAAGAACGGATAAACTGGATATCGATGCTGTTAAACATTTTCTTGAGAAGATTCAGAAGAAAGAGATTAACGTAATTTTCAAAAAGGGATTGTCTCCTATAGGAAAATTAGGGATAAAGAAAAGGGTGGAATTGATCGGACCCGAGAAGCCCGAGTTGCAAGTGTTGGATATTTTTGAGAACAGGTTGAACGAGAAGAAAGTAATTTTAGTTTGCATGAATTGTGGGGATTGGAAAAGAACTTTCAAAGTAAAAGACTTGCTAGAAGAGATAAGATGCGGAAATTGTAAAGCAAAATTGATTGCATCAATTAGATCAAGTTGGATAGAAGCTCAACATATAATAAAAAAGAAAATTAAGGGAAGTCCGTTGACGACTGAAGAGATGAGAAGATTCGATGGACTTGAAAAGATTTCTGATTTAGTTATAGTTTATGGACCAAGAGCCGTCAAGGCTTTAGCTGTTCGTGGTATAGGACCTAAAACTGCTGCTAGGATTTTAAGAGGGATGTACGATACAGAAAAAGATTTTGTCAAGGCTTTGTTGAATGCTGAAAGACAGTTCATTAGAACGAAGAGGTTCTGGGGATAAAATACCTATTAATTCAATAAAAACCATATTTTTAATATGGAAATCCCAAAAAAATTTGAAGTAAACAATGAGGATTTTAAGATTTATTTCGATAACGACAAAAAAACACACGTCTGTGAAAATCTAGAGACTGGAGAGAAGACTAACATTGGTGTTTTGGGCATATTCTTGCAAATGGGCATAATAAAACCGATGGAAGAAAAGACAGATGATAAAATAAAAATTATTACAGAAAAGTTGAGCAGTCTAGAGATGAAGTTAGACCAAATGGCAAAAAACGTCAACAACGTATCTGTTAAACCTGAAGAAGAACCAGAAGAGGCTGTTGAAGAAGAACCCGTTGTTGAAGAAAAAGAAGTACAAGAAAAACCAAAATCAGAGATAAGAGATAGGATAATGAAAAAAGTTTTGAAACAAGCAGAAGAAGAGGCTGAAGAGCCAGAAGAGGCTGTTGAAGAAGAACCTGAAGACCCAGCTGTTGTATCGGAAAGTGATGAAGAGATAGAAAACTGGAATGAAATATAATACCTGATTTCAAATATGCTCTATTCATCTAGTCTTGTTTTTATTTATTTAAAAAAAATTAACATTTTAGTATGGCAGAAAGCAGTGTGGTTGAAAAAACTTACTTAGTAATTCATCCTACAAGGCTAGCCTATTTAAAATGGTACTTAATAGCTCTATTTTTCATTTTATTTGGGGTTTTTGTTATTTCTTCTGTATTTGGAACAATAAAATTTAACTTACCCATTCCAAAAAATTATAACATTTACACAATTTCCATTCCATCAGTAGGAATAATTTTTATAGTAATAGCTAGTTTGATGAGGAGTGTTGAAACCTATTATATAACGAATTATAGAATGATTGAGAAAAAAGGTATAATTAACATAAAGGAAGATTCTATATACTGGGAAAAAATATCTAATTATAGCCTGAGTCAAAGTGCGATTGAGAGAATTTTCAATATCGGAACAATACATTTGCATGCAATGGCGGGAGGAATGGAAGATAAAGAAGCTGAAATAGTAATTAAAAGAGTTTCTAATGTGCATAAGATAGAAACCTTGTTAGACACGCTAATCAAAAGAAAAGAGTTGGTGGGTAAATATTCAAATGCCTGAATTAATGTTAGAATAAAAGATCTATATGAAATCTAAGTTAATGATTTTTGGATAACATCCCATATTTCAGCCTGAACTTGTTCTACGGGTTTTGTTCCATCTATTACATACCATGTTCCTTCATATGGTGGCTGTTCAGCCATTTCTAAAAATTCTCTTGAGACTTTTTCTCTTAGAGTTTCTTTTGGTTTTTCTTCTTTCATGTCGAGGAATTTTTGAAGACTTTCCTGAACTGTGCCCCTATGGGTTGCAGTTACCGCTTGGATTTTCAACAGTATAACAATATCAGGTTTAATTATCGGTTTTTCTATATCAATCAACCATTGCCTTGACAGTCCTAAAGCAGATTGATAAGCTATGTTTGAGTAGCAGTATCTGTCCGTGATAACGATCCAGTTCTTCCTCAACCACTCCTTTATTCTTTCCTGATATTGCATCCTGTCCGCTGCGTAAAGCATTGAAGCAGTCTCTGGGTTAAGAGTTATAGTTCTCGACATCCAGCTTTTAATCAAATTTCCTATTTCAGTGTCATAAGAAGGGAAACTTATAGTAACGACTTCTCTTTCCATATTCCTGAGCGTGTTTGCTAATAACTGTATCTGAGTCTTCTTCCCTGCTGAATCTATCCCTTCGAAGGCAATGAACAATCCTAGCATAATGGGCCCGCTGAGATTTGAACTCAGGACCTTTCGGTTATCAGCCGAACGCTCTTACCAGACTAAGCTACGAGCCCTTCTGAGGTATTATTTCTAAATATCTATTTAAATTTAGAATTAATTAAGAAAAATCTATCTGATTCTTTTTATTAATTTCTTCTTAGAAGGTTTTTTTCTCAACAAAAATTTATATAATCCGAATTATTTTCCTTCAGTATCCTTTGCCCTATCCTTAAAATTATGAGTCTTTACTACTCTCCCACAAAATTGACAAATCGTTTCAGAGAACCACACATTATCTTTCTGTTCTGTAGACTGAGTAAAACGACTTTTTCCACAGAATCTACATTTTTCTTTTTCTTCAACCATTATCAATTCAAATCCATTGTCGAATAAAATACCTTTATTTTTTTGTTTACCACAATGTTAATAATTTCCTGAGGATTTAAAGCAACAATCCAGTCGTATGTTCTGCATTGCCCACGGATTTACCCAAATCTTCTAAACTAATTCTTTCCCCAGTTTTCTTGATTGTAAGTTTTAAATCAGAGATAACTGCAGGGTATTCGTTGTAGACTAATTTATTTGGAATTACACCGAAAGTTTTTTCCTTGAACGTCCATGACGAATGCGAATAACAATTCACAGTTAAGTTTATTTTTTTTTCATGATTTTCACTCGATATAGTAAAAATCGGTATTTTTTCTCTAGATCTGCTTATATCTATATCCGTAAACTTATGCAGTTTTTTGCCATCGAAGAATGATATATTTTTCGTAAGAGATTTTCCAAGGAAATGAGGGTTAAAATATGTCAGAATACCTCCGTTTTCGAAGTGAAATATTCCCCAGTACCAGGGTACAGCAGGTGCGGTTATAAAAACACGCTGGAAATACGCACTCCCATGAATTGGTTTATTTTTAATTCTACCACTTAAATCAAGACGATTTATTTTCAACATGGAATAACCTTTTCCAGCGATGTAATTGTTTGAATTGTACTTAGGTCTAGTAAAATAATTTTTACTTATTATTTTTGTGACGAATTTAAAATCATTCCCTATTCTCACTGTATTCTTATTTTTGTTTATAGAGAAAGATGTAGGCATAGAAGAATCAGAAGAAAGCCCTTTATCTGATATATCTATTTTACACTGCTCAAGAAGAAATTTGTGGTGCATCTTCTCTCCATCAAAGTACCAAGCAGCGACAGCACCATCAATATTTCTCCTGTCTTGATCATGATTTAATTTAATATTTAGATGGTTACATTGAATCTCTTTCACATTTTTCGTGGACCAGAGTATCATTAATTGTCGTGATTTTTCCGTATTCTTTGGATTGTTAAAGAAGAATAGCCAAAACCACCACCACCAAGCCCCGTGAGGCATAGGCTCATTTTTTATGTCAAAAACTTTTTGTTTAAAATTGATTAAATTCGGTTTATTTTTAGGTTTCATCAATATCCTATTGTAATTATCTACTGGCCAAGAACAAAAACCTATCTGATTCTGAATTGGGCCGTTTTGAATAGTAGATATTTGTATATACTTAAATTCCTTTTTCGATAAATTTATAAGATTATAAATCCCATAATTTTAAATTCAATTAGGAGGATGACAAATGCCATTCGAAAAAAGAGACTTTGGGTTTAAGAGAGAGATGCATAAGGCAACTTGTGCTGATTGTGGCCAAGAATGTGAAGTGCCGTTTAAACCTGATGGAAGTAAACCAGTCTACTGCAGAGAATGTTATCAAAAGCATAGACCAAAGAGATTCTAATCCTAGGTTAAGTCTTTGATTAGTACTCTGAGATTTAAATTTGGTTAGAGGATTTTATATAAATCTCTCCAAGGAGAAATGGATAATAAAATGTACTTCTGCTAAATGCCATATTGAGAGCAAATTTGAAGGAATTACTTTGTTTAACATCAATGAAAAAAATTCAAAAAAATTGCGTAACATTTAATAACTAAAATTGATAATTATTATAAGACTTAATTATGAAGAGTTAGGTGAACACTGAATTGGGTTGTCCAAGCTTTTTTAGATACCATCCAAATGCTACACTACAAGAATACAGTCAAAGGTTTGGCTTTGATGAAGAAATTTTAAAACAGACATTAATGCAGGCTGAATTCTACAAAAATAATGGACAACGTAGAGAAACAAACGAAGATAATGTTTTTAGGCAAATTCTTTTAGAACTGGATAAACGAGACTTAACTGATGTGTTATACGGTCAACAGAAAGCAAATGCCGAAAGTTCCTATCTTCAACACAGTAACTTTTTGAACGTAAATAAAAACATTTTTGCCGATTTTAGAATAGTCTTCGAGAGATACACGTCAAAAGACGATGAACCTGATGATGATCAAGGATATGATTTGTATCCCCAAGAAGACCCGTACAAGATGTTCTCAGAGATAGTGGGTTTGTTAGACAGTGGCTACAGCATATACGAAATCGTGAAAAAGATTGAGGAAAACATGCCAGAGAAAGAGCTCACACCAAAAATTGTCGAACTAGTTAATTTGTTGAACATCCTCAGAAACAAGAAAATATGTCCGATGTGCGGAAGTGAGATTTGCAATGGCGAGGATAGTGGAATCGACTTCTGTATGTTATGTGGCAATGTACTTGACGATAATTCATTAGAGCTAATTAAATCTTTACCAAAAGAAGAACTCATGGGACCATCGATTAAGATCGAACCGAGTACAATAAAATAATTTATATGTATAATTATTCTTGTTAAGAGTATTCAATTACGGGCCGGTAGATCAATGGTAGATCGCCTGCTCCGCAAGTAGGAGGCTGAGGGTTCAAATCCCTCTCGGTCCACTGCAACCTCTTCAAAAACGATGTTGTTAAGTATACTTAATGGCTAAATTTAACGACTTTAAAAATATATGAAATTAGGTCCATTGGACCTTGGAGAATATTTGCTTGAGAGCTAATTCCCTTCCAGCCCATAGAATCAAATAAATTTATATTTGGGGCTCAAATTAATAGTAATGAAACATTCCACAAAAATAGGTTTATGCTTCGGTTTCACATCAGCAATAATTACAACACTGGGGTTAATCATAGGCCTAGATTCAGGCACTCATTCAAAATTTGTTGTTCTTGGTGGAATATTAACGATAGCAATAGCGGATGCATTTTCTGACGCCTTAGGCATTCATGTTTCCGAGGAGTCTGAAAACGTACACACAAAAAAAGAAATATGGACATCGACAATTTCAACATTCTCTGCTAAGTTCCTTTTTGCATTAACATTCGCTGTTCCAGTGTTATTGTTTGACCTATCAACAGCAATAATTATAAGTGTAATTTGGGGCTTATTAGTTCTAAGCATCCTCAGTTTAACAATATCTAAAGAAAAGAAAGAAAACCCTCTTGAGTCAATATTAGAACACTTGCTTATTGCTTTAGTAGTTATAATTATAAGTCATTACGTTGGCCATTTTATATCTGCTGTGTTTGCTTAATAATAACCCAAATAATATATTTTTTTCTAAGAAAAGGATTAAAAGTTTAAACATTGGACGAATTTTTAATGGTTGAAATAGAAGAATGTAAACATTGTGGGAATTGTTGCTATTATCGTTTAGATAATGATGGATGTCTGTTCCTTGATTTTGATCAAAAGAATTCACAATTTTCATGTCTAATCTATAAAAATAGAGCAAGATCCCGAATAGATATTTCATCTATTGAGGGTTTGTTAGATCAAAATCCTGAAAACTATGAAAAGAGTCTGGAAAAATTATACCGAGGATTGAGATGGAGTATCATTAATGATTATAAGGGTTGCTGCTATACTTATGATTGTCCTAACCAAATTCTTCATGGTACAAAATCATTTGATATTAGAACTTCCGAAGAACATCGTTTAAGTGCGATATCATTCCAAAAAAAGGCTGAAGAATTTAGGAAAATTATTCCTGACTTTGCTGTATTAGTTGAAATGCTGAATGAATACGTTCCTAACTTCGTTGATTTAGTTGAAATTGAATGAATAATTAAAATAAACATGACCAAAAAATAACCCTAGAATAAGATAGATTTTTCTTCTCAAAATTAGAAAAATTAGTTATGGGTTGGAGACAAGTTTTAGAATCAATAGTTTTAGGAATATCGGGTTTAATCGCATTCACGATAATTGGATTTATTGTTTATTTAATTGGTTTTTCTCTTGGTTTTCATTCTCTTCGTTCTGGCTTTGTTTCGGAAATGAATCTAATTGTACAATTTCCTTTGTTTTTCGTTATTGTGGGTCTAATAAAAATCTTGATTGGGGGCGAAATCATAGATTGGATTACTCGATTTATTTCAAAAATCCTTGGAATAGAAATTCTTGTGAACAAAACGAAAAAAAGGAAAGAGTGAATGCCGATATTCGAAAAATTAAAGGTCTTATTAAGTTTTGATGTAGCTATCTGGCTAATTTTAGCGGCGACTTTAATAATTATCCATCTCAAAGTGATCCCATACATCTTAACTGAGATATTGATAGTTATTGCTTGCAGTTCAACTCTTCCAGTTTTTTTTAGTGCCATACAAAGTTTAAAAAATAAAAAAATTTCGATTGATTTGTTGGCAAGTATCGCACTTGTCGTTTCTTTAATTGAAAGAGAATGGTCATCGGTTATATTTATTAATTTAATGATTACTTCAGCTAGAATCATATCTAATTACTCTGAAAGTCGATCACATAAGGCAATCGAAAGTTTACTTAAGCTAAAACCCCAAAAAGCCAAAATTAAAAACGATGGTGGGTTTACCGAGGTTTCACTTGAAGAAGTTGAAAAAGGTGATTTAATCGTCGTTCAACTGGGTGAAAGAATTCCTGTCGACGGCATAATTGAAGAAGGTGAGGCAGAAGTCGATCAATCGTCATTGACTGGTGAATCGCTACTGATATACAAGAAGAAGGGAGATGAGGTTTTTAGTTCAACCATTGTAAATTCTGGAAATTTAATCATTAGAGCAGAAAAAGTTGGTGAAGAAACAACTTTTGCAAAAATCATTGATTTAGTTAAAAATTCTCAAAAAAATAAAGCACCTATTAGTAGATTAAGTGAAAAATTTGGCACTTGGTATATAATTTTCACCTTTATTGGCTCTTTGTTTTTATACGGTTTGTTCAGGGATGTTAATTTGGTCTTATCAGTACTGCTTGTCAGCTGCGCTGATGATGTTGCCATTGCTATTCCAATGGGATTTATCACTTCGATTGCTCACTGTGCCCATCATGGTGCTATTATCAAAGGTGGCGATTTTCTTGAAGCTTTAACGAAATTAAAAGTAGTAATCTTTGATAAGACAGGTACTCTGACTCACGGTAAGCTGAAAGTGGAGAATGTCATCGTTTTTGATAAAAGAAAACCAGAAGAAGTTTTAGAATTAGCTGGTTCTGTTTCTTTAAATTGTAAACATCCCATCAATCAAGCAATCGTCAGATATGTTGAAGGAAAAAAAATTCCAATTATTGAACTCAAAAAATTTGTTGAACACAGTGGAAAGGGAGCAACAGGAATATATAAAAATAAAAAAATTATTATTGGCAGAGCTTCTTTTTTTGAAGAATTAAATATTAAAATAACAGATCGACAGATGAAAATCATTGATGAAGAAAGGCAAGAGGGGTTCAGTACAACTTTAGTTGGATTCAACAATAAAATAATTGGACTCATAATTTTATCTGATGAAGTACGACCCCAAGTTAAAGAAACTATTTCAGAACTAAGAAAATTAGGTGTAGAAAAAATTGTGATGCTCACTGGTGATAATGAAAAAATTGCCAAAAAAGTAGCCGATATGACTGGTATCGATGAGTTTCATGCTAACCTTTTACCAGAAGATAAACTGACACATCTTAAAAAGTATCTGAGCAAAGATTACAAAACAGCTATGATAGGTGACGGTATTAATGATGCAGCCGCTCTAAGTCTGGCTGACGTCGGCATTGCTATGGGAACTATTGGTGCAGACGCAGCGATTGAATCAGCAGATATAGCACTTATGAAAGACGATTTAACTCAGTTGCCAGAATTAATAAAAATAAGTAAATCGACCTTAAGAGTTGTTTATCAAAATTTATTACTATGGGCAATTCTCAATATTATGGGTCTTGTTTTAGTTTTCGGCAGGATTTTGGACCCTGATGGTGCGGCGGCTTATAATTTCATTGCAGACTTTGTCCCATTATTGAATTCTTTAAGATTATTTAGATAGTTTTTCTTGGTCTAACTGAAATAGCAAAATATAATTAAGAAACAAATAAATATAGGGGGTGTAAATGGGATTTTTTAAGGAATTCATGGACCTCATGGCAGAACAGAAGATAATTGCGGTGGCTCTAGCATTCATCGTCGGTACTGCAACAGCTGCACTAGTTCAAGCCTTAGTTAAGGACATAATAACTCCATTGTATGGACCCTATCTAGACTTTTTGAACCCGGAATCTTCGATAGACATAGGGAAATCAAAGTTCCTAGTCGGCGATTTCATAAGACAAATAGTAAACTGGATGGTGATTCTGCTAGTGGTGTTCATAATAGGTAAAAAAATGATGCCAAAAGTCAGTAAAAAGTAGATGAAGTTTTTTCTTTTTTATTTTTTAAATAACTATAGCTAAAGTGAAGCATACATATTCTGGATTTATAAGTTGGGTTTTGTAAATTAGGTGTATGAAGAAATCAAAAAGTTATGAAAAATTTCCATTATGGATAGTTCTTTTGTCCAACCTTCTTTCCATAGCAATCTATTTGATAGGGTTATATATCTTCTTACAAATCGGAATTTTATTTGCTATTTTATTCGTCATTTATATTTTTTGGGTTGAAATTCGCTTACTTAAAAAATCTTGTAGGTACTGTTATTATTATAACAAAATTTGTGCATTTGGCAGAGGTAAGTGTTGTACTTTATTTTTCAAAAGAGGTGACCCTAAAAAATTTGTTAAAACAAAAATAACTATGAAAGATATACTGCCAGATTTTCTAGTATTTATCCTTCCTTTAATTGGTGGAATTATACTTCTGTTCTATAAATTCTCTTGGTTAATTGTTACATTATTAGCGATTTTGGTCATTCTCGGATTCGGTGGAAATGCAGTAATCAGAGGTTCATTTGCTTGTAAACATTGTAAACAAAGAGAAATTGGATGTCCTGCAGAAAAACTATTTGGTAAGAAACATTAGTAAATTCATATAAAATATATATGCTTATAACTGACTGCATTTTTTAAATCAATTTCAACCTCTTGCCGACTTTCTCGAATATTCTCAAAGCTTCGTCTAAATCTTCTTTTGTGTGTATAGCAGTAACAATTGTTCTAACTCTTGCTTTATCCTTAGCTACTAACGGATACAGAATAGGTTTTACGAACAATCCTTCTTTGAAAGCCTCTTCACTCAACCTTATCGCGTTCTTGTTCTCACCGACTATGATAGGAGTTATAGGAGTCTGACTTCTTCCGGTATCAAAACCTAAAGCCATAACTTCTTCTTTGAAATATTTTGCATTCTTCCAAAGGTTCTTCAAGTATTGAGGTTCGTCTTGAACCATCTTTATAGCTTCCATGCATGCAGCAACGACAGCGGGTGGATGAGCTGTCGTGAATATGAAACTCCTCGCTCTCTGTATCAGGTAATCTTTCAATTCTGCTGCCCCTGCTATATAGCCACCTAAGCAACCGAATGCTTTAGACAGAGTTCCCATATCAATATCTACTCTTCCGTGTAAGTTGAAATGATCAATTATACCTCTACCATCCTTACCTAGAACACCATCACCATGTGCATCATCAACCATCGTTATAGCATCGTATTTTTCCGCTAATTCTGCAATTTCTTTTAATGGTGCGATGTCACCATCCATGCTGAAAACACCGTCTGTAACGACCAATCTTCTTCTGAATTTTTGTGATTCTTTTAACGCTTTTTCCAAACCTTTCATATCGCCGTGTGGATAAACCTTCCTTTCACATTTAACGAGTCTTACTCCATCAATAATGCTCCCATGGTTCAATTCGTCACTTATAATCACGTCCTCTTCGCCCATTATTGATTGAATCGTTCCACGGTTTGCTGCTATACCAGCGACAAAAACTAATGCAGATTGAGTCTTCTTGTATTTTGCAAGTTGTTCTTCGAACTCCAGATGAATAAGCATCGTTCCACAAATCTGTCTCACTGCCCCAGTACCAAAACCCCATTTATCTATCGCTTCCTTAGCTGCTTTTCTTAATCTAGGATGATTAGCAAAACCGAGATAATTATTAGATGAAAGGTTAACAACCTCTTTTCCGTTTATTATCGTCCTCGCTTTCTGTTCACCGCCCAGTATAGGTAACGGAGTATAAAGGTTCTGCGCCTTTAAATTCTCTACTTCATTCTTTAGAAATTCCAGATGATTGACCAAAATATCCACCCCCGACAAATATTATACTCTTTTGACATGAATTTATTTAAAACTTAGAATGTATAAGGTTTAAATCTAAGGTGACTTTTTGACTGACGAAATGATAGCCGTCAGAAAACTGAAACCGGCTCCTGGCCTCGATTTAACTACTGCAAAAATTCCAAAGATAGGGAAAAATGATGTTTTGGTTAAAGTTCGAGCATGTTCTATATGCGGTTCTGACATTCACATCTACAGTTGGGATTCTGCATTATCACAAAGAATAAAACCTCCTAGAACTATTGGCCATGAAGTAGCTGGAGATGTTGTCGAAATCGGAAAAGAAGTAACTTCTGTCCAAGTAGGGGATTACATCTCAGCTGAATCGCATATAGCATGTGGGTGTTGTTATCAATGCAAAAACGGCAAGCCGCACATATGCAAGACCATGAAAATTTTGGGCTTTGATGTGGATGGTGGCTTTGCTGAGTATGTATCAATACCTGCAGTAAATGCATGGAAGAATCCTAAAGACATGCCGCCTGAGATAGCAACGATAGAAGAACCCATGGGTAATTCTGTTTATACGGTTGAGATGGGTGATGTTAAAGGAAAAGTTGTCACGATATTTGGTTGTGGTCCTACAGGCCTTTTTGCAGTTGGTTTAGCAAGGTATGAAGGCGCAGAAAAAATAATTGCAATAGACGGCAAAGAATTTCGATTAAACATAGCAAAGAAAATGGGTGCTGATTTAGTTATTAACAGTGCTGAAGTTGATGTAGTCAAAGAGATAATGGATGCTACTGATGGTCTGGGGGCAGATGTTTTCTTAGAGATGTCCGGTAGTCCAATTGCAATAGAAAATGGTTTTAAAACTCTTAAGCCGGGCGGGAAGGTTGTAGCTTTAGGTTTGCCAAAGGATCCAATAAAATTTGATTGGTCTAATTATGTTGTAACAAAGTTGGCTACAGTACAGGGAATATTCGGCAGAGAAATGTTTCATACATGGGAAAGAATGTCAAAAATTTTGTCCTCCAAAAAACTGGATTTGACTCCTATTATAACTCACAGATTCAAACTCACAGAGTTTGATAAAGCAATCGAAGCTGCAAAATCTGGAGATGCAGGAAAGGTTGTTATGTTTCCGAAGAAAAATTGAGATTTTTTAATTTTTTTGTTTTCCCTTTCCTAAAATATCTTCTACAACTTTCGCCATATTAAAATTCTGAAAAGAACCTTCGCTAGGAATCAAGAATGATTCTGCCGCATCCTTTATGCCCTTGCACCATAACCTAAAATCACCCATAAATTTCACGTGTTCTGAAAAATCTTTGTGTAGAGAAACAATCATACAGCTTTTTCCCATCCCTTCACCATCACTCGCGAATATTATTCTCGGGTTTTTCTCTGCTAGTTTTTCCATGCATTCAATGTGGTCTTTTTTTGATCTGTCACATTTCCCAAAAGTAACAGAACACAGGTTGATGTTTAACTTTGATAAATCAGGTAGAGCAGTGTATGATTTGATGATTTTTTTCTCCAATCTCTTTCTGACTCTGGTTATGGTTGATTGGGATGTATTCATTTTTTGAGCCAACTGCCTGTCGCTTATCTTACAGTTCCTTAATAACTCGATTAAGACTTCTTTTTCCCTTTTTTTCATAATTAACTATAGTTGAATAATAAATATATGCCTAATTCTCAAAGATTTAGATAAAGTGTTAATATGATAATTGCAGGCACGAGTGATGTTCATTCACCCAGATACTTCGATATATTAGTCAAAGCAGTAGAAAACCTTCAGGCAAAGCCAGATTTACTATTATTGGCAGGAGATATTACGCATAGAGGCAGTGCGGATGAATACCAAAAGGTATACAACACATTTTTTGGAAAGATTAATTGCCCTATAGTAGCATGTTTTGGAAATGATGAGTATGGCCCAGAAGCAAGATTGATGATTGAAAACAGGGTTACAGATGTAAAGTTTGTGAATGATGAAAGTTTGATTCTGGAGATAAACGGTAAAAAAGTTGGCATCGTTGGCAGTCTGGGGAGCTTAGACAGGCCGACTTTCTGGCAAAGGACTCATTTACCTGGAATATATGAAATTTACAAAGAAAGAATTGTAACGATAGAAAAAATATTGACAGAACTCAAAGCAGATATAAAAATTTTACTCATACATTATTGCCCAACTTATAAGATACTTGAAGGGGAAAACCCCAGAATTTATGCAGAATTAGGTTGTAAAGATTATGAAAGAATTATAACAGAACAAAAACCTGATATAGTCGTGACGGGACATTCACATAAAGGCAGTAAAAAAGCTTGGGTTGATACTGTCCCTGTAATAAACATGGCTTTACCTTTACACAGAGAAATCGTTGTGATTGATACTGACAAAGATTTGAAACCTGGGTTAGAGAAGTTTCTTGAATGAATTGAGAGAGAAAACCCAATTTCAGCTGTATTAAAAAAAGCATTTATTAATTGAACTGTATTAAATTTTTATGGTAATAAGAATATTCGTCACTGGCGGTACATTCGACAAAGAATATGATGAAATAAAGGAACAATTGATTTTTGTAGAAACGCATGTACCCCAAATGTTAAAGTTAGGTAGATGTAAGGTTGACGTTAGTATACGAACGATAATGCTTATTGATAGTTTAAACATGACTGACGAAGACAGAAAAATCATATTAGAAAACTGTAAAAAGGCAGAGGAAGACAATATAGTAATCACCCACGGTACAAGCACGATGGCGAAGACCGCAATTTTCTTAGGGGGCCACATCAAAAACAAAACAATAGTATTAACTGGTGCTATGTCGCCATATGCTTTTGGTAGTTCCGACGGTTTGTTTAATTTAGGATGTGCTTTGGCATTTGCACAGGTCCTTCCGCATGGTGTCTATGTTGCCATGGATGGAAGATACTTTACTTATGACAATGTTGTAAAAAATGAAAAAACAGGGTTTTTCGAAGAAATAAAGCCTTAAATTTCCTATTCTTTCTTAAACTATTTAAATATTAAAATATTAATTAATAGTATGGTAAAAACAATAACAGTTAAAGATGGGACTTGGGAAAAATTGACAATCAAAAAAATTAAAGAAAAGTTCAAAAATTTAGACGAATTAATTAATGACCTTCTTGAAAAGAGTAAGTAAACATGGGTAGAATCAAATGGGACACCTTACTTTAAAAATTGAAGACATTCCTGACAAGATAAGATTAGTTTTAGAAAAAGGTGCACAGAAACAGCTCATCTTAAAATCCAAAAAAATATTTAAAAGGAAAGAACTTGCCAAAAAGCTAAATGTTGATGAGTCGACTATCTTCCATTGGAAAAGAGAAGATTGTCACATGAAATTAAAGCACCTCAAAAAGCTGTTGAGGTTGTTAGGGTTAGAACCAAGAGATATACAAAATAAAGTAATTGGTGTAAAAGGCGAAAGTTCGGTAATAGTTTTATTTAAGAAAGGTTTACCATTCGAGATACCCATCGAAATCATAGCACACCTTCAAGCTGATGGTAGCGTAACAACAAGAGATTGTAGATGCAAATATAACAATATGGAACCAACCCTTATCGATTCTTTTATAAATGTTGTTTTAACAGTTTTTGATACGAAAATTCATACTTATGAAGCAAAAGGAAACTTTACAGTAGAATTACCTTCTGTCATCGGCAAGATTTTAGTAGCTAAATTCGGAACTTTCAAAAGCAAAAGATTTTCGGTGCCCAGAATGCAAAAAGAAGAAACTATAATTAGATATCTTAAATCATTCTTTGATGATGAAGGTGGTGTAACTAACAATAAAGGGAACTATAACGTGTATTTAAAATTACGCAACGAAAAAGCACTTAAAAATATACAAAAATTTCTCAATATAGTAGGAATCAATCCCCATAAATACGGTGAAGAAATTAGAATTACAAGAATTTTTAATTTAGAACCTTTTGCTAAAAAGATAGGATTTAGATATCCTTTACAACAAAATAAATTAACAAATTTACTAAAAAAATTTAAAAAAGTTGATACTTATGAGATTGGAACCTAAAATAAAGGAAAAGAGATGGGATGTTAAATTCGAGAAAGAAATACAAGAAAAATGGTATAAGGAAAAATTAGGAAAGTTCGATATAAATTCAAAGAGAAAAATATTTGTAATCGATACTCCGCCCCCATATCCATCAGGAGCCATTTGGCACATTGGCGCTGCCGCCCATTACTCGCAAATAGACATGATAGCAAGAACAGCAAGGATGATGGGTTTTGAAGTCTTCTTTCCGATCGGCATCGACAGGAATGGATTGCCAGTTGAAATCTACACAGAGAAAAAGTATGGCATCAGTATACATGAAACTCCTAGAGAAAAATTCATCGAATTATGCACTCATGCTCTAGATGACCTAGAAGCTGAGATGATTGGAATAATGAAAATGATGGGTTTAAGTGGTGATTTCGACAATTATTATCGTACAGATTCAGAAGAATACAGAACTTTAACTCAAGCGACTTTTATAGAGCTTTGGAATAAAGGCTTAATCTACGAAGCCACAAGACCGAACAATTACTGTATCGCATGCGGAACCACTATAGCAGATGCAGAGATAGAATACGATGAATTACCGAGTGAATTGACCTACATCAAGTTTAAACTGAAAGAAAACGGTAACGTAGTAATCGCAACGACCAGGCCTGAACTGCTCTGTTCATGTGTTTGTATCCTATTCAACCCAAACGATAAGAGGTATAAAAATCTGGAAGGTAAGCATGCCATCGTTCCTATATATAACAGAGAAGTTCCTATCCTTGCCAATCCTTACGCAAAAGAAGAGTTTGGCACAGGCTTAGTCATGATATGCTCCTATGGGGATTATTCTGACGTGAGGATGTTCAGAGAATTGAAGTTGAAAGAGATTATTGCTATAACATCCGAAGGTAAGATGGGAAAGAATACTGGAAAGTATGCTGGTTTGTCGATCAAAGAAGCAAGAGATAGTATCATCGAAGATTTACAAAAACTTGAATTAATAGAAAAACGAGAGAAGACTTTGCATAGAACTCCAATTTGCTACAGGAGTAAAACACCCATAGAAATCATTCCGATGAAAGAATACTATCTAAAACAACTTGATTTTGTTCCTGAATTGTTAAAAATAGCAGAGGGTATGAGGTTCTTCCCCGAGAGACACAAACAGATTTTAGTCGATTGGATTAATTCTCTTAGTATTGATTGGCCCGTATCAAGAAGAAGATACTATGGAACTGAAATACCGATCTGGTATTGCAAGAATTGTGGTAAAGCTTGTCTATCAAACCCAGGAAAATATTATCAACCGTGGAGAGAAAACCCGCCATTCAAACAATGTCCTCATTGTAAATCCGACAAAGGATTTCAGGGAGAAACTAGGACATTCGATACTTGGATGGACTCTAGCGTATCCCCGTTATTCATTTCTAAGTATCAAAAAGATGAGAATTTTTTCAAGAAAACTTTCCCTTCTACGATCAGACCGCAAGCTAAAGATATAATCAGAACTTGGTTGCATTACACTATACTTCGATGTTATCAGTTAACTAAAAAAACAGCTTTCAAATACGCATGGATAATGGGTTATGGTGTTGATGAGAAAGGGGAAAGAATGAGTAAATCTAAAGGAAACGTCGTTGATCCTATTCCTGTTCTTGAAAAGTACGGTGCAGATATATTCAGGTTTTGGAATGCAGCTGAATCTGGTTTAGGATCGGATTTCAGATACTCAGAAGACAGGATAGAAGGTTCATCGAAATTCTTGACTAAGTTATGGAATATATCCAGGTTTATTTCCATGTTCCCTCAACCTACTAAAGCAGAGTTAACTCATACGGATAAATGGATACTATCAGAATTGAATGAATTGGTAAAGAACTGTAAGAAAGGGTACGATGATTTTGACTTCTTTATTCCTGCCAATGCTATAAGAGAGTTTACTTGGAATCTGTTCGCTTCTCATTACATAGAGATGGTTAAGACAAGGGCTTATGGCGAAGGATTCAATAAGAAAGAACAAGAAGCTGCATGGCATACATTGCATAGTGTTCTGAAAACTTTGTTGAAGTTGTTTGCACCTATTGCTCCTTATATTACCGACTATGTTTGGAGAGAATTGTACGAAAAGGAAAGTATACATTTAGAATACTTACCTGAGAGTGAATGGAAATTTGGTCTTGAAAAATTGACTGAAAAAATCGTCGATTTTGATAACAAAATTTGGAAAGAGAAGAAAGATAAAGGTTTGAGCTTAAAGACTGAAATAGAAACTGAAATACCTAAAGATTTGAAATTTTTTGAAAAGGACCTAAAAAGGATGCATAATCTGAAATATTGAATGATTTGGATTATTAAATCAAAATTGATTTTCTATTTGATGGTAAGTTTTAAATTCTTTTCTGTCGAATATCTTGGGATATGGCAACTTATAAAACGAACGGAAGTAATTTAGAATTATTGAAGGCTCATGGAGATAATTATACAGAGTTTTGTAAACTTGGAAAAATATTGGAGAACGTTCCTGATAAAGGTGATCCTAAAAATCCTTATCCACCGACAAGGTTATTGCAAGCTGTAAGAGGGCTAAATAATAAAACGAGTTATAGATATCTTACTCGTTTAATAAAATCGGGTTTTGTAATAAAAAACGGCTGTGGGCTTGAAAAAACTAAAAAAGGAAAGGATTTACTCAGACGCCTTTATGAATTGTCAGAATATTTTGCAGCATCCTGATTTAACTAAAAAGCGAGAGGAAAAACTTCATTATTGCATTAGCTATGCCCATCGGCGTATAGAGTGGGTTTTGAATCCTTTCCAAGTCTGATCCAATCTCTTTGGCATTTTTGTTGATATTGGCCGATAATTGCATAATAAACAGTAAGAGCATGATGATTACGAACGTTAACATCAATGCACCAAGAAAAATCTTGTACATGTTCTCTCAATAATAGATATCGATGCATAAAATTAAATATAATTTTTAATAATGCCAATCACAAAAGTTTAGAATGGATGAAGGAATAAAAGTTGGGGTTAAAGACGGTTTTAATTTCTGTCTTCACCTCGCCAAGATTATAGTTCCTGTTACTTTTACGTTTTCAATTCTTAAAGAAACGGTTATATTCAAACAAGCGACTTATTTGTTGACTCCTGCCATGGGGGTGGTAGGGCTGCCAGGCTCAGCTACATTCACGTTGCTTTTAGGTTTTTTCAGTTTATATGCTGCAGTTGGTTCGATAATTCCATTAGGTCTGACCGTAAAAGAGACTACTATTATAGCTATGATGATACTCACAGCACACACGTTGATAATAGAAGGCGGGGCATTGAAGAGGATGAAATTGAATTACGTTAAACTAACTGTATTCAGGATTATTATGGCATTTTTTATTGGTTTCATAGTCAATCTTTTGATGTGATAACATGAATTTCTTGAGCGTTTTAACTGGAGCAACTCTTCAAACAGCGAGGACTATGGCTCTAGTGTTTTTAATCGTCATACCTTTAACGATTGTTTTTGAAGTATTGAACAGGAGAAAATTTTTAGATAAAATTTCAGTTCGTTTTTCTCGTGTCATGAAATGGTTTAATCTACCTGGAAAGGCTGCATTTCCATTATTGGCCGGGATGGTAATGGGTATAGTTTACGGATCGGGCGTTCTGTACAAGTGTAAGAATGAAAAAATGTTGAGCAATAGAGATTTTATGATTGTTTGTACGATACTCTTACTCTTTCATGCCGTAATTGAAGATACATTATTATTTGCAGCAGTAGGCGCAAGTGTATTTTGGATTTTTGTGTTTAGGATGTTATTCGTTATCGTGTTCGTTAAAATTCTATTAATCACAGGGAAAGTAAATCCAAAACTTGATTTTTTCGGTAAATCTTCACAGTTAAAGTATAAGAGATAAAGTTCAAACACTACGAAATTACTCGTAACGCAACGCTTCCACTGGTTGTAAACTAGCTGCTCTTCTTGCAGGAAGTAAACCAGATAAAGCACCTATAACAACAGAGAATCCTATGGAAAATAAAATTAGTTCAGGTGTGATGACTGCCATACTTTCTCCCATTCCACGCATCCCAGTTCCTATCATTCTAATTCCAAGTTCAGAAATCGTACCAGCAGCGATAAAACCTAGAAAAATACCTATCAACCCACCCATAAAACCGATCATCGCAGATTCAAATACAAACAATTTCATAACCTCAAAGTTCGTAGCTCCCAGAGCCTTCAGAGTTCCAATTTGTCTTGTTCTTTCCATTACAGACATGAACATTGTGTTCGCTATACCTATAGCACCTACTAGCAATGATATAGCAGCTATACCAGTAAGGAATAAGTTCATTGTGCTCATCACACTCGAAATAGTTTCCTGCATCGCTTGAGAGGACGTAATTGTGAAATCTTTTGTACTCGCTGTTTGATGTCTCGAAAGCATTAATTTTTCTTCTATGCTCGTCATAGTTTCGTTTACTAATTCCGCATCTGCTACTTTAGCCTGTATAGATGAAAACTGATTAGTACCCATATCTTCAACGATTGTTCTCGCTGCACTTATTGGCATAAAAATTGTGTTATCACTACCGCCTCCACCACCGAAACTTCCTGATGCCTTTAATATACCAACAACACTAAACGTTTTTCCTTCGATGCTTATTTGCGTATTTAACACAAGTGGTTTTTTGAACATGTCTTCTGCGACCCTATTTCCAATCACTATAGCATTTTCATCGCTCGGCGTCAGATACCTGCCTGACTCTAATTCAGAAGTTGTTATTTCTCTCCAAGCCAGTGGATCAACTCCTTGAACTGATACAGAAGCGCTTTGTCCCAAGTAGCTAACATCAAGCCTATCAGAGATTATACCATTTACGAATTGAACCCCAGAAACGGATTTTATAATTTGAACATCTTTGGTTGTCAGATTTTGAGTTGTAGTTGTAGCCTGTTCCCTCTCTCTTCCAGGTCCTCCAGGTCCTCCGAAACCACCACCGAAAGCTCTCTCAAATCCAGAAGAAATGGTGATAATATCTGCACCCAAACCGCCTAGTTGAGATGAAATGATTTGCTGCGTGCCTAATCCTATAGATATTATAGAGACAACCGCTGCCACACCTATGACTATACCTAGAATGGTCAGCCAACTCCTCAACCCTCTATGCGACAGACTATTCATAGAGAGTTTTATTATATCGTTTAATCTCATTTCTTCTTCCTTCTTTTGATTTTGAAGAATGCCACTATTATGATTATTCCGGCTATGCCGATTCCTATGTACATAAGACCACCGCTAGGTATCTGTAATTGACTTCCTTGAGTTTGTTGTGTCCTTGTACCTGTTCCAGTTATTCCACTTGCATCTAATCTAAGTTCCTTTTGAACTGTTCTTCTTATTCCGAGCGTGTCTGTGTAAGCGATTTCAACAGCAAGATTTCCACCCCTGACCATAGATATGTTGGTTGCTGTTCTGTTGAATGATCTAATTGGTGGTATATTTCCACCTGTACTAGAAATATTAGAAATGCCTGTATTCGATGTTATCTGAAAACTTACGAGTGTGTAGTCTCCGGCGTCTAGATTCCCAATAACGCTAGCGGAAGTACCTGTTACTCTGAAATTCATTTGTTCAGGGATTCTCACAATCACAGAATACGCATCGTTTGCTCCTATATTAGCTATCGCTAACGTTGTAGAAGTTGTCGTCGAATCCTGTATAACTACATCGAAATATGTTCTGGGATTAGATATTGTTACGTTGAACGTTCTTGTAGAAGCAATCGTACCACTAACAGCACCAGTATCGTATGTACACTTTACCTTTATTTCATACTCATCATCTATCGCATCCTCGTCAACTCTTACTTTGTATTTCACAAAATAGGCCTTTTCATCTGTTTCTAATCCCCCTATTGTACCCAGTTCTTTGGTAGCACTCACTCCAGGATCTAGAGAGAATGGGTACTCAGGTAGTAATTCAAAAACCACATTTTCTGCTTTTTTAGTTCCCCAATTCTCAACTTTAAACAACAAGTCTACATAACTACCAGTATCAGCTGGATAAGGATCTTGGTTCACAAAGGTGGTTTTTAGGGAAACTACATCGATAGCAATATAATTTGCATCTGCACTTTCTGCTAATTTCATTGATAAAATACTTACCAAGATAATTGCGATCAATAGTTTTTTCATTTTTTCAACCTCCATCTACGATTTTTCCATCTTTTAAACGAATGATTCGTTCAGCATATTTCGCAATCTGTTCTTCATGCGTAACCATAACAATCGTTACTTTTTCCTCCTCTTGGAGTTTATCTAAAAATTTTATTATTTCCTCACCGGTTTTTGAATCCAGGTTACCAGTTGGTTCATCCGCTAACAGCAAGGGTGGGTTATTGGCTAAAGCTCTGGATATTGCCACACGCTGACGTTCTCCTCCAGATAATTGAGAAGGAAGGTGGTTAGCTCTCTTTTCCAAACCAACTGTTTTAAGTAATTTTGATGATTTTATTTCCCTCTCTTTCCTATCACGTTCAAGAATGAGCATTGGCAATTCAATGTTTTCCCGGGCAGATAACGTCGGATATAAGTTAAAAAACTGAAATACAAAACCAATTTTATTTCCCCTAAGTCTTGCTAATTGAGAATCATTCAAGTTTGAAACATCGACTCTATCCAGATATATTTTTCCTTTGGTTGGCCTGTCTAAAAGTCCTATCATTTGTAATAGTGTTGATTTACCAGATCCGCTTGGACCCATGACTGCGACAAATTCTTCTTTTTTTATTTTCAGGTCTACACCCCTCAAAGCCTGGACTTCAACTTCATCCATTTGATAAGTCTTCCATATATTCTTTAATTCAATAATTGTATTACTCATAGTATCATCCTCTGGAAGGCCTCGTAAAATTTGTAAAATTTCCATATCGTGCAAATTCTCTAAAATCACTAGGACCAAAAGGTCGGATAATCCTGAATGTCATCAATAGATAAAACATTGTCATTCCAATTATAATTCCAGTAACGATTCCTATCAAGATGCATTTTATCCTGTCTTCCATAAACCCATACCTCTAGTTACCAAAGCGTATAATATTTATAAAATCCTCTTATTTGTATAGTTTCATATGTATGAAACCATATATAAAGGGTCACTGAAACCATCAAATACGATTTCATATTTTTGAAACCAAGCAAAACTTATAAACTTACGTGTTTTAACATTAGTCATGGGTGAAAAGTATAGAACATGGTTACTATTAATTTCAATACTAGCAATAATCAGTTTTATGATTGTTTTTTTCTTAAATATTTATGAAACGCCAGGACAAGTAGTTCCTCCTAATTCCCCGTCGATGTTGTTTAGAAATGAATATCGCCAAATTCCAATTCACAGAATATTCTTATCGCCAATATTATTAATAATTGCAATTGTTCCAATTTCGTATTATTTTATATCGCAAAGATTAGAAAAGAAACTTGAAAAAAACTTGGAGGTAATCTCAAAACTTATCAACAAAAAGGATGTAGTTTCAAGAACAAATCTCAAAAATGATACAGAAAGAAATGTTATTTTAAAATTTTTAAATCCGAGCGAAAGAAAAGTTGTGGAAAGGTTGGTTCATGAAAAGGGGAAAATATTACAATCAGAAATAAGTCAAATGGAAGGTATGACTAAGTTAAGGACTCATAGAGCTGTAAAAGATTTAGAGAGAAAAGGCATAATCAAAACAGAAAGTTATGGTAAAACTAATCGTATCATTCTGTCAAATGACATTAAAGAACTTATGTTTAAATAAAGTGTATATTTAATTAACAAAGGTGGATCGTATTTAACACTGAATCTTTGGTCAAACTTAGGAAACTTTTGAAGACTCTAGAAGGTTTCAGGGGGAGACACACAGAATTAATTTCTCTCTATATTCCGTCTGGTCACAACATTCAAGAAATTATGAACATGCTTAAACAAGAGTATGCTTTAACACAAAACGTGAAATCTAGGATAACTAGACATAACGTTCTGGATGCTTTGGAAAAGACGATGAATCACCTAAGGTTGTTCAAAAAAACGCCTCCCAATGGTCTAGTAGTATTCTGCGGTAATATTTCAAAAACTGAAGGTCAACCAGAAATAAAACTATGGTCTATCGAACCACCTCAACCTTTTGGTCAAAAAATATACTGGTGTGATCAAACATTCGTTCTCGATCCATTAAAGGATATAGTCAGGGAAAGGGAAGTTTATGGGCTCATCGTGATAGATTCTGGAGGAGCTGATATAGGATTATTGAGGGGGAAGAAGATTCTATTAGAAAAGCGTGTGGATTCTCTAGTACCAGGAAAGACGAGTAAAGGTGGTTGGAGCCAACAACGTTACCAGAGAATAAGAGAAGAGGCACTGCACGAACACTTAAAGAAGACTGGTGAGATAGCAAATCAGATTTTTGGCCAAGAAAAAGATTTGAAAGGCATAATCGTAGGGGGACCTGGGCCTTTAAAAGAAAAGTTCAAAGGAGGGGAATTTTTAGATTACAGATTTAAAGGAAAAGTGTTAGGTTTGGTGGATACCAGTTACACTGAAACTCAAGGATTACAAGAGTTGATTCAAAGAGGAGAATCTTTGATTCAAGAAGCTTCAGCTGTAAGAGAGAGAAAAATAATGGAAGAGTTCTTTGAACATCTGAAGAAGGATGATGGACTGTCTGTTTATGGTTTGGCAGAAGTTAAGAACGCCTTAGATATGGGTGCTATCAAGACCCTTCTTATATCCGAAGAATTCAACTGGGTGAGGACTAAGTATACCTGTCAATGTGGTAATGAGACAGAGGAAGATACCAAACCAGGAACATTAAAAAAATGCCCTAAGTGTGGCAGTGAAATGAAGATTGAAAGCGAAATGGAATTGATTGACATACTCTCAGATCAAGCAAGGAACATGGGCTCTAACGTCGAGATGATATCGGTTGATTCAAGAGAAGGGGCACAGTTCAAGGAATTGGGCGGTATTGGGGCTGTTTTAAGGTATAAATTGGGTTAAAAACTATTTTCTATTTGATAGAAAAACTTATATACCACTTATGAGTAATACTTCCGAGAGCAATATGTCAGTTTACATAGAAAACCCAAAAGATGGTTATAAAAGACAGTTAGTAGAGGAAACAATTAGAATATTGAAGAGGGATTATGGTTTTCAAGATCCTACAAAAATCTCTGGTAAGGGCCAAGAAGTATATCTGTTACCAGTTCCCAACCAATTGAGCCCCGAAAAGAGAGGAGCTTTAAACACTATGACAGTTCAATTGAGAAAGGATCATGATGTCAAAGCAGGCGTTGTTGACTTTGCAACAGAATCCTTGATTAAATTATTTCGACATGGGAGATTATAGTTCCTCCTAAAAGAAACTCTTAAATTTTTAATTTTCCTTTTCTTATTAGTGATTAATTGAAAGTAAGAGAAGTTCTCGTTCATCGTCCCGGTACAGAATTAAGAGTTGTTGACAAGCCACATAGATGGATGTTTAATGATTATGTCGATTTTCTGGAAATGCAGAAAGAACACGATAAACTCGTTAAAGCGCTCCAAGACGAGGGTGTAAAGATACATTATCTCATGAAACCCAGTGAGAACAAGCCAAAATTATACATGGTCAGAGATAGTGCTGTTGTTCTGGATGGAAAGGCGGTAACATGTCATTTCATACATTCTGTGAGAAGAGGGGAAGAACAGCTAGTAAAACAAAGATTGAAGGAACTGGGGATAAAGATTACCGGCCATATTTATGTCCCGGGGTTTTTACAGGGAAGTGATGTATTCTTAACGGATAAAAACCATGCCTTTGCGATAGCAGGGTACGAATCGAACATGGAAGGAATTGAACATTTGAGGGATTTACTCAAAATAAAAATAACTCCGATTAAGATGGAAAATATATCTAGCACACAATTGAATTTCATCGATAAGACTGTAGTGATAAGTGAAGAATTAACGCATCAACCCGTGTACCACATATTGAAAGAACAAGATTTTGATCTTGTTATTGCATCCAAAGAACAAACAGAAACAATGGGTGTAAATTTCATTCAGATAGATGATTACAAGTTAGTAAATGTTAAATCGAACTTGAACGGAAAACTGAGAATGATTGGATATGATGTCATTGAATTGGAAATGAAAGAATTGGTCAAAGGCAATTGTGGTATCAGAGGCTTAGTTTTGCCTTTCTACTGATTTCAAAAAAGTTTTATTCTTATCTTTTGAATTAAAATTTATGTGCACTCAATATGTTCATTATTGGGAAGAAGGTTATGATGCTCTCAATATGGTCATGGGGGTTATAGACTTCATAGTTGGCATAGTGATATTGTTAAGCTCTAAATTTGTTTTTACTTCTAATGTTTTCATAATTTCCATTTCATTCTTGTATCTCCTTTTAGGTATAAAATCATTGGGTAGAAGTTTTATGAGGAGTTATTTTTTTGATTGGAGAGGTTATGTGGATATGATTTCTGCAATCTCATTGATTTTAATATATTATGGTATTGTACTCGGGGCATTCAAGATCCTAGGGATTATAATAATCTTAAGGGGGATTGTATCTGCAGTTTCTATAACGATGAAAGAATGAAAATTTAGTCCAAAAATTTAAACTCAAATCGACTAATATTTTGTATGGAAGAAGAAAAGAAAGAATCGGAACCTTTTTTTAAGAAATACACGATAGAACAGGGGACTCAAGAATACGAAAAACTGGAGGGAAAATTCGAAGAAGCTTTTTCTGAAATAGAAAAAATCCAACCTATAGATTTCAAGAAAATTTACTTAATTTTACCGGAGGGCTCAAAATTGAAGAAAAAGTTGATGCTCTGGGGTTTCAACTTGGCAAAACAATGCAATTCTAAAGTTCATTTGATAGCGAAAAGGACTAAGTTTGTAGAAGAAGAGATAAGCAATTTATCAAAAGCTATGAACGTGGAGTTTGAATTCGTAGCAGGAAGGATAGACAGTATAATGAGTGAAATCGAAAAGGAAAGAAACATAGTCGTTATTCCGAGGGGGATGGCCGAGGGGATCGAGAAGGAAGAATCAGATATACCGATTCTGATCGTTTGAGTGGTTCAATGGAACCGATGATTGTAGGCACGTTGATATTTTCTTTGACGTTTCTTCTGATCTTTATTGAAATAATTCACAAGACTCTCTCAGCCTTGCTAGGAGTTTTCTTAATGATATTCTTTGGTATAGTCACATTCACTGACATCGGAAAATTCATCAACTTTGAAGTTTTAGCCCTGGTTTTCGGTGTGATGGTGATAATCGAAGTTATAAAGGAGTCTGGTATATTTCAGTTCCTGGGTATAAAAGCTGTAAAGATAGCAAAGGGTAATAAAAAAACTTTGTTTATCTTGCTGATGATTCTTACAACCTTAATTTCTGTGTTCTTGAACAGCGTTACAAGCATGTTGATTATGGGCGCTTTGACCTTCACACTCTGTCGTCATATGAAATTGAACCCAATA
>Ga0315277_10000359_pt1 | contig 74525 bp, 46 predicted proteins | sample YL17G05_15_MG_FD_203695 | JGI IMG/M metagenome (GOLD analysis project Ga0315277, IMG submission 203695) | Sediment microbial communities from Yellowstone Lake, YNP, Wyoming, USA - YL17G05_15 | ecosystem: Environmental > Aquatic > Freshwater > Lake > Sediment | place: USA: Wyoming | collected...
TTACCCGATGCGCGTCGTGCGGGAGCGGCGATTCAAGTTGATCTGGAACATCGCGCACGGCCTGGAGTACCCGTTCGCCAGCGACCTGTGGGGGTCCGCCACCTGGCAGGCGACGATCCGCGATAAGCCCAAGCTCTACGGCAGGCGAACCGTCAAGGCCTACCTGCACCGGCCGAAATTCGAGTTGTACGACCTGCAGAACGACCCGCACGAGGTGAAGAACCTCGCCGACGATCCGCAATACAAAGGCGAGCTCGAACGATTGCAGGCCAAGCTCAAGGCCTTCCAGCAGCGAACCAAGGACCCCTGGCTCCTCAAATGGGACCGCGAGTGAGGATCAGAATTCCGTCGCATGAGTTGCCCACGATTGGCAGCTTATCGGTGTTCCTGCGACCTCTTGGCGAAGGCGTTGTGAGGTGAGGCAAAATCGGGGCAAAACGAGACGCCGCGCATGGGATCACCCAGGAGTCGCCGCAAGTCCTCGACTCGGTATGCGCCCGTATCATTGTAGTGCCGCTGCATGGCACGTACCCAGTCTGCGCCTCTAGAGTTTCGCAACTCGCTGAAAACCTCATTGCCGTTCATCGTGTTCTGCTCTTTCAGAATGACCTTCCGTAATTGCCCTGGAAAGCTTCTTATGAGACACCCATCGAAATGGCCTGTCTGTTGTCACTACTGCTATCTCGATGGGTCCACCGCAGATCGGAGCCAGATGTGAGAACTTCATGGCTTTAATGGTAGTGTAAATCTCAGCATAAACCAAGTCTACTGCCTCACGGATGGGCAATTCGCTCGGTGGCGTAAGCTGACCACCCCTGACAAGATCAAACAACTCCTCCGCCGCTCCTCCCCATTTGCCGCTCCCCAAGATTCCCTGAAACAACGGGCCGTCTATGCCAAAGATGACCCGTTCAATCAGGGTGGGACAGCCCCAATACATGGGCGCGCCGCTCGCCAGGCGTTTTGGTGCAGGTTTTGAATTCAGGAGTGGAGTGAAGACAATCTCGTATGCCTCCACGCGCCGGCTCTGTCCCCAACGACCTCCCACGCAAAATCCAACGGAAAGAGTCTGCTTCCAGTATTCCAGTTCACTCTGTTCCTGATCGGTACGATTATCCTTGGCATCGAGTACTTGTGCTCGCTGTATCCCTTGTTGCAGGGCTGTAGAATATTCTGTCCAGAAGAGTTCGGCAAAAACCTTGGCCATGTCCTCCACAGTCCCCACGCGACTCGCGATGGCCGCATCAGCAGCCTCGGCAATGAGGGTACGATAGCTGACGTGAGGCAAAGCTCCGAGCCCCCAGGTAACAATGCCTACGGATGAACCTCTCTCCCCAAACTCGAAGACCTTCTGGCAGAAGGTGTAATGATGCTGCTGCCCCGAATGAGGAGTCGGGCCGGGGACGAAGATCGTGGTCGTACTATCAGCCCCAAGGACGACCCCTTCCAGACATGGATAGCACGCAGCTATTGTCATACGGATACGGCGAAACACCTGTATGTTCTGATCTATCGGCTTTCCACGAGATCAGCGACCAGCAATACCTTATAGACGGTCCGCAAGTCAAAAGAGCAACGTTGCGACAAAGAACACCAATTGACCAGGCCAGTAGATGATACCAAGCCCGTTTCTCCCGGTATAGATAATAAGTTTCCTGGACTGTACCGACAGGGTCAAGAGAAGCGGACAAAAATTTCTGACTGTCCTCGCAAATTTTTTCGGACTCAGTCTGGATGGGAGGCCCAGACCGTCTTCCGTAGCTTATCTCTCTAGTTCACTTGGGAGCACGATTGACACGGTGGGATACTCGCGTAAGATGGGAGGTCACAGTCTGGAGCCCTTCGAAGTAGGGCGTGGCCTTCGGACAATGACATCACGCTTTGGGGTAAGGGATAGGCATATGGCACTACTGCTGGGATACGACGTGGGGAGCTCATCGATCAAGGCGACGCTGATGGATGCCGGAACGGGCAAGACCGTCGCGGCGGCGGCCTCGCCGGACAAGGAACTGGAGATGATCGCCAAAAAGGGCGGCTGGGCGGAGCAGCACCCCTCCACCTGGTGGGAACACGTCAGGCTGGCGACGCAGAAGATCAGAGACAAGGCTCAGTTCGACCCCAGCGATGTCAGGGCCATCGGCATCTCGTACCAGATGCACGGGCTGGTCGTGGTCGACAAGTACAAGCAAGTGCTGCGGCCAGCGATCATCTGGTGCGACAGTCGGGCCGTGCAGATCGGCCAGCAGGCGGGCAAGGAGATCGGCATCCAAAAGTGTCTCAAGCGGCTGCTCAACCTGCCCGGCAACTTCACCGCCTCCAAGCTCAAGTGGGTCAAGGACAATGAGCCGAAGATCTATTCCAAGATCCATAAGATGATGCTGCCGGGCGATTTCGTCGCGATGAAGATGACGGGCGAGATCCGAACGACTCCCTCGGGCCTGTCCGAGGGCATCATGTGGGACTTCGAGAACGACCGGCTCGCCGATTTCGTGCTCGATCACTACGGCATCTCGACGAATCTCGTGGCCGAGACTGTCCCGACGTTCTCGATCCAGGGCGAGTTGACGAGTCAGGCCGCCGGTGAGCTCGGACTCAAGGCCGGGACGCCGATCAGCTACCGCGGCGGCGATCAGCCGAACAATGCTCTGTCCCTGAGCGTGCTCAAGCCGGGCGAGATCGCCGTCACGGCGGGTACCTCCGGCGTCGTCTACGGCGTCACGGACAAGAAGAACTACGACCCGAAGTCCCGCGTCAATATCTTTGTCCACGTGAATCACTCGCCGAGCAGGCCCCGCTACGGCGTGCTGCTCTGCCTCAATGGGACTGGAATCCTCAATAGCTGGCTCAAGCACAACCTCGGCGGCGACGGGCTCGGGGTCCCCAACGCATTGGCTCGCGTTGGGGAGCCCCTCGACTACCCGCAGATGAACGACTTGGCCGCCCGGGTTCCCGTCGGCTCCGACGGGCTGGTCATCCTGCCCTACGGCAACGGCGCCGAGCGGACGCTGGAGAACCGCAATATCGGCGCCTCTGTCCACGGCTGGAACTTCAACGTTCACAAGAAGGCCCACTTCCTGCGAGCCGCCCAGGAGGGGATCGTCTTCGCCCTCAACTACGGCCTGCAGATCATGCGCGATATGGGCACGAGGCTCAAGACCGTCAAGGCCGGCAACGCCAATATGTTCCTCAGCCCCTTGTTCGCCGAGGCCTTCGCCACGATCAGCGGCGCAACGGTCGAACTGTACAACACCGACGGCTCGCAAGGCGCCGCGCGAGGCGCCGGCATCGGCGCCGGCCTCTACAAGAGTCCCGACGACGCCTTCATCGGCCTCGAGCCGGTGAGAACCGTCGAGCCCAACAAACAACTGAAAAAGGTCTATCAGACCGTCTACGAGACCTGGGAAGCCGTGCTGAACAAGCAGGTTTGATTCTGATGCTGACCAGCTTCTCACGTCATCCCCGCGAAGGTGGGGACCCATACACGTCGAGAGGTTGTGGATTCCCGCCTGCGCGGGAATGACACAGCGAGGTGCCATGTCCATGCCGGCGTGGACATGGATTTGGCATTTACTCGCGGGGGGTTCTCGTGTAAGATTGGGGCTGCCGGGCCGGTCGGAGCCGGCTTGTCGGATAACGCAAAGCAGACGAAGGGCATGGTGGAGAAGGAGAAGCTACGATGGCGAAGAAATCCTTACACAGTATATGCCGGTGGACGTTCAATGCGGGCAAGGGCGGATTTGTCCCGGCGGACATCCGGCCCGAGTGGGCGGGTGGCAGGTTCGGCACGCCGGAGATGATCGAGCTGGTGGCCAAAAATATCCGGCCGAGATTGCCCAGGAACGTCGAGCTTGGCATCGAGATGCATTATGACGCGGAAGTCGATGACAAGAATGCGGCGGCCGTCGCTGATGCTTTGGTGAGTAACAAGCTCTCCCTGGCGATGATCACGCCCGGCGCGCATAGTCACTTCGCCTATGGCGGTATCGCGTCGCTCGACAAGAACGAACGCAAGGCCGCAGAGGACCTAGGGACACGCGCGGTCGATCTGGCTTACGGCAGGCTGCGCAAGGCCTGGCATCCGGAGAAACCCCCGGCCTTTGTCATCTGGAACGGCTCCTTCGGCTATGACGTCGCGACTATCGGCATCCGGCAGATGTACCAGAACCTCAAGGAAAGCGTCGCCGGCCTGTGCAAGTACGAGGCGGGGAAAGGCGGCCGGCTTCGCATCGCGTTCGAGCCCAAACCGAACGAGGGCCACCCCGCCATGCTCATCCCGACCGTCGCCAGCGCCATCGTGTTCTGGCGAAAGGTCGCGGAGGAGTTCGGCGTCTCCCTCAAGAACAAGGGCGTCAACAAGGAGTTCGGCCACTCCGAGATGATCGGCCTCGACGCCGTCTATGACACCGTCGAGGAGCTCGACAACGGCATGCTGGTGCACATGCACCTCAACAGCCAGGGCTACAACGACGGCATCATTCTCGGCGGCCCGGGCAAGTACGACATCGACCACGGCGCCCGAGTCAACGGCATGAACGTCGCCATCGCGGGCCTGATCCAGCGGGCCGGCTACGATCTCTGGAAGGGCCACGACATGCAGCCGCGGGCCTACGACAACGCCGAGCAGGCGATCAACCGCGTGGTCCGCAGCGTCCTGAGCTGGGAAGCCTGCGAGAAGGCGGCGAAGGAATTGAAGACCCGAGACCTTCTGAAGGCTTTGGCCCAGCGTGACACGGCGGTCGCCGAGGACATGATGCGAGCCGCCGTCGTCAGCGCCCAGAAGTCCTTCGACGAGATGTACAAAGGCTAAGTCCCATTGGTCCTATAGGTCCCATGAGTCCTATTTGTACACGCAGAGAATTCCTGCAGACGCTGGGGGCAGCCGTTGCTTTTGTGTCGATACAGGGGGCAAAGGCCGGGACCCAGCCGCAGCCAAAGAAGCGCCCGAACATTGTACTCATCATGGCCGACGACATGGGGTATTCGGACATCGGCTGCTACGGCGGCGAGGTGAATACGCCAAATCTCGACCGGCTCGCGGCGGGCGGACTGCGGTTCTCGCAATTCTACAACGCCGCCCGATGCTGCCCCACGCGGGCGTCACTGCTGACCGGGCTCTATCCGCATCAGGCGGGCATTGGCCATATGGTTGAGAACCGCGGCTTCCCCGCTTATCAAGGGTATCTCAACGACCGCTGCGTCACGATCGCCGAAGCTCTCAGGCCCGCCGGTTATCGCACGCTGATGTCGGGCAAATGGCACGTTGGCGAGGATCGGCCGCACTGGCCGGTGGATCGGGGCTTCGACCGGTATTTTGGCCTGATCAGCGGGGCCGCCAACTACTTCGACCCGACGCAGGACAAGGCACAGAATGTCGTGCGCAAGATGGCCCTCGACGATCAGCCGTACAAGCCGCCCAGGGAAGGCTTCTACATGACCGACGCCTTCACCGACCACGCGGTCCAGTTTCTCGATCAGTATGGCCGCGAGGACAAGCCCTTCTTTCTCTACCTCGCGTACACCTCGCCGCACTGGCCCTTGCACGCGCTCCCCGCGGACATCGCCAAATACAAGGGCAAGTACCTCAAGGGCTGGGACCAGCTTCGCCAAGAGCGGTATCGGCGCATGGTCAAGATGGGCCTGATCAGCGACAAGTGGCAGATGTCGCCGCGAGACCCGCAGACGGTGCCCTGGGCCGAGGAGAAGGACAAGGAGCTGATGGACCTGAAGATGGCCGTATACGCCGCACAGATCGAGCGGATGGATTACGGCATCGGCCGCGTCCTCGACAAGATCAAAGAACTTGGCGCCCAGGAAAACACGCTTGTCATGTTCCTCGCCGACAATGGCGGCTGCGCCGAGGGTGGGCCCAGCGGTTTCGACAATCGCAAGAACGGCGTGCCCCCGGGCGGCGTCGATTCCTTCATGAGCTACGGCCAGGCCTGGGCCAACGCCAGCAACACGCCCTTCCGCCGCTACAAGCACTGGGTGCACGAGGGCGGGATTGCGACCCCGTTCATCGCCTATTGGCCCCGCGTCATCAAGAACGGCGGCACAATCACGCGAGAGGTCGGGCATCTGATTGACGTGATGGCCACCTGCCTCGACGTCGCCGGCGCCGAGTACTCGCGAGAGGTCAACGGCAAAGAGATAACGCCGCTGGAGGGCAAGAGCCTGCGGCCGGTCTTTGAGGGCAAGGGGCGCCGGGGCCACGGGGCGCTGTTCTGGGAGCACGAGGGCAATCGCGCCGTGCGGCAGGGCCAGTGGAAGCTCGTCGCCGCCCACGGCAGCCCGTGGGAGCTGTACGACCTAGAGGCCGACCGCACCGAGCTGAACAATCTCGCCGCCGGACATCCCGAGAAAGTCAGTGAGTTGAAAGCTCTGTATGAAGCTTGGGCGGCCTGCTGCGACGTCCTGCCCTGGCCCATCAAGAAGGCGGCACGCTGATTATGGGGCAGTCCCGGCTGCTGTACATCAACAACCTTCGCGCGATGGTCATCACAATGGTGATCCTCGTCCATCTGGCGGTCACCTACGGCGGAGAAGGCTCGTGGTACTACAAGGAGGGCCGGGCGGACCTGACGACCACCGCCGTGCTGACAGCCCACAACGCGATCAGCCAGTCCTTCTTCATGGGCCTGCTCTTCCTGCTCTCGGCGTATTTCACGGCGGCCTCCTGCGATCGCAAAGGCTCCGGCTCATTCCTGCGCGACCGCTTTCTGCGACTCGGCATCCCCCTGCTCGTCTTCGAGTTTCTGATCCAGCCGCTCCTGATCTACGCACTCGTCGCTACCGGCGTCATCGACCTTCGCAGACCCTTTCACGACTGGCTCGCCTCCTATTACACGAGCTTCCATTTGGGCAGCGGCCCGCTGTGGTTCGTCGAGGTGCTGCTGATCTTCAGCGTGCTCTACGTCGCGTGGCGACTGCTTCGCAAGCCGGTTTCCGGGACGCGCGACAATCCGGACTATCTTCCCGGCCGGAACGCCTTCCTGCTCTTCGCCGCATTGCTGGGTATCCTGAGCTTCATCGTCAGGCTTTGGTTTCCGGCCAACTGGGCATTTGGGCCGCTGAATCTGCAGCTCGCTTTCTTTGTCCAGTACGTTGGCATGTTTATCATCGGCGTGATCGCGTATCGGCGTGACTGGCTGCAGCGTCTGCCGGCCACAATGGCCCTCCCCTGCTTTGTGCTGGCGGGTCTGCTCATCGTGATCGCGATGCCGCTTCTCTTTGTCCTCGGTGGTGCTGTGAATGGGCAGACCTGGCGGTATCTCGGCGGGCCGCACTGGCAGGCCCTCGCCTACGCCATGTGGGAACAACTGCTGGCGGTGGCAATGACGGTCGGGCTGATCATCCTCTTTCGCGAGCGATTCAACCGGCAGGGCCGGCTTGCCCGAGCAGCCGCTTCGAGCAGCTATACGGTCTACATCATCCACGCCCCGATTATTATCTTCTTCGCCCTAGCCGTACGAAACCTGCACCTGTACCCTCTGCTGAAGTTCGCCGTAGCAGCCGTTGTCACGATCCCCGTCGCTTTCGCCATCGCCAACCTCCTGCGGAAACTGCCCTTGGCCAACCGCATCCTGTAGGATCGGGCCCCGCGCCATATCTGATTTCATCGCGCAAACCGTTACCTCCGTCGTCTCGCCCGCCTTATAATGGTGGGGTCAACCCACGTGTTGACGGGAGACAACCGACTATGAAGGCGAACAGATACCTGTGCCTGGCACTGGCGCTGCTGTTCGCCGCCGGATGCGGGAGGAAATCGGACAGCGTAGAAATGCCATTGCACCAAGCCGCGGCCAGAGGCGACGCGAGGCAGGTCCAGGCTCTGCTTTCACAGGGCGCCTATGTGGACGCCAGAGATCTCAGCGGCAGGACACCCCTGCACGTTGCCGCGAGAGAGGGACGTAAGGATATCGTCGTGCTGCTGCTCGACAACGGCGCCAATATCAACGCGTTGGACAAATGGGGCTATTCCGTGCTGCATGGGGCACTGACCAGCGGCCAAGCGGATGTGGCTGAGCTCTTACTCACCCGCGGCGCCTATGTCAAGACGCAAAGCCAAGGCGGGGAGACACCCTTGCACATGGCAGCCGGACACGGTTGGCCAAAGCTCGTGAGACTCCTCGTTGTCAAGGGGGTGGATGTCAACGTAGCCGCCAGGAATGGCGATACGCCTTTGCTCTGCACCATGGGATTTAGTGAAGCCAGGTACTACGGACGGCCGCCCGATTACAGGCATATGGAGGTGATCCGGTTCCTCATCGCAAAAGGTGCCGATGTCAACGCCATGAACAAGGCCCATGAAACACCACTGAGCCGAGCGGCCCAATGCGGCGATCTGGAGTTGGCTCAACTGCTTGTGGACAGCGGAGCAGGGCTCAGCCCTGCCGCTGCACCGCACCAGAATCCAGCAATTCTCGCTATGAATCGCAATCACCTCGATGTTGCCCGATTCTTCGTGGCACAGGGCGCCGACGTCACACTCCATCTTGCTGCATATACTGACGACCTTGAAAGGGCCCGGGCTCTCGTCCAGAGCGGCGGCGATGTCAATTTGCGTGATGAAGAGGGCCAGACGCCCCTGCACATGGCCGCGTGCACCGGGCAGCGGGACTTGGCCGAGTTGCTGATCGCCAGCGGTGCCAAGGTGAACGCTCAAGCCGAAGGCGGGTGGACGCCTCTCCACGAGGCGGCGTGGAGTGGACATGAGGACATCGCGGAGACTCTCATCGCACGAGGTGCGACCGTGAATGCAAGAACCGCGCCGCATCCCCCCTACTGGAACGCCTTTCTTCACCATGGGGTCTTTGTTCCGACCGAGACGACCGCCTTGCATCTGGCCGTGAGATACCCGGAAGTGGCAAAGGTCCTTCTGGCTAACAGCGCCGATGTCAATGCCAAAGATGAGGATGGTCAAACACCGATCCAGCGTGCCGCCGCAGACGGCGACAAGCAAGTGGTTAATCTACTTGTTGCCGCAGGTGCCGATATCGATCTCCACTTGGCCGCCTCCGTCGGGCACGTGGAGAAGGTCAAGCAGCTTATCGCTGCAGGTGCGGATGTGAACGGGCGAGACAACGATGGATACACGGTCCTGTACTTTGCCACACTGCGCGGGCACACCGACGTGGTGGAAGCACTGGCAAGCGCCGGTGCGAACGTCAATGCAGCGTGCTGGGACGTCTCCAGGGGTACCCACGGTAAAGTCCCCCTGCTCATAGCCACCCAACTGGATGATCCGGATGTAGCCCGCGTCCTCATGGCACACGGGGCGAACATTGACATATGGAAGGGGTCGGACTACACACTGCTGCACTCGGCAACGAACAGCGGGAGCACGAGCGTGGTCGAGATACTGCTGTCCCATGGGGTAGACCCAAACGCAACAGCAAAAGATGGCCAGACAGCGCTGGATCTCGCCGAAGAGGCGGGTTTCAGGGATACCGTTCGGCTCCTCGGCGGGGATGTCAGTAAGGCGAAATCCGGGCCGTATAGAACTACCATCACCGACACGAACGCGATCCAGTCCTTCCTTGACAGAAGTATGAGCTTCGATGGGGTATGGATTCCGGATGAGGGACAACTCAATGAATTTGACGCCAAGCTCAAAAAGCATCTCCGTGAAAGAGCGACCCAGTATGGGGAGTATGAAAATGTGCTTCTGGATTTGGGCAGATTTCACAGAGAATATGCGGGGTTTGTCTGTAAAGGTAAGAGATACATCGCCTGTAATCTGCACCGCGGCGATGCTGATGAGAAGCCCCTTGCGAATCGCTTCAATGAGTCAGGTCACCCATGGCGCAACTTCAAAGTCATTTTCGACGTGGAGAACAAGACTATACTTCTACCTCGTTCCGGTTAAGCACCCATGCGGCATAACCAGCCAGCGGGCCGGCGCCATCCACAGCCGCCGGCCCGTTGTGATTACCCCTGCCAATATCGCTTCCGCCCGCCTCGTTGCCTGCAAGGCGGGGTTGGACGCGCGGGCGGAAAACGTTACTGACTGACCTCCGCGTAGCTTGGAACGTGCCAGTCCAGGGCCAATTCTGGCGACTCCATCTTGGCGATTTTCGAGAAGTCGATGCCGTGGAGCTCCGTAATGCGATCCCGGAACCACTTGTCGAACGGCTCCGTCGACTTGGCCAGTTTCTGCCGGAACTCGTCGGCGCCCGGGCCATCAAAGACTACAATGGCCATCGGCCCTTGAGGGGTCTGGGCCAGCCATACACGATGGCCCGTGAGCTTCATGCGCTCGTTGAATTCGTCGAATTCCTCCTTGCGAGGGCCTTGGCACTCCTCAACCCAAGCCTTCCATTCTTCGATCTTATCCTCTTTCAGAGGAACGACTATCGCTGACATACGACACCTCCGTTCTACAATCAATGAATCCACGTTCTTGTTCTACGCCGTTCTGTAATTCCTACGACCTCAGGGGTAGAAGTGTGGTTAAGCAAATCGCTCTACGTGCTGCGACCGAGGTGCGGCCGCGATCAGTTCGGAGAGTCTGCGCCCCCCACCTTTCGGGGGGAGCAGAAGCAAGGAAAGAACCCGTCGAGCAGGAACGCTCCTCTTACCTTCTCACCCTTCCACCTTCTTGCCTACCCGTCTCTCAGGTGCGAGCACCTTCGGCACGGTCCTATCAGGCGTGCTGCTCGACGAGTTCTGGCTCGGTCTTCTCCGAGTAGCGGTCGGGGGCAGGTTTGTGGCCGTAGAATTGCGTGTAGGCGTAGGTCAGCTCGGCGCCGAAGAGGACGATGATCGAGGAGTAAAAGATCCAGACGAGCAGGACGACGAGCGAGCCAGCGGCTCCGAAGACGGAGCCGGTTCCGGTCCTGCTGATGTACTGGCTGATGCCGTAGGCGCCGGCCACGAACAACACAGCCGTGAGAATAGCGCCGACCAGCGTGTCTTTCCACGCCAGATCCACGTCAGGCAGAACCTTGAACATCGCCATGAACACCGCCGTGAAGATGAGCAGTGTGATGACCAAATCGAGGATATGCCAGATCAGCCCGCCCTGCGGGAAGATCATCGAGACCGTCGAGGTGATCACCACCGCCGCCACGAGCACGATGCCAATCGCCAGGATCATCAGCAGCGTGAGAAACCGCTTCCACAGCCAGGTGAAGATGAAGCCCCTTCTCTTCACACGGACCTTGAAGATGCGATTGAGCGAGGTCTGCAGTTGGAGGAATCCGCCCATGGCCGCCAGCAGGGTAGCGCCGAGGCCGATGATCGCCGACGTCGTGGCCGCTGTCGGCCTGGCCTTGGCCTGCGTGATGATCGCGTCGATTGTCTGGCTGGCCTGGGGTCCGACTGTCTTCTCTATCCGCTGCACGACTTGTTTCTGCGTGTTCTCCCCGAGCAGGCTCGTGCCGGTCACCAGCAGGATCAGCAGCGGCGCTGTGGAGAGCATGGCGTAGAATGCCAGCGCTGCCGACAGGATGATCACGTTGTCCCTGCTGAAATTCGCGAACGCAGACTTCACCATATTCCAGGTTGTCTTCACGGCCATTGCACGTCTCCCCTTGTCGAGGGCGGTTCGCCTGCACGTCCCGAGCACGCGCGATACAGGCACAGGCGTCCGGCGTGGACCACCCGATGGAAGCTCGTTCTGAAGCTGCACTTGCAGCCGCCCATTGTTTGGCGCTACGAGTGATTGTAGAGCGCCAAGGCCGGTGCCGGGGAATCAGTGAATCCCCGCAATTGCCGTGAGCAATTCCCTTCCACCCGCCCCCAAAGGCGACATGCGCATAAGAAGAGGGCTTGGAGGCACTTGCGCACCTCCAAGCCCTGGTTTGTCTTTCTGTACCGGGCCGCGAAGATCAGCCCGGCTCGACAGGCCCTCGATTACTCGGAGGCCTGGAATCCCTTGCCTGAACCCGCAGAATCAAAGCTCAGGTTCCGACGAGCGACTCCACAATACGCACACTCACTTGATGCCAAGGAGCTCGACTTCGGCGATCTGCATACTGTTGGCCGTCGCGGTATTGCGAATGGCCGTGAACATAACCTTGTAGTCCGTGTACGGGACATCGTTGGCAAACCCGATCGGCGTGGCATTTATCGCGAAACGCGGCCATGCAGTTGGGTTTGTGAAATCGACGATCTTGCCCCATGCAATCAGCGTCCACGGTCCTTCGGCCGCATTCGCGCCGTAGAGCTCGAACGCTGTCGGATCACGTTCCGCAGCATCGTTCGCTGCCGTGAACGTCATTCCCCTGACGATGGTCGCACCCGCCGCCGGCGTCACGGTGAAGCCGGAAGCCGTTTCCCCGGCGTCGAAGTCCCCTTTGAAGTTCAGGTACTTCGTCGCACTGTCGTTGTCAATCACCATGGGGGGCAGTTCCTTGCAGGGCGAAATGTCCGTGGTCGAATTGCCGCCGCACGTAGCGCTTTCCGGTATGCCATGAACGACATCACCGGGTGCGGTGACATCAGCGAGCTCGCTGGTGACAGCCGTCCGGAAGATCACGACGTCGTCGACGTACAGCGTACCGGCTCCGCCGGCAGTACCGTCACCAATGCCAATGCTCAGCTTGGTGACCGCCGTCAGATTGGCACCGGTCAACGCCGTCAGCGGAACTTCGATCTTCGTCCACTCGCCAACTTGCGTAACGGACGTATTCGGCTCAGCCACGACTGCGATGGCGCCGGCGCTGTCTTCCACTGTCAATGACAGGACCGCCGGAGCATTGTTCGGCTCGCCACGTACCCACAGGGAGATCGCCTCAATGCCGCCCACAGTTATGTCCATGGGGGTTGCGAACGAGATGCTGGCGCTGCCCATGTTCGGTGCAGCCGAGTTGTCATAGTCCAGCTTCATGCACTTGCCGCTGTGGCCACCGGCGCTGGCTGTCGCCGTTACCGTACCGTCAGTCGTCCAAACGCTCGACAGCAGATTGGGCGTGTAACCGGCAACGCTCATGATCTCCGCCGGCGAGAGCACATAGTTGTAAACGCGAGCATCCGAGACGTTGCCCGGGAAGGAGCTGGCCTGCGTGACACGCTTGCCGATGAAGACGCGGTCGCCGCGAATCGCCAGATTCTGCACATTGGACTTGCCGGGATCGGTGTCCTTCCCGATGCCGTCGCCGTAGTACAGAATGGTGGTCCCATCGTAGGTCATGGCATAGTGCCGCCACTCGAGGGCTTCCTGATCCGTGAAGATCGTCTCTTCCCAGCCCCAGCAGTGAGCGCCAACGCCGCCCGGCCCGCCGATGCTGTCGATGTTGAAGTGACTGCCGTTCCCGCCGTTGCCGGAAGCATCCCCAGTGAACCCGAAGACCAGGGTCCAGTCGGGGATGTTCGTGTTGTCGGCCTTGGCCCAGCAAGCAATCGTGGTCGGCATGTTGCCGCTGATGCCCACCGCCCCGATCTCGACATACTTATCGTCGCCGCCGGGCAGGCTCAGGACCGTACCCATAACCGGGTCGTCCTCGAAGCCGACGCCCTCGCCCTTGGCCGTACCGTTGTGGCCATTGCCAGAGCTATCGAGGAGGTCGCCATTGAGCTTCCACCAGCCGATCGCTGCCACCGCAGGCTCCGCCGGTGTAACCAGATCATACGCCTCGAAGTCGTCGATTCCCTTGGACGCAACGATCGAGAAGCTCCACAGTGCGCCCGGAGTCACCGCGCCATCAGCAGCCACGGCATCGACCTTCCAGAAGTACGTGGTGCCCAAGGTCAGCGTACCCGGATCGAAGCTGTTCTCGGCCATGTCGCCCTTGGACACACTGGCGTCGCTGAGCGCCACGAGGACCTCATCGGTCCCGAAGTAGAGCGTCTGCTTAGCGGTGTTGACGCCCGGGACCCAGCTCAGCGTGGTCGTTTCGGCCAGATCCGCAGCTCCATCATCCGGAGTCGGCCTGATGGCCTTGAACGTGCCTGTCGGGGGCCGCAGAGCACCCTGCGGGATGATCTCTTTGCCGAAGCCGGGGCCCGACCAGCGCAGGAACGCCGTCGCGCCGCCGCCGTTCTCGTACATCTCCATCACAACTTGATACTTCTGTCCGGCAACCAGATTGAGGGTGCCCGTGGCATCCTCGGTCGTGCCGCGATCCCACCAGCCCCAAGCCACCTGCTTGCCGTCCAGGAACAGCCTGGCGCCGTCATCGGACGCCTCAGTCAACGTGTAGGCGCCGGTGACCGGGACCGTCAAGTCCGCCGACCAACGGCAGGCGAAGTTATCCACCCAGATGTTCGGATCGGGGGAGTTGATCCCCGGATTGACATCGCCGCCCCAGTCGAAGTTGATCTCGCCGACATTCTTGACCACATTGGGCTCACCGTCAAAGAACCGGTTCCCCCAGTACTGGGCCAGAGCCCCGCCGGCTGGATCGTACGTCGAGAATGTCCAGACGGCGCCGGCATGCACGACGTTACCGGCATCGGTCTCATCGATTCGCCAGTAGTACGTGGTCCCCGGCTGCAGGACAGCGGAAGCATCAATCGATGTCTCGGCAACCTTGGCGAGAAGCACGCTCGGATCGCCGGCGGCAACGGCCGCCTTATCGGTGCCGCCATACAACGTGTGTGAAACGGCATTCTGACCCGCCGTCCAACCGAGCGTCAGCTTCGTGCTTCGGAACTGAGCGCCGTCAAACGGGCTGGGGAAGTGGGCCTCCAACGGCATCACGCTGAAGTTCCAGACCTTGCCCACGTACGTGTTTCCGTCCAGACCAAGCTCATCCACGCGCCAGTAGTACTTGGCGCCCGGCGCCAGAGGCGTGGTAACGGGGAACAACGCCATCGGACCCGGCATCGCCTGCTTGAAATCGGCCTGCGTCAGCGCCGCAGTCGTGCCCATGTAGATATTGTGCAACGCGACATTCTTGCCGGATTTCCACTGCAGCAGTGGCGTGACCCACTCGATCGTCCCACTGGCCGGATTCGGCGCGAGAGCCGGATTCGTGCCGGGGGACCCCGCCTCAACGGCGGTCAGATAGGCGCCTGTGATGACCACCGGACCGGCGCCGATCCCGGGACCGCTCCAGGCGGCTGTTATGCTGTCACCGCCGCCGCCTTCCTTCAACAATACCTCGACGTAGTACTTCTGACCCGCCTTCAAGGGGATCAGAACGGACTTCTGCTCCGCGTACCAATCCCAGGTCTCAACCGGGGTCCAGCCGGGCACCTCAGCGATGAGCTGCGCATTGAACGGCTTGTCATCGGTACTGAGCCAGAGCTGGCAGTTGTCATCGCCGGAAACCCAGAACGTGTAGTCGCCCGTCTCCGGCGGTGTCAGCAACGCCCGCCCACGCGCACCGTAGTTGTCTTTCCAGTCGGCCGGGCTTTTGAGGCTGTCCCGCAGCTCCGTCTGGCTCGGCGTGGCTGGAAAGTTCACGTTATCTCGGAGGTCCGGGCTCACGCTGGTGCCTCCAATGTCGAACCAATACTCGAAAAGCGCCTTGCCTTCCTGGCCGAACGCACTGCCGGCCAGCGCAAGCATCAAGCCTGCCACAAACACATAAACCAGTTTTCGATACATCTTGGTCCTCCTTCACTGATGACAGTATTTGGGGCCCCTGGTCACACACCAAAGCGCCCGTTCCTCCTCAATGATTTGCACAGATCCATCCACCGGTGACCCTTCCCGAAATCACAAAACCCTCACCTCTTCGATACACTATGACTCTGATGGAATCGACCTGTTCACCTCCTTTCCACAGAAACCCCCTTGCTGGTATTGGTATTGGAAATGGATGGACAGAATCCGCGATGCGGCATAAGAAGCGCACCCAACTCCCCCGTCTGCTGTGTGCCGAGCGATATACACCCTGCCGGGGCCTCCGATGCGAGGCGCTGCCCGCCGTGCAGAATGCCCGGGGCGCAGCGCGACATGACGCGCTTGGCGCGTGCACTCCAACGTTAGACCCACACTCAACGTCATAGTTATACACTATCGACACGACACACGCAAGTCTTTTTTAGTCCGATGATAAAATTGATGGCCGGGCTGCCACATGGCCCTTGTTTCGACCGTTTTGGCCGGCGCATACCCCGCATTTTCTCTGGGAGAAGCCCACTTCCAGACGGCAACGTCCGGGAAGTCACGCCGGATCGACCTTTGACTGCCCATCGATCCAGCCCTTGAAAAACACACAATCTGCCGGTGACTTCCGCCGATGAACGGGTAGTACGGGAACAACATGTCCCCGCTGCACAGGCGGATTGAGTGAAGGCTCAAGGAACCGTGGCAGGAGGGCCACGACACAATTGGGCCAGTGACGCCCGCAAACGAGAGATAGGCTCAGGCTTCGAGGTTGCGTCCTGCCGACGCCAGGGCCGGCAGGACGCAACCGTTCGAAGCAACCGTGTGGTCCTGATTATTGAAACACCAGGCACACGTCATCTAACATGGTCCAGGGTCGCCCGGACCGACAACCTCATACCCGATCAGCGGGCCACCAGAGCGACTTCGTCATAGTACACATCCGAGGCATTGTTCCCGTACAGGTCCACGGCCTGGAACGTGCCATGATTATTGTCGTCCCACTGGGCGGTGCCAAACAACTGGCCATCGTAGTACTTGTCCACGGTGTTGTTATCGAGGTCGATAATGTACTGCAGCGAGACCCACTTATCGAACACTAGTGGAAGTGCACCGACGAACCCTGCACCCAGATCGAATCGCCGTCCTCTCATGTCGTTTCGGAACTCGACGAAATGGGTTCTTCTCCTCTAAAGAGCATTCTGCACCTCCATAAACGCCCAGGCGCGGCCTCAAGTTTCCGTCCGTGTCTTGTCTTGGGGCACTAGACCGTCACGGACCGCAGAAAACAATCGGGGCCTATGCCGAATCAATCAGCATAGGCCCCGAACTGGTGCGAGATCATTTAGCTCAATGAAGAGCTATCGCCGTATGCTCATTCTTCGAACACGATATCGTCGATGTACATGTTGCTGCCATTGGTGTTATCGGTGGGGCCAAAGGAGATCTCGAATGAGTAGAACAGACTGGCGCTGAACTCCCAGGCGGGCAGGTCACCCCACACGCCTTCCCAGCCGCCGGCCTTCGCACCCAGGATCGAGAGGTCAAACGTTTGCTGATGCCATTGGCCATCGGCAATCAACACGCCCCAGAGTCCGTTACCGTACCAGCCGCCGCCACTCCAGGCTTCGGTGCTTACGATCCAGTGGCAGACAATGTTTCCGCCGTTCATGTCGGGGTCATCAGCGCGATACCAGAACGATAGGGACTTAAGACCGCCCGCAGCATCGTCCGAGGTGAAGTCCCGCGACGAAGCCCAGCCGCCTTCCTGCTGTGTATTTGCGGCCTCGTCAATCGTGGCACGCAGGGATTGGCTGCCGCCGCCACTGTGGGTCTGGCTCGAAACGGTCACCCCTGTGCCGTCTTTGAGGTTTCCCCAGCCTTGAGCACCCGTCTCGAAATCGTAAACCACAGTCCTCTTCGGAGCGTCTAAAGACGTTAGGCTGATGTCGTCGTAGTAAACCGGCGACGCATTTTGCCCGTACAGGTCCACGGCCTGGAACGTGCCGTGATTGTTGTCGTCCCACTGCTGGGTGCCAAACAGCTTGCCATCGTAGAACTTGTCCACGGTGTTGTTATCCAGGTCGATCACGTACTGCACCGAGACCCACTTATCGAACACCAGCGGGATGGCCCCGACGAGTCCGGCATCCAGATCAAACGTGTCCTGAGGCGACCAATCCATCAACGTGTTGTCGTCGGTATACTGGTTCATCAGGATGCACATGGTCTTGCCGGTAGAACCCGAGGGGCAGTACTGCATGAGGGAGAAGATCCACTTTCCGCCGGCAGCAGTGAACTCGTGCACGAGATCGGAACTGCCGAGGATCTGCACCGAGTTGGCGCCGCTGTTGGCGACGGTGTTGGACACCGGAGCGCCGGCACCGGCAGCGCCCTGCCAGCCCTTCCAGCCACCCTGCCCGTGAATGGCGCTTCCCGCCGCGTAGGACTCGAAGTTCTCCGAGAACACCGGAGCTCTCCCGAGCAACTCGATCTCGGCGATCTGCATCATGGGGTCGGTCACTGGGTTGCGCAACGCCGGGAACAGGACCTGATAGTGTTTGTACGCCACGGCGTTCTGGAACAGGATCGGCGTCTTGTTCATCGTGTATCGCAGCCACTCCGCTGCCTGGGCGAAATCGACGATGTCGCCGGCAGCGATAAGCGTCCACGGTCCATCGATGCTGTCATTCGAGCCGGAAAGCTCGAACTTGACCGGATCACACCCGGGAGAATCATTGGCGGTTGTGAACGTCAGACCCGTGACAATGGTCGAGCCGACGGCCGGAGTGACCTGGATCCCGCTTGGCACAAGCTCCCCTTTGAAGTGCAGGAACTTCGTGCTGGCGCTGTTGTCAATCGCGTTTGCAGGAACTTCGGCGCCGGGCCAATCCCCGTCGTTCGGGACGCCCTGGACAACGTCACCGGGAGCCGTCACGTCCGGAGGTCCTACCGGGGCGGGACGAATCTTGAAGTTCCAGACCGTACCCGGCGTCACGACGTCGGCCTCGTTGACCTCGTCGATCCGCCAGTAGTAGGTTGCATCGCCCGGAAGATCGACGCCCAGATCGAAGCTGAGCCCATCGATCCTGGCGGCGAAGGCGTTGGGATCGCCGGCCGTCACCAGATTCGGGTCGGCTCCAAAGTAGACATCGTGCTTCACGGCGCCGTCGCCCGCCTTCCAGGCCAGCGCCACTGCTTCACCGTACTCCAGGGTTGCGCCGTCGGCCGGCTGAGGCTCCCAGGCCTGCAGGACGTTGGCGCCCAGTTGCCGGATCTCTTCAGCCGTCAGCACGCGGTTGTACACGCGGCAATCATCCACGCTGCCGGGGAATGAGCTCGCCTGCGTGATGCGCTTGCCGATGAAGACGTTGTCGCCTCGGATGGAGAGATCCATAACGTTGGACTTCGCCACATCGGTATCCTTTGCGTAACCATCGCCGTAATACTGGATCGTGGTCCCATCGTACGTCATGGCATAGTGGCGCCATTCGAGGGCCTGCTGATCCGTGAAGATGGTCTCTTCAAAGCACCAGGAATGGGCGCCGACGCCGCCGGGCCCGCCGATGCTGTCGATGTTGAAGTGACTGCCGCATCCGCCGCCGGTGGTGGTGAAGCCGAACACAAGCGTCCAGTCGGGGATGCTCGTGCTGTCCGCCTTCGCCCAGCAGGCGATCGTCGTCGGCATCTTACCGCTGATGCCCACGGGACCGATACTCACGTACTGATCGTTGCCGCCGGGCATGCTGAGGACCTGGCCCATGACGGGATCAGTCGCGATGTGGCTGCTGCCGATGATCGTGCCGTGACGATTGTGGCCGGACATATCCAGGACCGACATGCTGTTCGCCGGTTCGGTGTCGAAGGTCCACCAGCCGACCAGATTCGGGTCGAGACCTTCGGCCGTGACCACCGGCACAGTGGAGAAGCTCCACACATCGCCGGCCACCAAGGTCCCTGTGGCGCTGTGCTCATCGACACGCCAGTAGTAGGTGGCGTCGTTTGCCAGAGCAGCGGGCGTGAAGGACGTTGCGTCCTGTGCGGCGGCCACGACAACGCTAGCATCGCCGGCCGCCACGAGGGCCTGATCCGTCCCGAAGTACACGTCATGCTTCACAGCATTTTGTCCCCCTGTCCAGGAGAATCCCACGCTCAGCGGTGCGTAGACAGCGCCGTCGGCAGGAGACTGGAAGTGAGCTTTCACCGGCATCACGGTAAAGCTCCAGACCATGCCCTTGTAGGTGTTGCCGTCCGCACACATCTCATCTACGCGCCAGTAGTACTTGGCGCCCGGCACCAGAGGGGTGGTGACGGGGAACAGCGCCGCAGCGCCCGGCATCATGCCGGCGGGAACCGTCAGCTCCGGCGTCGTGCCCAGGAAGATGTTGTGCATTGTGACGTTCTTGCCTGATTTCCATTGCAGCAGAGGCGTGACCCAGTCCACCGCCCCATTGGCCGGATTCGGCGCCAGGGCCGGGTTCGTGCCCGCAGATGTCAGCTCAACCGCGGTCAGATAGGCACCGGCGATAACACAGGGATCGGCTCCAATCGTCGGGCCCGCCCAGGCGGCCGACACGCTGTCGCCGCCGCCGCCTTCCTTCAACAATACCTCGACGTAGTACTTCTGCCCGGCCTTCAAGGCGATGGGGGCGGACTGCTGCTCCGCATACCAATTCCAGGTTTCCACCGGGGTCCAGCCAGGCACCTCTGCGATGAGCTGCGCGTTGAACGGCTTGTCATCCATACTGAGCCAGAGCTGGCAGTTGTCATCGCCGGAGACCCAGAAGGTGTAGTCGCCGTCGGCCGGCGGCGTCAGGAGCGCGCGTCCACGCGCGCCGTAGTTGTCTTTCCAGTCTCCGTCAGCGTCAATCGGGCTCTGGAGGCTGTCCCGCAGTTCCGACTCGCCCGGCGTGCCCGGAAAGTTCGCGGAATCTCGGAGGTCCGGGCTGATGCTCGTGCCTCCGATGTTGTACCAGTACTCGAAGAGCGCCTTGCCTTCCTGGCCGAACGCACTGCCGGCCAGCGCGAGCATCAAGCCCGCCACAAACACATAAGCCAGTTTTCGATACATCTTGATCCTCCTTCAGTTACTGATGACAGTACTCAGGGCCCCTGGTCACACGCCAAAGCACCCGTTCCTCCTCAATAGTTTGCACAGATCCATCCACTTGTGATCCTTCCCGAAGTCACAAAACCCTCGCCTTGCCGATATACCCTGACTCTGAACGAATCGACCTGTTCACCTCCTTTCCTCGCAAGAAGGAATAGAATAGATGCAGGGAATGGATGGACAGAATCCGCGATGCGGCATGATGAACGCACCCAACTCCTCGCATACTGTGTGCCGAGCGAAAAACACCCTGCCAAGGCCTCCGATGCGGACTCGCTGCACTAGCCGCAGACGCCGGAGAGCATAACAGAACCATCAGGTTCTGCCATCGCCACTCCGAGCCAGAACATACACTTCACCCCTTTATATAATATTCGGACCAATCCTGCAACCACTATTTGCCGGTACAGGACCGGGAATTTGACTGACGAGGGAAAAATATTCGGCTACCATGTCCCTCGGCGCGGGCCCAAGCAGGCGAATTGAGGCAAGGAGATAGCTATGCGACAGAGAGCACAAAGTGTCCGGTTGATCGTGGCCGTGACGTTACTTGCGGTCACACAAGGACTTATGGCGGCCGAGCCGGGCGTGTTCCGTGTTCGGGACTACGGAGCCGCCGGCGACGGCAAGAGGCTCGACACCGTCGCGATCAACAAGGCCGTAGCCCTCTGTGCCGAGGCCGGCGGCGGGCAGGTGCGATTCACGCCCGGCAAATACCTGTCGGGAACGGTGCATCTCAAGAGCCACGTGACCCTTTTCCTGGAGGCGGGGGCCCGGCTCGTCGGCACGACGGACCTTGCACAGTACCAGAATCCGGCCGTGCCGGACTTCATGCCTGAAGCGAAATGGGGCAAATGGCACAGGGCGCTGATCCTCGGCGAGGGAGTCGAGGATATCGCGGTCGCCGGCCAGGGGACCATCGACGGCAACAAGGTTTTCGATCCCGCCGGCGAAGAGCGGATGCGCGGGCCGCACGCGTTCGTATTCGTCAATTGCCAAAATGTCACGGTCCGGGACGTATCGTTCGTCGATGCGGCGAACTATGCCATCTACTTCGAGGTCAGCAGCGACGTGGACGTTCGCAACGTCAAGTTCACCGGCGGCTGGGACGGCGTGCATTTCCGCGGCGCCCCGGAGCACCCCTGCCGCAACGTGAACATCACCGGCTGCCAGTTCTACACCGGCGACGACTCCATCGCCGGACGGTACTGGGAGAATACGCTGATCTCCGACTGCGTCGTGAACTCCTCCTGCAACGGCATCCGCCTGATCGGCCCGGCCGCACACCTGGCGATTCACGACTGCCTGTTCTACGGGCCCGGCGTCCAGCCGCACCGCACCTCCAACCGCTACAACATGCTCGCCGGCATCAACCTCCAGCCGGGGGCGTGGGACGCGACCAAGGGCGACCTCAACGACGTGACGATCTCCGATATCACGATGAAGAACGTGGCCACGCCGTTCCACTTTCTGATCAAGCCGGGCAACACCGCCGGCCGCATCCTGGTCAGCCGCGTGGACGCTACCGGCGTCTATCGTGCGGCCTGCTCCGTCGAAAGCTGGGCGGACGCGCCCTTCAAGGACGTGACCTTCCGCGACGTGAGCGTCGAGTTTGAAGGCGGCGGGACCTTGCAGAAAGTGCCGAAGGAGATCAAGGCCCCCGGCGTCGATGCCCGACCGCTGCCTGCCTGGGGCTTTTACGCCCGCAACGTCGAGAAGCTCACCTTTGAAGACGTCCGCCTTGCCTGCACCCGGGACGATCTGCGGCCGATGATGATCTGCGAGAACGTGACGCAGCTTGCACTGGACGATCTCGATTTCCCGCGATATATGAACGCTGCCGGCTTGATGGCGTTGAACGATGTCTCTCGCGTCCGATTGCGAGACACAGGCATTGCGGTTGTGCAACCCGCCTATGTCGATCTGAAGTCAGCCGGGAAAGACAACGCGGACCGCATCGTCGCGGGCAAGTCCTACGCCGTCGCCGTGACGATGCAGAACGGCGAACAGGAAGGACTCGCAAACATCGAGCTCAGCGCGGGCGGCCAGAAACTCACTCGATGCGTCTGGCTCGGCCCCAATGAGAAGAAGGAGGTCGTCTTCGACGGACTGACCGCCCCCGCGGCAGGCCCCTGCGTGCTGCAGGCCGGCAGTCTCACCCGCAGCATCCCCGTCGAGCCATAGCAGTAGCCGTAATGCCATGTGGCTTGCAGGCCACGTCGCGGCGCGGTATAGTCGTGCCGTGTGATGTCGGAATCGTGTAGAGGCTGTGTCAGGAGAAATGCCATGAATCGTCGCGAATTCCTTCGAGTCGCCGGCGCCGGAGTTGCCCTCTCCGCCGCAGGTAATTATGCCCCTGCGTTCGCCCAGCCTAAGCCGAAGCGCGTGGGTGTGATCGGCCCCGGCTGGTACGGCAAGAGCGCCATGTTTCGCCTGCTCCAGATCGAGCCGGTGGAGGTGGTCGCGCTGTGCGACGTGGACAAGCGCATGGCGGCTGAGGCCGCTGAGATGGTGGCCGCCCGCCAGAAGTCGAAGAAAACGCCCCGCACGTTCGGCGATTACCGCGAGATGCTCAAGCAGGAGCAATTCGACATCGTGCACGTCGCGACGCCGGACCACTGGCACGCGTTGGCAATGATCGCCGCGGTCAAGGCCGGAGCTGATGTGTACGTCGAAAAGCCGATCAGCACGGACGTGGTCGAGGCCCAGGCGATGCTGGCGGCCGCCCGCAAGTACAAGCGAGTGGTTCAGGTGAACATGCAGCGTCGCAGCACGCCGCACCTGATCGAGGCCCGCGACCGGGTCATCAAGGAGGGCAAGCTCGGCAAGGTCGCCTACGCCGAGATCTGCTGCTATTATCACATGCGAGCCGACCGCAATCCGCCTGACACGACGCCGCCGGAATACCTCGATTACGAGATGTGGACCGGCCCGGCCCCGATGCGGCCGTACTGCTCCATCAACCACCCGCGCGGCTGGCGGGCCTTCATGGAATACGGCAACGGCATTGTCGGCGATATGTGCGTGCACATGCTCGACATGGTCCGCTGGATGCTCGACCTGGGCTGGCCCAAGAGCGTCAGTTCCTCCGGCGGAATCCTCGTGGCCAAAAACAGCAAGGCGAACATCACCGACACGCAGACCGCCACGTTCGACTTCGACGGCGTGCCCATCGTCTGGACCCACCGCACCTGGGGCGCCGCCCCCGACCCGGAGTACCCCTGGGCCGCCTTCATCTACGGCGATAAGGGCACCCTCAAGGCCGACGTCCACCACTATCAGTTCATTCCGCAGGGTCAGGGCGAGAAGCTTGAAGGCAAGGCCCTCTACGAGTACGACAAATACCCCGAGGACGAGACCGAGAAGGACCTGGAGCGTCACGTGGCCGCACCGATGCGCCGCCACTGGCGCAACTTCCTCGACATGGTCGAGACGCGGGGCCGGCCCGTTTCCGATATCGAGGAGGGCTACATCACGGCCGCTTCGTGCATCTTAGCCAACATGTCCTGCAAGCTCGGCCGGACGCTGGTCTGGGACCCGCAAAAGGGCCGGGTCGTCGGTGATGACGAGGCCAATCGTCTCCTCGCGCGACCCTATCGAAGCCCCTGGGTCCACCCCGATCCCACCAGCGTCTGACCCGCCGGCGCGCCAATGTGACTTACTCACTCGAAATCCCACGGGCAAACGAGTTTGCCCGTGCCACCCGAGATTGGGCCTCTCCAAGCTGAATAGCCCCTTGTTCCTCGTCCGGCTGACATGTTCCCGATGAATTGTGGATCCGGGCTTCCGGCTATTACTGCCGGAGCGTCAATTGGACCGCCTTGCCCATCGAAAAATGTGCCCCTTTTTCATTGTGCCCGGCGCACGGGCGATAGTATAATTACAGTATCCGACCTGCCGGCGGAGCAGGGGACCATCACGTTGAAAAGGCGGAACACGTACTCAAGCGGAAGGGGAAGACTATGAGATCATTGAAGCCTCTGTGGATCGTCATTGTGCTGCTGTCCTGCGCACCCGGCCTGGCGGAAGAGCCGGTCCAGTTCGAGTCTCCGGTATTGAAGGCGATGGTGGAAAGCCGGCTCGGCGTGACAGACCCGACGCCGACGGACATGCTCGCCCTGGAAAAACTCGATTGGGGTGAAGGAGGTGGGATCGCGGCAATGGGCAGTCTGGCGGGCCTTGAGTACGCCCACAATCTCAAATTACTCTCGCTCATGTACAGCAAGATCACCGATTTGGGGCCCTTGAAGAATCTTGCCAAGCTGGAGACGGTGGAACTGCGGTACCAGGTAATCTCCGATATTTCCCCCTTGTGGGGTCTGCCGTCGCTCAGGTACCTGGATCTCGGCTACAATGCCATCCAGGACCCGCGAATGTCCTTCACGGGACCGTTGGAGCATCTCGATCTCTCATACAATCCGATTCCGGATTTCATAGCCCCTGATTTGCCAAAGCTGACGTATCTGAGTCTACGGGGCGCTCCGATCAGCCAGATCTCCGGATTGTCGGGGCTGACCGCGCTGACTGAGCTTTGGCTCCCCGACACCCCCGTCACCGACCTTGCGCCGCTGACACCGCTGACGAACCTGCGAGTCCTGGGACTATCGTCGTGCGACGGTGTCAATGACATCTCCGCATTGGCTTCCCTGCGGAACCTCAACAGCCTGTATCTCACATACGATTCGGTCGCCGATCTCTCGCCGCTGGCCGCCTTGACGGCTTTGAGCAGCTTGAGCCTTTCCGGAAACCAGATCGTGGACGTCAACGCGCTGGCCAATCTGGTGAACCTCAAGACTCTCGAGCTCTCCAATAATCAGATCCACGACGTCAACGCGCTGGCGGGACTGGTCAATCTCGAAACCCTCCGTCTCTGTACCAACCAGATCGCCGACATCTCCCCGTTGGCCGGCCTGGTGAACCTCAGGGAACTTGATCTCTCCTCCAATCGCGTCAGTGACATCGCCGCACTGACGAGCATGGTGAACCTAACGACGCTCACGCTTTCCGAGAACGAGGTCAACGACATCTCCGTGCTGGCGGGTATGGCGAATCTGGAGGAGCTCGATCTCTTCGATAACGAAGTCAATGACGTATCCGTGCTATCGGGCATGCAGAACCTGCAATCTCTCAGCTTGTCGGCCAACCCCCTGGTCAGCATCCATCTATCCGACATGCCCAAACTGCAGGGGCTGGACCTGAATCAGCTCTCCAAACTCACCAGTCTCGAGCTATCCGGGATGCCCTCGCTGGGATACCTCGAATCCGTGAGCGGCGTGCTCGAGAGCGTCCATCTGGCGGAGTGTCCCAGCCTGGGATGGCTGAATCTGTCGAACAACCGGATCAGCGACCTCAGCGGCGTGACGGGATTGCCCTCCGTGGTGACCATCCTTCTCTCCAGCAACCGGATCAGCGAGGCCTTTGCCCTCTCGGCGATGCCGGCCCTGGAGAAGATTTACCTTACCGGCAATCAGATTCGCGAGCTCAAGCTGTCGGGGATGCCCCGGCTCAGAACGTTGTACGCCTATGAGAATCCGATCGTCACTGTGGACCTGTCCGACCTGTCGATCTTCTGGTCCCTGTATCTTCCTTACGGCCAGATCCGCGAGGTGCGCCTGACCCTCGCCCATAACAGGCTCTCCGACGTCAGGCTCGCAGACGTGCCGGTGCTGTCCTACCTGGACCTTTCGGGCAACCAGATCACCGACGGCGCGGCCATCGCGAGGCTGGGAGCCCTGCCTGCGCTATGGCAGCTCATTCTCTCGGATAACCCGATCGGCGCCATGACCGGTCCGACGGCGCCCGCGGACTTTCCCGCGTTGAGAACGCTCTTGCTGTGCCGCAGCCAAATCGGCAGCTTCCACGCTCTGGCCTCGTTGATACGCCCACCGGCTCTTGAGACGCTGGACCTCACAGGCAACCAGATTCGCAACTGCGACGGTCTGGCCGAGCTTCCGCCGCTCCAGTCGCTCACCCTCTCCAACAACCAGATCGACGACCTGTCCGGATTTCCCGCCTGGCAGAGCCTCGATCATCTTTACCTCGCGAACAATCAGATCGCGAACGTACAGCCGCTGGCCGGCCTGCACGGGCTGAAGTTTCTGGGCCTCTCTCAAAACCGGGTCACCGACCTTGCCGGACTGTCCAGACTCACTGACCTCGGCTCGCTCGAGGTGACGGACAATCAGATCAGCGACCTCTCACCGCTGGCGGGCCTGACCCACTTGACCTCCCTCCGCTGCTCCAACAATCAGGTCGCCGCCACTTCAGCACTGAAGAAGCTGACCGCCATGCAGACCCTCTATCTCGACGGCAACAAGATCCAGGATGTGTCGGGACTGGCCGCAATGACGTTCCTCAAAACCCTCGATCTCACAAACAACCAGGTCGGCGACATCTCCGCCCTGGCCGGATTGACGAACTTGGAGTATTTGTACCTCTCGAACAATCAAGTTCCCGATGTTTCCCTGCTGTGGCGACTGGGCAGGTTGCGATCTGCCAGCTTGGCGAACAACCGGATCGCCGGCGCCTGCGTGTTGTCGGGCCCGCCCCACCTGCAGACCCTCGATCTTTCCGCCAACGCGATCACGAACGTCGATCTTTCGGCGCTGGCTCGGCTCTACACGCTGTACCTGAATGACAATCTGATCAGCGACGTCAACGGGCTGGCCGGGATGATCCGGCTGTGGCAACTGAGATTGCACAACAATCTCATCACGGACATCAGTCCACTGGCCAACTTGACCTACGTGACAACCCTGACCCTGTCCGGCAATCCGCTGAACGAGGAGGCTTATTCGGTGCATCTGCCCCAGATGATTACGAGACATCCGGGCATCTACCTGAGCTTTCCGAATTGTACCTCGCCCGGATTCGTGCTCACCGTGTCGTCCACCGTGGGCGGCTCCGTGAGCTTGCCCGGCGAGGGACCATTCGCATACGCGAACGGAGGAGTCATCGGCATTTCGACCTCTGCGGCGGGCCCGGAGTACAAGTTCGCCGGCTGGAGCGGCTCCGCCGTCGAGGCGGGCAAAATGCAGAACCCGCAACTTCCCAGCACGACAATGACCATCGACGCTGACTATACCCTGCAGGCGAACTTCGAGCCGCAGTAGGCATTGCGTGGAGGATCGGCCTATGAAAGCAGCACCTGTCTTTACATGCCTTCTGATCGCCATACTGGCGCCCTGGGCCGCTGCTGAAAAGCCGGTCCATTTCGACTGCTGGGTATTGGAAGAGCTTGTGAAGCAGCAGCTCGGCGTGGCAGGTGTGTCACCGACGAACATGCTCGACCTGCAAGAGCTCCACAGCTATTCGGGAGTGACCAGTCTGGTTGGCCTTGAGTATGCCAAGAACCTGACGGTGCTTTCTCTCAAAGAAAATGGATTGGTCACCGACCTGGGGCCGCTGAAGGATCTGGTGAAGCTGGAAACCATAGAGTTGCCGCACGAGCAGATTTCCGACCTTTCCCCCCTGTGGGGTTTGCCGGCGCTGAGGTATCTGGATCTCGCCTGGAACAACATCGAGGACGCGCGCCTGAGCTTCACGGGACCGCTGGAGCACCTCGACCTTTCATTCAATCCGGTCCGTGTAATGACAGCCGCGGATCTGCCCAAGTTGACATACCTGAGCTTACGCTGCACTCAGATCACCGAGACTTCCGAATTGTCGCCGTTGACCGCACTGACGGAGCTTGACCTTCTGGGCACGCCTGTGCCTGACGTCACGGGGCTGAAATCGCTGACGAACCTGCGTGTTCTGGAGCTTTCGGCGTGCCGCGATCTCAACGACCTCTCCGGATTGGATTCGCTGCGAAACCTCATCTCCCTGAACCTCGCGGAGGATTCGATCACGGATATTTCCGCGCTCGCGGGGTTGCCGGCTCTGACCAGCCTCGGGCTCTCTGTGAACCAGATCGTGGACATCGCTCCGCTGGGAGCACTGACAAATCTGAAGACACTGGACCTCCGGTGTAATAAGGTTGTTGACGTTTCCGTGCTGGCGGAATTGGCAAACCTGGAGACGCTGGACCTTTCCTACAATCAGGTGGAGGATGTTTTTCCGCTGTCGGGCCTGCCGAGCCTGCGGTCGCTTGAATGCTCGCACAACCCCATGACCAGCTTCCATTTGTCAAACCTGCCCAGGCTGGCCACATTGTCTCTTTCCTGGGTTGAGAAGCTCACCGATATTGAGCTATCCGGACTATCCTCGCTCGCACAGTTCCGCTTCCATAGTGGCGCGCTCACAAGTGCCCGCTTTACCGAGTGCCCCGGGTTATGTCTGCTGGATCTGAGCTATAATCAGGTCCGCGATCTCGACGGTCTGGCAGGTTTGACGGGACTGGAGCAGCTCTTCCTCGAGGATAACCAGGTCACAGATGTCGGCCCCTTGGCGGGGCTGACGACTCTGAACGCCCTGTTTCTTTCGGACAACCAGATCAGCGACGTCAACGCTCTGGCGGGATTGACGGCCCTGGAGTACCTGTACCTGTCGGGCAACCAGATCCGCAACATCGACGCCCTGGCGGGACTGACAGCCTTGGAGGGCCTCGGTCTTTCGGACAACCAAGTCAGCGACGTCAACGCCCTGGCAGCGCTGGAGGAACTGCACGGGCTCGATCTTGCCGGCAATCAGATCAGTGACGTCAACGCCCTGGCTGAGTTGACAGGACTGAGCTGGCTTGATCTTTCCAACAATCAGATCAGTGACATCCGCGGCTTGGCCGGACTGAGCTCGTTGGCAACCATCGACCTGGCGAATAATCAGATCAGCGACATCTCCGCGCTGTCGACAATGCCTGCTCTGCAGAAGATCGATCTGACGAACAACCAGGTCCGAGAGCTCAGGCTGTCGGGACTGGCCCGGCTCAGAACGTTATATACCAGCGGCAACCCCATCGTCACGGTGGACCTGTCCGATCTGCGGATTCTTTGGTCCCTGAATCTCACGAAGGGCCAAATCCGTGAAGTTCGCCTCGTCGATCTGCCCAATCTCGACGAGCTGGTACTCTCAAACAATCAGATAGCCGGTCTCACCTTGTCAGGGCTCGAGAATCTCGAAGACCTCGCTCTTGCGAATAACCGGATCACCGATCTGACGGCTCTGGCCCAATCCGGTGCGACGGAGTGCTCCCATATCGATCTGTCGGGCAACGGGATCTCCGATCTTACGCCTCTTACAGCTCTGAGGGGTGTAGTCGCACTGGGTCTCTCCCGGAATCTGATCGAGGACGTCAACGCCTTATCGTCGATGCAGTGGCTGCGGTTTCTGGACCTCTCACACAACAGGATCTCCGACGTCGCGTTGGCGGGTGCACAGAGTCTGTCTTATCTTGACCTGTCGGACAACCGAATCGGCGATGCCGACGTCCTGGCACATCTGGCGGGGCTGCCTGCGTTGTGGTACCTCGATCTCTCGGATAATCCCATCGGTACCATAATTGCCCCGGCGGCGCCGATCGAGTTCCCCGCGCTCGGATCCCTCGTGCTCCGGCACAGTCAGCTCGGCAGCATCCGCGCCCTATCTGCAATGATGCGCCTGCCGGTCATGAACACGCTGGACCTCTCCGACAACCAGATTCAGGACTGTCAGGGACTTGTCGAGCTTGCGCCGCTCGGGTGGCTCACCCTGTCCAACAACCAGATCAGCGACCTGTCCGGGTTCCCCGCGTGGATCACGTTGACGGCTCTGTACCTTGCCAACAATCGAGTCAGGGACATCTCGCCCCTGGCGGGACTCACGAACCTGATGTACCTGTACCTTTCGAAGAACCAGGTGACCGACCTTTCCCCGCTGTCGAAGCTGAGCGCATTGGGGTATGTCGATCTGGCCGACAACCAAATCGGCAGCACCTGCACGCTGTCTGGCATGCAGAGCCTGTGGGGCCTCAATCTTGCAGACAACAGGATCGTGGACATCGATCTGTCGGCGGACCCGAACCTCGCTTCCCTGGACTTGGACGGGAATCTGATTCGCGACGTCAATCAGCTTGCAGGGCTGCCAAAGCTCACAAGTCTGACGCTGCGAAACAACCTTGTGGCGGACATCAGCCCGTTGGCCAGCCGGACCGACCTTTCATCGCTGGCCCTGTCCGGCAATCCGCTGAACGAGGAGGCGTACTCGGTGTACCTGCCGCAGTTGATTGAAAACCACCCAGGCATCCTTCTGAACTTCCCGAATTGCACATCGCCCGGTTTCGTGCTGACCGTATCCGCCGCAGAGGGCGGCTCGGTGATCTTCCCCGGAGAGGGACAATTCGCGTATGCAAGAGGAGGGGTAATCGGTATCGAGGCGGCTGCCAGCCCGGGGTACAGGTTTGTCGGCTGGAGCGGCTCGGCTATGGAGGCAGAAAAAGTGTGGGGATCGTCGCGCGTAACTCAGACGTTGACTGTCGACGCTGATTACACCCTGCAGGCAAATTTCGATTTGGAGTAGCTGCCACGAGGAGGATCAGCCGATGAAATCGGCAGTTGTCGTTACCTGTGTCGTCATCGCTGTTCTGGCGCCCTGGGCCGCCGCGGAAGAGCCGGTCTATTTCCCCGACCCGAACCTTAAAGGCCGTGTCGAAGACGAGTTGTGGATCGTCGATCCCACTCCCTCGGAGATGCTCTGGCTGACCTCCCTCAATGCCGATGCGAACGGAATCACCGACCTGACAGGACTGGAGTATGCCAAGAATCTGTCCACGCTCCAGTGCGCCCATAACCGGATCACCAGCCTGGCGCCCCTGGCCACGCTGACGAGCCTGCGTAAGCTGATCCCCAACAATAACCAGATCAGCGATATCTCGCCCCTGGCCGGTCTGGTCAACCTCGAGCATCTGGACATCCATGAGAATAAGCTCACCGACATCTCCGTCCTCGCCGGGCTCACCAATCTGCGTTTCCTGAATTTCCACGACAACCAGGTCCGGGACATCTCCGTGCTGTCGCGCCTGAGCAAGCTCGTGTTCCTGTATATCGAGGAGAACCGGATTATAGACATGTCGCCGGTTGCCGGCCTGACCAACCTGGAGCAACTGACGGTCCAGAGCAATCGCATCGCCCAGGTCCCCGATTTGTCCCGCGTGACCGCCCTGGAGGTGTTGGACCTGTCCGGTAACCAGATTCAGGACTTGTCCAGTCTCCTGGGCCTCAGGCACTTGCGAGAGTTGTTCCTGCATGGCAATCCCCTCGACACGCGGGTCTACTGCTCGCAGTTGTATTCCATTGCCGCCAACAACGCCGGCGCACAACTGTTCTACGATCCCAATCTGGCGCCGCCACAGGTGTCGGCCTCCGACGGCAGCCGGGCGTACGTGGAGGTTCTGTGGAAGCAGGTCTGCAACGGTCCCGCCTACACCAGCTATTACCGCGTCTTTCGCGCATCGCCGGGAAGCAACGTCAAAACAGCCATCGGCCCATGGCAGACCTCGCTCCGCTTTGCAGATACGAGCGCCGCGCCCGGTGTCGAATTCACGTACTGGGTGCAGGTCGCCACCTCAGCCACCGGCCTTAACGCCGGCCCCTTCAGTGCGCCCGACACCGGCTGGCGCAAACTCGTGTTGATGACTTCATCCACCCCCGGGGGTTCGGTGACGGCGCCGGGAGAGGGCGAGTTTCTTTACAACGTGGGAGACGTCGCGCTGGTTGCCGCCGAGGTTATGGACCCGAATCTCTATTCCTTCCTCACCTGGACCGGCACAGCCGTCGGCGCCGGGAAAGTGGCCGACGCCGGTCAGCCGTCCACCACGGTGCTCATCGACGGCGATTACACGCTGGAGGCCCATTTTGCCGCGCGCATGAGTACCATCTACGTGGATGACAACGCTCCGGCCGATCCAGGCCCGGGCGACCAGGCCAACAGCGATCCCAACGAGAACGGAACGTCCGAGCATCCCTTCGACACGATCCGGGAGGCCATCGACGTGGCGGTCGACGGGCTGTCTGTGCTCGTGCGGCCGGGGATGTATGGCGAGAATATCGACCTCAAAGGCAGGAACATCCGGATCACAGGGCTCGACCCCGAGCACCCCGGCGCTGCCTACCCGGTCATCCGTGGCTGCGGCAAGGGCCCGGTTGTGACATTTGCCCAAGGCGAAGGCCCCGACTGCCTGCTTGAAGGATTCGAGATCACCGGCGGCCACGGAGACTCGGCCGGCGCGATCTACTGCCGTGGAAGCAGCCCTGCCATCATGCACTGTCTGGTCGTCGGCAACCGCTCGGCGACGCAGGGCGGCGCCATCTACTGCATCGACAGCAACGCCGTTTTCGCCAACTGCACTGTGGCAGATAACATCGGTCCCGATTCTTCTGCCGGCGTCCGCCTCGTGGACAGCAACGCCGTCCTGGCCGATACGATCGTCTGGGGCAACATGCCGCGCGAGATCTTGGCAGACGGCAACAGTGTACCGTCGATCCAGTATTGCGATGTCTGCGGGGCGTGGCCCGGCCTCGGCAATATCGAAGACGACCCTGTGTTCGCACGGCCGGGACGATTCCATCCCAACAACACGCCGGACAATCCCCAAGACGACATCTGGCTCGCCGGCGATTACCACCTGAAATCCCGTGCGACCCACTGGGATGTTGCCGCCGGTACATGGGTCCAGGATGATCTGACCAGCCCGTGCATCGACGCCGGCGATCCGGCCGCTCCCGTCGCTCACGAGCCGCCACCCAACGGCAATCGCATCAACCTCGGCGCCTATGGCGGCACAGGCCAGGCCAGCACCTCTCCCTGACGCGATCGGCCGCTGCCTTAAGTCTTACTGAGCAGCCCACCGACACCGGCCAACGTCAGACGAAAGGCGTTCCTCATCTGCTATTTTTTCGCAATAAACCAGGCTCTGTAAGTGCTTTGAACGTGGGCATTTACGGTCGACGGATCAGATTCACCAACGATTTGGCCGGCCCGGACTTGACAGGTTAAACAAATGTTTTAAACTGGCGTATGAAACGTGCGTTTGGAGATAACCATGACACAGTTGAAGTGATGGGTGCAAGTGCTTGAGTATGGAGCGCTTGTGCGAGTCGTTCTGCGGCGCCGGCCGGTGCGGACGCCTTTCGCCGGGCTTGTCGCGGGGCTTCAACAGCGATAGCTACAGAGGGTAGGGATAGCACCATTTCGTGACCGGCGCCTGTGAGCCGAGAAGACGCGAGATAGCCCGTTCTCAGTGCTGAAAACGGGTACGAGCCGGCAGCGCCCCAAATGAACAGGGAAAACTATGAGCGATTCATCGCCCAAGAGCAAGGCAAACAGAACGGGTCGAAGCTGGCTGCGCACGATCGTCACGATGGCCGTTTTACTCGGGGCGGTCGCTGCGCTGGCAGCGATCACGCAGATTCCTTCGCAGAAGAAGGACACGGCGGCAGCGGAGCCCCCGCCCGTGAACGTGTCGGTCACGGCCGTGACGGCGGAGGCGATATTGCCCGATACGTTCGACCTGCCGGCGGCCGTCGAGCCGAACCGGATCGTTACCGTCGCCGCCGAGGTGGCGGGCGGCATCGAACGCACACCGATCAAGGAGGGCTGTGCCGTAAAGGCCGGCGATCTGCTCGTCCAGCTCAATACGGATCTCATCGAGCCGCAGATGGAGATCGCCAGGGCGCAGTTCAACCGCGACAAAATCGAGTATTCACGCATGGCGGCCCTGGTCCAAACCGACGCCACGGCACGCAGCGACCTCGATAACGCCACGACCAAGCTGGCCATCAGCGAGGCGCAATTCAAGGAGGTCCAGGCCCGTTTCCAACGAACGCGGATCGTTGCCCCCGTGGCAGGTATTCTGAATGAGCTGCGCATTGAGGAAGGCGAGTACGTTCAGCCGGGCATGCCCGTGGCTGTGCTCGTGGAGACCGATCCGGTCAAGGTCGTCGTGCAGGTGCCCGAGCGAGACATCGCGTACTTCACCGTCGGGCAAAAGACGGAGATTCTCGCGGACATCAAAGGCCGCCGGCAGTCGGTGGAAGGCACGATCACGTTCATCAGCGAGCTGGCCGACGCGCAGACGCGCTCGACCCGCATGGAGATCACGGTGAGCAACAAGGACGGCCTGCTGCGAAGCGGCCAGATCGTGCGGGCACGCTTGACCCGCCGCATCCTCGAGAACGTCATCTTCGTCCCGCTGCTGGCGGTGATCCCCCTGGAAGAGGGCCGGGCCGTCTACGTCGTTGAATCCGGGCAGGCCCAGCGCCGCGAGGTCACGCTCGACGTCATCAAGGGCGACCGGGTCCAGGTGACCGAGGGCCTCAAGCCGGGCGACCAGCTCATCATCGCCGGCCACCGATTCGTCGCCCCCGGACAGAAGGTCAGGATCGTGCCCCAGAGCCAGGAAAGCAAGTAGCCGATATGATACTCACCGACTTTGCCATCAAGAACCGAACCACCGTCGCCGTGCTGGGCCTGATCATCATCATCCTCGGCGTCACCAGCTACATTGCGCTGCCGCGCGAGGCGTTCCCGGATATCCCCGTTCCGTACATCCTGATCAGCACGTTCTACGAGGGTGTCGCGCCGGAGGACATCGAGAGCTCGGTCACGATGAAGATCGAGAAGGAGCTCACGGGCGTCCGCGGGGTCAAGGAGGTCACCTCGAGCAGCGCCGAGGGGATGTCGATGATCAGTGTGGAATTCACGCCGGATGTGCCGACCGAGGTAGCCCTGCAGCGGGTGCGAGATCGCGTGGACCTGGCCAAGGGGGAGCTTCCGCAGGATGCGGAGGACCCGGTGATCAAAGAGATCAACATCGCCGAGTTGCCCATCATGTTCGTCAGCATCGCCGGCGATGTGTCGCCCATCCAGCTTAAAACGATCGCCGACGACCTGCAGGACGCCCTGGAAACCGTTCCGGGAGTGCTCAAAGTGGAAGAACTCGGCGCGGTGGAGCCGGAGATCCGCATGGAGTTCGATCCGGAGCGGCTGGCCATGTACAACCTGGTCATCTCGGAGATCATGTCGCTGATCCCGACGGAGAACGTGAACATCTCCGCCGGCGGTCTGGAGACGGCCGGCACCAAGTTCAACGTCCGCATTCCCGCCGAGTTCGTCACCGCCGAGGAGGTCGATCACCTGCTGATCACGACGCGTAACGGCCGGCCCATCTACCTGTCCGACGTGGCCACCGTGCGCGACGCCTTCAAGGACCGCACCACGTTCTCCCGTCTCAACGGCGAGAACAACGTCACGCTGAGCATCCGCAAACGCGTCGGCGCCAACGTGGTCCACGTCTCCGACGGCGTCCGGGCCGTGCTCGACCGGGCCAGGGAGCAAATCCCCGGTGCCGTGAAGTTCGAGGTCACGTACGACATGTCGAAGTACATCCGCAGCACGGTGGCGGACCTGGAGAACAACATCCTCGCCGCGCTGATTCTGGTGGTCGGCATCCTGCTGTTGTTCCTCGGCTGGCGGCCGAGCACCATCGTGGCGCTGATTATTCCGTTGAGCCTGCTCATCACCTTCTTTATGATCCAGGCGCTGGGGTACACGCTGAACATGATCGTGCTGTTCAGCTTGGTGCTGGTGCTGGGCATGCTGGTGGATAACGCGATCGTCATCATCGAGAATATCTATCGGCACATGCAGCTCGGCTACAGTCGGTTGGAGGCGGCGCGGCTCGGAGCGGCCGAGGTCGCCTGGCCGGTGATCACCTCGACGCTGACCACGGTGGCCGCATTCCTGCCGCTGATGTTCTGGCCGGGAATCATGGGCGATTTCATGAAATACCTGCCGATCACCCTGACCATCGGGTTGATGGCTTCGCTCTTTGTCGCGCTGGTATTCAACCCGGTGATCAGCTCCGTCTGGGCCGGCCGCTCGCACAAGCCCCGGCAGATGGATCACTGGTTCATCCGTGGTTACCGCCGCTTTCTGAAGCTCGGCATCGGCAATCCCGGCGTGACCCTGATCCTGGCGGTACTGCTTCTCATCGGCGTCGGAATCCTGTACGCGAAAATCGGCCGGGGCACCGAATTCTTCCCGCAAGGCGACCCCGAACGCGCCGTCATCGACGTGCGCATGCCCCAGGGCACGAACATCCATGAGACCGATCGCATCATGCGCACGATCGAGGCACGGATTCAGCCCTGGAGTCAATGGATCGAGCACACGATTACAAACGTGGGCTCCGCCGGCGGCCAGACTCTGATGGCCAGCACCGGCGGCTCCCATCTGGCCAACGTCTCTCTGATCTTCTACGATTACCTCGAGCGACAGCGGCCCTCTACGGAGATCATCGCCGAAATCCGGCAAGCGCTATCCGACATTCCCGGCGCCGAGATCAAGGTGGAGAAGCAAAAGGACGGGCCGCCCACCGGCGCCCCGGTCACCGTGCGCATCATGGGCAAGGATTTCAAGACGCTCGAGACCCTCAGCGAGCAGGCGAAACGGATCATCTCGGATGTGCCCAACATGGTCAACCTGCAGAGCGACCTGGAGGCCACGCGTCCGGAGCTGGCGTTCACGGTCGATCGCCGCAAGGCCGTGCTGCTCGGCGTCAATACCGCCATCGTGGGCAACTTCCTCAAGATGGCGATCTTCGGGACCAAGGTGGGCACATACCGCCAGTACAATGACGAATACGACATCACCGTGCGGCTGCCGGAACCGGACCGGGTGAGCATCGACGATTTGTATCGGATCCAGATTCCCAACACGGCCGGCGCCGCCGTGCCGCTCAGCTCGCTCGGCACCTTCGAGTACCGGGGCGGGTTCGGCACGATCAACCGCGTCAACCAGAAACGCGTCGTGACGCTCACCGCCGATGCCGAAGGACGACTCAGCGCCAAGGTGCTCGCCGACGTGCAGAGGCGGCTGGACCCTCTCGGGGACCCGCGCCTCAGTGAAACCAGCATACGGGATTGGGATACGCTTCGCAGGGCGCTCGCGCAGGGTCAGGCCCAGTCCGCGTCGGGACCTGCCCGGAGAATCTGGCAGGTCCTGTCGAAGAAAAGCAGCTCGGCCCTGACGGAGGCGCTCTCCTCGCAGACGCTGGGCCAGGCACAGAAGACGGCCATTCTGGCGGCACTCAACGAGGCCATCAAGTCCCGCAGCCTGCACCAGAAGGAGAACCTCCAGGGCGTCGATCTTCCGGCGGCAGGAAGGGACCTGCTGGCCCGCGAGCGCGAGGACCTCCGCAGCACGGAGATTCAGTTCCTCAACCGGGAGTTCCTCGTGTCATCATTCAAGGATTCTATCTATCCGGTTTCCAGGCTGGAGCTGCCGGCCGGGTACGAGCTGCGCTATGCCGGCGAGCGGCAGACGGAGGATGAATCGCGGGCCTTCCTCGGCAAGGCGTTTGTCATCGCCCTGCTTCTGGTCTGCCTGATCCTGGTGGTGCAGTTCAACTCGCTCGGGGTGCCGTTCATCATCATGACGACGGTGGTCCTCTCGCTGATCGGTGCGTTGATGGGGTTGCTGGCCTGCCAGCTTCCGTTCGGAATCATCATGACGGGCATCGGCGTGATCAGTCTGGCCGGCGTGGTGGTGAACAACGCGATCGTGCTCCTGGATTACACGCAGAAACTGCGAGCGCGAGGCATGGACGTATTCTCAGCGGCGGTGGAGGCCGGCACGACGCGTCTGCGGCCGGTGCTGCTGACCGCCGGCACGACGGTCATCGGCCTGCTCCCCATGGCCACCGGGATCTCCTACGATTTCCACACCTTCTCCTGGGCCTTGAAGAGCGAGTCCACGCAGTTCTGGCGGAACATGGCGGTCGTGGTCATCTTCGGCCTGACGTTCGCCACGATCCTGACGCTCGTGGTCGTGCCGTCGCTGTACGTGCTGCTCGCCCAGGTCACCGCCCGCCTGCAGACGATCTTCGGTCGCGAGCGATCCAAAGAACCCCCCGCCCCTGCGCAATCGGACGCAGCAAGCTCTATCGGCGAGGCGGAGCCGGCATAAGCTGTAAACCGAGGCATTCAGTCGTACCGGCCGCACCTGAATTCGCCACAGCCTGCCGTAAGTGTCCGGCTGGCATCGACAAGGCCGAAGGCTTTGCCGATGGCGGATGGTCAAACCATAGGTAGATCCCCGCACGCCAACTCTGCGCTTGTGCCAGTGTCGCAGGTGTCTCTGGACACGTCGTCGCGAATCCGATATACTCCAAGGGTCGGATCTTGGAGGAGCATCAATCGCTGAAACCCGAATCCCGATCGTGTGAGTTTCGCGTCCGACTACGTCACAGCTTTTGATCGGAAGACCAATAGCCCTTCATGTATGAGAAAGGCAGGTGGCCCATGTCTAGCAGAAGATTCACCGTCATGGCGACAGTATGTGCACTTTGTTCCTCGAATCTGGCTGCACAGGAATTCTACGGAGACTTCTACAATGCCGCCGGCGACACGGTTTCAGTGCGCGGCACCAAGGACTTGAATGTCTACGGGAGCATACAGAACTTCGGTACGATATCTGTGGTGTCGACCAGGTCGGTCTGGGCGCAGAATGAATTTCAGAACTCAGGTCAGATAGAGTTCATGGGCGGCCCGTGCTCCAGTGTTCAGACCTTCACGAATTCCGCCACAGGGACAATCAAAGGCTGGGGCGCCATTGGCTCCATAAGCGGTCACGTCAGCAATCAAGGCGTGATCGGGAGCCTGGGGGGCCCACTGATCCTCTACAGCGGCGACCCGACGAAAACCGGTATCAGCAATACGGGCACACTGAAGAACAGTCCGGGAACAAGTCTGACGGTAACGTTCTGGCACCCTCCCGCGCCTGACATGAGCAATCAAGGCATCGTAGAGATCAATGCAGGGGGCGCCGTTGCCTTCGACTGCAACAACTTGAGCAATGAACCCGGAGCGATAGTCAGACTCTGCGGCGGGACGTTGGGAGCGGGAACCGTCATTGAGAAGGCCGGGGCGACCCTGGAAGGGTTTGGCACAGTCACCGGCAACGTCATCGTCGACCCGAATGCCACGGTCGTGCTTACCGGGCCGACAAACATAGTGGGCAATGTGACGGTTGCCAAAGGCGCGACACTGGAAATACGAGATGGCACGTTGCTGGTTGCCGGGAAGGTCGCCTGCGACGGCACCATCCACCTGAGGGGCGGCCGCATGACTGCCCACCACGGCCTCTCGGGCGACTACAACGTCATCAGAGAGCCGAGCATGTGCACCAATATAGACTTCAGCCTTGACGGCGAGGTTGGCCCATAGGATGGAAATCAAGCCCACACGGGCCGGTCCGGAACCATCGCAGGGACGTGTGGCAAACACGAGGTCGGCAGCCAGACTGCCGGGTGCCATGCTTACGCTCGCGTAAGCACGCGCCGGTCCGGATTTGGAGAAGCTCCCGCGAGCCGGCGATGCTCAGTTGAGCCAGTGGCTGGCGAAATCGGCGAAGTCCACGAAATCCACGTCGCCGTCGCCGTCGAAGTCGAACTTGTCGCCGGGACGTCCGATGGCGATTGATAAGCCGTATCCGCCTCCCCCATCGTACATCGTGCCGACCCACATGTCCTTGCCAAGGCTCATGACCCCGTGGAAACCGGTCGGACTCGACATCGTGATGATTCCATCGCCGGTCATGCTCATCAGCGAGATCCCCGCCTGCTCCGTTTCACCGTGGCTGTTCAGATACGAGCCCGGGACGATGTTGCCCTTTCCCTGGCTGTCCGCCACAGATGTGAGATGGTACCAGCCGGTCCACTCGTTGTAGGTGGAGCCGGAGACGAGGCCGTGCACATACCACCTGCCGATCAGATCGCTCATGCCGTAGGCGCCCGGGACCTGCTTCTCCACCACCATGAGATTGTAACCGCGGATATCTTCAATGCTCCCCGGCGCCATTGTGGCCACCGCCACGATCGTGTCCTTAGCCGGGTTCATCGCGCCGTGAAAGAAGAGCAGCTCGCCTTGGGGATCATACTGGGATACGACTCCATTCGCGGCTACACTGAACTGGGAGGGACGCACCGTGTAATGTCTGTTGCCCTGGCTGTCCGCAATCGTCGAGAACCGGGCATTTCCGAATTTGTCCGCCGTCATGGACAAGTAGTACCAGCCGGGCACTTGGTCGGGCTCGTTGCCTGAGATCAGCCCGTGGTAGACCCACGTACCTTCGAAATCGCCGGTGGCGAATGTCCCTACGATCCTGGTGCAGACCACCAAGAAGCAGCCGCCTCCGCCGTCGTTCCCGGTCAGGACGATCGTGTCTTTGTTGTTGCGCATAACGCCGTGGAAGGAGCTTCCGTGACCGCTACCTCCGGGGATGGTGATAACCCCCTCAGGACTTATCTCGAACACGCCCCCTACAGGGCTTCCCTCCTCGCCTGTTCTATCAGTTGTCTGTTGTGTGAAGAGGCCGTTGCTATCGCAGGTCATCGTACCGTACACCCAACCTTGGAAGTCGTCAGGGCATCCGCTGACAAGGCCGTGGACATTCCATGTGCCCTCCAGATCAGCCTTGGTGAACTTCTGGGCCGCCTTTGCGTCTGTCGTCAAGGCCGTCGGAAGAATCACGCCTGCGATGAGTATGGCACATATCGCGGCGGCGAAGCCTTGTCTTTCGCCATGAGCTTGTGACTGCGCCTGCCTTGCCCCGCGGATGCAGCGTCGAGATAGAGGGCGCCACGCCTGGTTCAGATGATACATGCTCGGTCCTCCTTCAAGAAATGGTGCAGAAATGTGCTCGGTTCGATGACCCTGAGTGTAGCATTTGCCCAATGGATCGTCAACCCTCGCGGGCGGAAATGTCCCCGGCAGTCACACGTGCGTCGGAGTATCCGTTTCTATTCTGGTACGGGGGCGTCCCTGCCCAAATCACAGGGTGAGGTTGACCAGGCATGGCGGTCGGGTTAGGATGGGCCCATTTGCCGGGGCCGACTCATGAAGGCCGCCTCACACAATGCAGTACTTACGACGCAGCAGGCAATACGAACGGGAGTCGCTGGATGGCGCAGGATGAACAGGTGCTGGTGGTGGAACGGAGGATCGTCGAGCAGGAGGGCATGTTCCAGGGTCTGATGTTCGATACGCAGCGTTACCTCGACCGGCTTTTCGCCGCGGGTGTCCCCCGCTTCATGCGGCGGTCGCAGGCCGAGAACGATCCCAGCTACAAGCAGATCATCCCATACGTGATCATGACGCACGGCGGCAAATACCTGACCTACGTGCGCGGCCGGCGGGCGGGCGAGACCCGGCTCGTCGGCAACCGGTCCATCGGCATCGGAGGCCACATCAATCCCGGCGACGACCTGCCCCTGTTCAATGCAAATTTCTACGGGACCTACATCGCCGCCATCGAGCGAGAGGTGGCGGAGGAAGTAGCCGTAGAAGCCGGCCACACCGACCACGTGGTCGCCCTGCTCAACGACGATTCCAACGCGGTCGGGCAGGTCCACCTGGGGATCGTTCACTGCTGGACGCTCGAGGCCCCGAACGTCATCCGGCGCGAGCAGATGATCACGCAGTTGGCCTTCCTCAGCCCCGCCGAGTTGCAGGCCGTCCGCGACAGCATGGAGACTTGGTCGCAACTGTGCCTCGACGGCCTGGAGGAGATCGCAAAACGGGTGAAATCCGCGCCGGGAACTAAAAGGTCTCGGGTCTGAACCGCACATCGCGTTTCTTGCGTCGCGGGCAAAAATCAGCAGCCGGTTGAGCATTCCCCCACTGTGCCCCACGCGAATCAAAGCTCAGAATAGCAGGCGATGAAGTTGCCGTAATTCTGTCGGCGATGGCGTTCGATTGTCGAGTCTTGGCTTTCCTACCGGGGCAGGCACATGGAATATGATGAGTTCATCGAGCAGGTGCAGGAGGCAGCAGAGTTGGATTCGCCCGAGCAGGCCGTGGGGGCCGCGGAGGCGACGTTGGGGACTCTCGGCGAGATGCTCTCACCCAAGGAGCGGCACGACCTGGCCGCCGAATTGCCCAAGCCGCTGAAGGAATGCCTCTCCACGTGGATGGAACGTCCGCCCAGGGAGATGATGCACCCGCACCGCTTCAACCTGGAGGAGTTCTACCATCGCGTGGCGGCCCGCTCCGGCGTGCGGTATCCGGCGGCGGTCAGGCACAGCCACGCCGTCATGCAGACTCTCAGACAGGCCGTGTCGCAGGGCGAGCTTCGAGATGTTCTGCGAGAGTTGCCGGACGAATATGAGGGATTGATCAGCGGCAAGCCCCGGGGCCCGGCATCTCCGTCGATTGTGGAGAAGCGATAAACGCAACTGGCTCCGACCGAAGGCCGGGGCGGGCATATCAGCCGCGAGGACTCTACCGAGCAAGCCTGAGCAATACCGCAGCCGGTTTTAGGCGCAATCCCGATTCCTTCCGGACCCGTCCTGCACGATGATTGATATTGATATAGTTCAGCCGTCACAAATCATGGGGCGCAAATACGCCTTAACCGAGTGCAAGAACATGAGAGCGACCGCTCAAGAGCTTGAGCAAATCATGCGTGTAGCCCGACGCTCGCGGCAGATGCTTCTGACCACGGTCAATGAAACAGGCGAGCCTTCATTCACGCCCGTCCAGGAGTGCCGGTTGACGGACGAGACCCGCATTTCCATCAAGGCTTGGACCGACATCCCCCTTGCGGAAAATACGGATGGGCATGACAACGTGGCTTTGCTGATCTGGAACACGAGCGAGAGCCGCGGGTATCAACTTGGAGGGCACGCCATCCGCTCGCGGGCCACTGCGGTGCTGGACGGCTACGCCGAAATCGAGGAACACGAGCACTTTCCACAGGTCCAGCGGGAGATTCTCATGGAGGTCGATTCCATCGAGGACCTGCATTTTGGCGCCAGGGAAAGTTGGTACAGCGACAGCACGCGAGGCAAACAGGATGAAAGCGGCGACGGACCAGAGCGCAAGGAACCGGGACGTTGAGATCGGAATCGCCGACGTGGTCCTTCACGGCATACTCGCGATTCCCGACCAGGCCCGGGCAATCGTGGTCTTCGCGCATGGGGCAGGCAGCAGTCGCCTGAGCCCGCGAAACCAGTACGTCGCTACCATTCTTCAGCAGGCGGGCCTGGCCACCCTGCTCATGGACCTGATGACCGAGCGGGAGGAGCGCTCGGATGCGATCACCCGCGCCCTGGCGTTCGATATTCCGTTCCTGGCCGAGCGCGTGGAGGCGTCGATCGACTGGGTGCTGGCGAACGAGGCGACGCGAAGTCTGCGGGTCGGATGCTTCGGCGCGAGCACGGGAGCCGCCGCCGCTCTGGTTGCCGCGGCGCATAAGCCTGATGTGATCGGCGCAGTGGTCTCTCGTGGCGGCCGACCGGACTTGGCCATGGATATCCTGCCACAAGTAAGAGCCCCAACTCTGCTCATCGTCGGCGGTTGGGATACTCCGGTCATCGAGATGAACCGTCAGGCGATGACGCGATTGCAGATCGAGAGTAGGCTCGTCATCATCCCCGCTGCTACTCACCTGTTCGAAGAGCCTGGCAAACTTGATGAAGTGGCAGAACATGCCATGGCTTGGTTCACACGGCATCTCACAGGCTGAGCAATACGCGGCAATAAAAAAGGCGCGCACAAAGCTTTTTGCACCCTGCGCCCGTGCGCGCCTCCCCCCTATCACCCTGCAGATCGGTCGAATTACTGGCGACGCGTCTCCTCTTTCAGTTGTCGCTCCGCTTCAAACCAGTTCTTTTTATCCTCGCCGGGCGGGCATCCGTGCTGCATCCAGATTTCCAAGGCCCGCTTGGCAATCTGATCGTGCGTGGGCCCCGCGTGAGGCCGCTCTGCCACAGCCGTGCCGGTTCCGGACGTTTCCTGCTCGCCCATGGGTCTGGCGCCTCGACCCGCTGCCTTTTGAGTTCCCCTTTTTGCCATAACAATGCTCCGTTCTGAATATCCCGTTCACTCGCGTGCGGCGGCACAGCCACCGTCGATTCCTGTATGTTCCAAAGGAGCCTTCCGACTCCCCGGCCGCAAACACTTCTGCAGCCCCCATGCTGTTATTACAAACTGTCGCCGCCTCCTGGTGAACAGGCGGATTGCCTAACATTGAAGCAGGAAAATGCTCAAAATTCGGGTTCGGCCGTGAAGATGCCGTCATCGCCCGCCGCCAAGCGGCTATCGCGGCTACAGAGTCCAGCCCTGGCGGTACTGGCGGCGGACGTATCCGTTGGCGCCGGCGTCATTTGTAACCTGCATGTTCGGGCCATCCCAGAGCAGCTTCTTGTTCGGAAAACGCACGGCAAGATTGCCCATCAGCGCCATCTCGGACAGCGGACCGGAGTAGCCGAAATTCGAGCTGGCCGGCTTGCCGCCTTTGCAGGCCCGGACCCAATCCTTCTCGTGCCCTCCCATGCCGTCCGGGATCCGGTCGATCGTCTGCGCCGGCTTCTTGTATTCGCGCATTTTCATCTCGGGAATCAGCCGGGGACTGCTGCCGAAGCAGCCGGTCATCAGCGTGCCTTTCTCGCCGATGAACAGCAGGCCGCCGTCGCTGTCACCCATCTGCCGTCCCTCCTCCAGCTCCGCCGGCCGGGGCGGCATCATGCCCCCATCCCACCACGTCAGGTCCATCGCGGGCATCCCCTCCCGCGCCGGAAATTTGAATCGCACGATCGTGGATCGCGGATAGGTCTCGTTCTTCGGCTCGGTCTTCTTCCAGAATTCATGCCAATACGTTGACGTGCAGGCCTCGACGCTTACGGGATGCTTCAGCTTCATCGCCCAGAACACCGGGTCGAGGATATGGCAGCCCAAGTCACCCAAGGAGCCGGTGCCGAAATCCCACCAAGCCCGCCACCGCTCGGGCAGATAGGTCGGGTGGTACGGACGATACGGGGCGGGCCCGAGCCACAGGTCCCAATCGAGAGTGGCGGGAACAGGCGGCGTTTCTTTCGGCCTGTCCACCTCCTCGCCCTGGGGCCAGACCGGGCGGTTCGTCCAGGCATGGACCTCGTGCACCGGCCCGACGGCGCCGTCCCAGATCCATTCGCAGACCATCCGGATTGCGTCGCCGGAATGGCCCTGGTTGCCCATCTGCGTCGCGGCCTTGTACTGCCGGGCGGCCTCGGTGAGCACCCGGGCCTCATACACGGAATGCGTCAGCGGCTTTTGCACGTACACGTGCTTGCCCATCTTCATCGCGGCCATCGCAACGGGGGCGTGGGTGTGGTCCGGCGTCGCGATGATCAGCGCATCGATGTCCTTCTGCTTCTCCAGCATTTGACGGAAGTCGCGGTACTTCGCGGCCTTGGGATACCGCTCAAAGACCGGAGCGGCGTATGCGCCGTCCACGTCGCACAGCGCGACGATGTTCTCACTCTCGCACGCCCGCAGATTGTTCTTGCCCATGCCGCCGACGCCGACGCCGGCGATATTGAGTTTCTCGCTGGCCGCGGTGCGTCCGGGCCCGCCGAGAACGTGACGCGGCACAATCGTGAACGCCGCCACCGCCCCTGTCGTCGCCTTGAGAAACCCGCGTCGGGAAACCTGTTCAGACACATTACTCTTGGACATGGCAGCCTCCTGTTGGATGACCCCTGTTATGGATGCCTCTCAACTCTGGTGTACGGCCAGCACCCGCAGGGCATGTCGGGACAGCCGGACCGGGTCGTCGAGGGACAATGCTTCCTGCCCGCCGGTCGTCGGGTCCAGAAGCACCCGGTGCCCTTTTGCCGACAGATTCAGCCGCAATTCCAAATCCTCACCGCCCTCGTTGAACAGCAGGTAGTAGTCCACGCCCCCTTTCTGCACGTGCCGCACCCGCACATCAAGTGTCGCAGGCGAAACCCGCACATCGGGCGAAATCAACTCATCGATCCCTTTGACAAGCTCCACATCGGGCATCGCATCGCGCCACTGGATGATGCGCCCGGCTTTCGCCAGAGCATCAATCGCCGCCTTCGCCTTCTGCGGCGGGTCCGTTTCGACGATCAGCCCGCGATAGTGCATCCCGGCGATGTGAATGCCGTCGGAGTCCACGCGAGCGTCTTCCCACAGGTGACGCGCTTCGAGGTAGTTGAAATCCCGCTGGTGCTGGAAACAGACCTTGGCCGCCCGCCAGGGCAAAGAGTCATTCAAGCCGAGGATTGCCAGCTCGCAGACATGCCGGCTGTCGGTATTGAGCCAGCACAGGCGCGAGGTCGCCTTGGCGAAAGGCTTGTATTGAGACCACCAGGTATTGTTGGGCCCGACGTCCGGCGGACGCTCATCGATCCGCGGGCCGCGAATCGAATAAAAGAACGCATGCGGCACGAGCATGTTGCAGCCCCGCACGAGCAGCCAGCTCATCAGCCACTTCATCTCGTCGAATGTGAAATCCGGCCCGTACGCCCCACAGCACTCGTTCATATTGCGCCGTCGCTTCAGGTGAATCATCGCGGAGGAGGCGCACTTGGCCTGCGTGGACTGATCGCCCTCCAGAGCATTGGCTTTGCCCGGCTCGATGTAGCGCCAGACAACGTCCTGGCCGGGAATCTGGAAGTAGCGCAACTGGCCGATATCGTCGGGCGCGGCCGGGTGGCCGGTCAGACAGATACTATGGGCCTCGCACCACTGGGAGATCGGGCGATAGAACGTCTGCTCCAGGCGCGCCTGGAGGGCGCGGCTGTAGTCGCGCCGATGTGCGGCGGCCTCCGGCTCATCGTCATACCACAGGGCCGGCAGATGCTCCGTAAAGTCGTAGCCGAGGTAGGCGTTGACGTGCTGGAGGATGCCGGGCGTCCCCGGCATCATGCCCCGCTCGCCCCGCCGGGCCAGCATCCCAGGCTCGTCCGTGAAGATCGCTTTCACTGTTTTGCCGAAGTGCTTGCCGAACTCGTCGTAGTACCGTTGATAGACCAGCCGAATGAAGCAGGCAACGGAATCTGGATTCAGGATGTCACCGCCTGCCGGCTGATTCTCGGCCACCTCCCTGTGATCGGCCCGGCGCGGCGGATCGTCCTCAATGAAGTGCAGGCCCCGAATGACCGAGTAGCCGTCGCGGGCCGCCCGGTCGACGATCGCGAGCCGATGGCCGTTGGATTTCCGCCGGACGGTCGCGACGAGATTCCGGCCCGGCGACAATTCCGGCTCGCCATTGGCGCCGATTCGCACGCCCTGTACCTCACTCCCCGACTTGGCCTGGTCCAGATCGATGCACACCAATCCGCGGGTGCGAAATGCAGGGTTCTCGGCCGCCACTTGCCCGCTCGACGAGCCGCTCGGGTACATTCCCTCGTCGTACAGGAGGACCCACATGTCCCTCTCGGCGGCACGCTCGATGGCGAACCGCATGAAGTGAATCATCCGCTCGCTCATCCAGCCGATGCTCTTGGGCAAGCCGGCCCGCGGGTGGATCAGGAACGCCTGCACGCCGTGCGCCTTGAAGTCCTCGATCTGCCGGAGCAGCTCCGCCTCGGACAATTCGTCGTTCCAGAACCAGAACGGCGCCTGTGAAAACTCGCTCGGCGGCTCAAGCCACTCCTCCGGCAGTTTGAATAGCCTGTCCTGAGCCGCTGCCCGCGCGAGCGACTGCCCCACAGACGGCAGCGCGACCGCCGCCGCCCCTACTGTCCCCAGAAATCGCCGCCGATTGATCTGTCCTGTCATGCGCATATTCTCCAGGCCCCTATGCCGTTGCAATTCAGCATCCAGTCGAAGCCAACCGCACCAGCATAGCACTCCCGGCCTTCCTGTGCAAAGGACAGTGCGACTGCTTCTCCTGTCGGGACAGCTACCATGGTCCGGATGAAACCAGACAGGCCCCAGTATTGTGTCCCCCGGAATTCAAGGCAAGGATCTTTCGCTTGTGCAAAGCGGGCATCGAACAGGTATGCCGGGAATTGGCAAGTCCGTGAAGTTCTTCGGGTTCTGCGACCATGTTGGACTACTCTGTTGTCCCCACGAGTTTTTTGAAGCGTGGCTGCTCGCGCAGCGGGGCCCAAACCGGATCAAGTCGCAGTAAGGGGATCGATAGTCCACTAGGTTTAGACAGCAGAGATTCAATCTGGTCCATGGCGATGTCAAATTCGCCAACCATCACATATATCTGGACTAGATCCTTGGCTCGATAAACGCCTCGTAAGGTATCCATGTTCACAGGTAGTAGCTCCACTGCCAGTTTCCCCTCCCTGATGGCATCTTCCTTTCGGCCCAGACCAGCATAAGCGATGCCGAGGGTACTGTGGAACCTCGCGTCCTCCGGTCGTTCCTTTATCTTGGACTCCAGAATGCTTCGACCTTCGTCGTAATATTTCTTCGCCAGTTCATTTTCGTTCATGTACCCGTAGATTCCGGCACATCGTATAGCCCTGGGGATAAAGAAGAAGTGGTGATCACTATCTTCTGATTTCAAAGAGAGCCGGTCCAAAGCCTTCTGATAGTTCCCCTCGTACACATCGAGAGTAATCAGCAAATCGACAATCGCAGATTCTCCTGGTGACCTAATGTTCTTCAACGCCTCCTCCACGACTGCCCGTGCCTTCTCGGTGCTGCCTTCCCAACACAGGTATAGCGTAGCCTTACCTACATACGGATCAGGCATATCGGGAGCCAGCGAGATAGCCCTGTTCAGGTAGCGCAATGCTTCGGGATAGTTGCGCATAAACATAAACATACCCCCGAGCTCAAGGGTTAGATGGTTAGAGAGAGGGTCAAGTTCGGAAGCTCTCTTGATATTGGCCAGCGCCTCCTCGAATTTTCCCTGTCGCCTTTGAACAGCACCGATAAATAACAGCAAGTCGCTGTTATTGGGCTGGCTTTGCCGGGCGATGGCGAACTCCTCCAGGGCACGGTTCCAATCCGAATAACCATGATAGTAATACCTTCCCAAAGCCAGATGTGTTTCTGGCGAGTCAGGAGCAAGCTGTAAGGCTCTATCCACGGCCTTCTTTGCCATAGCAAGGCGCTGGTCGGTTCGATCGTAGTACATCCAATACATAAGTGCGTGAGCCCATGAGAGTTGAGCGTAGGCCAACGCAAACTTGGGGTCCAGCTCGACCGCCCTCTCATACATCTGGATGGCTATCTTGAAGTCATTTTCGAGCTCACCTCGGTGCACGTATTCGTTGCCGCGCAGAAAATAGTCATAGGCCTCGATGTTTTCTGTTGGCCTGGACCGCAGTGACAGCCGTTCATGTTCAACCAGCGTGATATTCAGTCCCTGAGCCACCTGCTCAGCCAAGTCGGACTGCATCCGGAAAACTTCGCTCATATCATTGTCGTAGGGTTGTGCCCACACGTGGGTGTCGTTGGAAGCCTTGATAAGCTGGGGTATGATTCGCACTCGGCTCGTTGGATCAGAGGGCCGCTCACGCTGGACCGTGCCTTCCAGAATATAATCAACCTGCAACTCGTCAGCTATCTGCTGTGTAGTCTTCTCTCGTTTCTTGTACTGCGTGGCGCTTTGACGGGAGATGACAGCCAGCCCATGAATGGTGGCCAAGCGAGCGGTGATAGCATCAGTAATGCCGGCGGCAAAATATTCGTCCTCAGCGGACCCCAGATTCTCAAACGGCAGAACCACCAGCCGGATTTCCTTCGCAACAAGCACAGACGGCTTCCTATTGACAAGCCATGCGGCAATGCCAGCCACGACCACGAGGATTGTCGCACCAATCACCAGCCCTATTCTTCGTGAACTCGCCTTAGCAGCGACCCCCGGCTCAGGCGAAGCCAAAGCGGGTCTTGTCGCAGGCGGCGCGGTGAGTGGCGGGCTCAGGGTCTCGCGGATTTCGATCACGGCGTCCCCCATGTTCTGAAGCCGCGAGCGCGGGTCCTTCTCCAGACAACGCCGCAGCAAAACCTGGATGTTCGGCGGTGTGGTTTGGGGGAGCACCTGCCAGTTCGGCTCCTTGTGGAGGATGTTGGCCAGCGTGTCGGAAGAGGTCTCACCCTTAAAGGGGATCTCTCCTGTAAGCATTTCATAGAGCACACAGCCAAACGACCAAATGTCGCCGCGACTATCGACCTCTTTGACGCGAGCCTGCTCCGGGCTCATGTAGGCCGGCGTGCCGAACATCTTGCCGGGCTCGGTGGCGGTGCTTTGTAAGGCAGGGCATTGACTCCCTGTTGCTTTGGCCAGGCCGAAATCCAGGACCTTGATTTTCCCTTCCGGCGTAATCTTGATGTTGCCGGGCTTCAAATCCCGGTGGACCACACTCTGGTTGTGTGCCGCGGACAGCGCCTCGGCGACTTGCAGGCCGACCGATAATGCCTCTTCGAGGGCCAGTGGGCCCCGCCGCAGCCGCTCCGACAGCGTATCCCCGGCAATATACTCCAGCACCAGATAACTGATTCCCCCTTCCTGAAGCTCTTCATAGATGGTGGCGATGTTGGGATGATTCAGCGAGGCCAGGATTTTGGCTTCGCGTCTCAAGCGTGACAAGAGTTCCCTGTTTTGGCCGATCTCCGGCGGCAGAGTCTTGAGGGCGACCAGACGGCCAAGGTTCGTATCCTGCGCCAGGTAGACCACTCCCATCCCCCCACGGCCCATCTCCTGCTCGATCCGAAATCGGCCAATCTGGCTGCCAATCTCATACAGGGGCTTGGCGGCATCCAGGGTCCGAGAGGGATCCTCATCCTCTTGTCCGATATGGTCATCGTTCTGGCCCACAAGGACCTCCTCTGCCATATCCGTGTCTGGCATGGCGATTCTACCGCAGCGCGGCCTCCGGCCGCAACCCAAAATACTCGCTAGAAAAAGGAGATGTTGCGCCTTTGCAGAATGCGTGGGGGGACTTAGATTTTCTTTGGGGTGGGGCGAGCGCGGTTGTCGCACTGTATAATGGGGCAATAGTGTGTTTTGCATCGCTGCGGTGCAGGAAATCGGGCTGTCCGTGGAGAGTGGAAGATGATTGGCGTCATTCATATCGGCATAGTCGTGCAAATGCTCCTGGCCGGGGCGGGAAGCAATCCCGCCGAGTTCATCAACATCGAGAGGCTCTCGCCGCGGGTGATCATAGCCTACTGGGTAGGAACCGACCGGCGATGCAACCTGACGGCGATCCAATCGCAGAAGGGCCTGGTGATCATCGATACGGAGGCCTCGCCGCGGGTCATGGCCCCCATCAAACAAAAGTTCGAACAGCTCTTTGGCCGCAACGACTGGGCGTACGTCATCAACACGCACGCTCACGAGAGTCACTGCTGCGGCAACAGCCTGTTCAAGGGCGCTGTCATCGTCGGTCATGAGAACCTGTGGGCCGACATGCAATGGCACATCCGCCGTCAGACGGAGCCCGATTGGAAACGCAGGGACCTTGATGATGCCGCCCAACTCGTGCGGAACCTACAGGCCCTGTTGCCCCAGGTGGCGAGGAATCGCCTCCAGACGAGGCTTATCCGGGGCGAGATCAAGTTCCAGGAGCTGTTTACGCAAGACCTGCGAGAGGGCTACGAGGTCGTCAAGCCAACGCTCACGTTCAAAGACAAGTACACGCTGGACCTGGGTGATCTCACGCTGGAGCTCGTCTACTTCGGCAAGGGCCACAGCAGGTGCGATATCGCGATCTACGTCCCGCAGGAGAAGTTGCTGGTCAGCGGTGCGGTCGTGTATCAGCGGGCCCACGTGCCCGTGATGGGTGAGGACAGCAAGCTGGAGGACGTCCATCGCGCTATGGCGGTCCTCGACGGGTTCCTCGCGGATGGAGTGCAGATCGATCATGTCGTCCCATCGCACAGCCCGCTGCTGCTGCGGAGCGACCTGCCCCCCGTGCGGGACTACTATCAGAGGATGCTCACAGGAGTCCAGGCGGCGAAGAAGGAGGGCCTGACCCTGGAGCAGACAATGGCGCGATTCCCCCTGTGGCCGACCTTCCCCGCCTTCCGTGACATGCCGCCCGGCGCCTGGTCTCACGGCATGCACGAGCGAAACCTGAAAAACCTCTGGCGCATCCTGAGCGAAGAGCAGCAGCCGCCGAACACGGGACCCGACCAGACCGGGAGTCCACGCAAGCGGTGACAGTAAATGTCGAGCGTGCTCGGCACACAAGAACGGGGCCCGCACCAAGATGGTACAGGCCCCGAATCATTTGCATCGGTTTGCAGCGGCGCCGTGAGGCGCTTCGTTCACGCCCTTACGGGCATACTACAAACCAGTTGCGTTTTTACTTGCCTGCGAGGGTACGAACCTCGGCGTCGGTCAGAACGACGTCGTAGATCCGGACCTCATCGATGGCCCCATTGAACGGGTTGCCGCCGCTGGAATCGCAGGCACCGATGTGCACGGAAGCATCCCGGTTGGAGCCGAACGAGAAGGCACCTGAACCGGTCATGGACCCGTTGACGTAGAACCGGGCGGTCGCCTTGTCGAAGGTCACCGCCACGTGGGCCCACTCGCCCTTCGGCAGGATCGGGTTGCCGCTGCCTGGATCGCTGCCGTTGCGAGAGAACGTCACATTCCCGGCCGCGTTGTTCGCCTCGATCTGCCACATCATCTGGCCGGCATCCCACCGGTTCCTCTTGGCGATCAGGCCCTGATACAGACCGGTCGGACCCTTCCAGTTAGCCCACAGGGAAACCGACAGCTTGCCGGTCCTCTCGGACGGATTGAAGGTCCCCAGGTCGATGAACTGGCCGACGGCCCCGTTGAACTGGACGGCCTGGCCCTTGCCGGCAGGTCCGCTCACGAAGGTTGGGCCGCCAGCGGCGGTGCCGTTGTGACCATTGCCGGAACTGTCGTCGGTGTTGTTCTCCATCGAGTACTGGGCCACCAGGCCGGTCGGCAGGATGGGGGTACCATACTGCACATCATCGATGAAGATCATTCCAGCGCCGCCTGCCTTCGCATTGTCGCGGTCGCCGAAGCCGATGACCATCTTCTTGACGGCTGTCATCTTCACGCCGGTGAAGTCCGCCAGCGGAATCGTCCACTGGGTCCAGTCACCCAGCAGCGTGGCCTTCGGGTCCGGATGAGTAATCACTTTGGTCTTGCCAAGGTTGTCCTGGACCGCCACGCACATCTGCTCGGCCGTGTTCGAGGGCTGGACGACACCGATATCGGCCGCCTGCCAACTACCGGTGACGTTGCCGGTGGTCTTGATCTGGGAGAAGTCCGCCACCGCCAGATTGCCTGCCGAGTTGCTGCACACGACCATGCCGACGTAGACGCTGGCAGGCATGACGATCGTAACCGTGGACGCCGTGCCGCTCGCGTCAGTGATCTTGGTCCAGGTCGTTCCGTCGGCCGAGTACTCGCCGGTGAACGCGTTGCCCACGCGGGTGATTTTCAGCCACACCGGCAGCGGATTGGTGTTTGCCGCCGTGTTGAACTGCGTGGTGGTCGAGCTGTTCGCCAGGCTGCGGTACATCCACTCCACCAGGCTCTGCCGTGCGGCGCTGATCATGTGCACCTGCACTGCCAGTGGGTCCAGGGTCTCACGGATCATCACGCCGGCTTTTGTCCAGTCTTCGAGAGTCCCGACGCTCTCGACCTTGATCGAGATCGAGCCGTCGCCGGTGAGCTTCTTATAGGCATAGCGGAACTCATCCGTCCCTTGGTAAATGTCCTCGCCGGCCCCGCTGAGGGTAATGCCCGAAGCGGTCTCGATCATAGCGGCCGGCCTGCCCTGGAACCACAGGCTCAGCGTCGTGGCCCCGTTGGTCGTCCAGTCCTGAGGCGTCGTCCAGCTCCGCTCGATCTCCGAATAGAACGGAGCCTCGATATTGTTGTATTCCACAGGCATGGCCTGCGAACCGCCGTGGACACTGCCGGTCTCCATGATGTAGGTGACTGAGGGGTCATAGCCGACCATAGCATTGGAGCCATTGCCTTGGCTGCCGTCCGGGAAGAACTCGTCCGGCGAGAAGGCGTAGCCGTCAATCCAGGTCTGGAAGACCCGGTTGGGCGACTCGTTCGTGTAGCTCTCGAAGTCGTCGATAGGGCCATACTCAGCCGTGGCGAACTTCCAGACATCGCCCGGCCAGGAGGCGGCCTCATTGACCTCATTCACTTTCCAGTAGTAGAACTGCCCAAATTCCAGCGCGGCAGGCTGGTACTCACTCTCGGTGGTCGTCTTGGCCGGTACCGTGCCGTCGGCCACAGCCTGCTTATCCGTGCCGAAATAGACCTCGTGTGAGGCGGCCTTGCGCCCTTCACGCCAATCGAGTGTGGTATCGACCGCCACACCTTCGGCATACGGGGCAGGAACCGGCTCGCGGGCCTTGACCGGAACATAGGAGAAGCGAACTTCGCTCAAGCCGGTCTGAGGCATGATGCCGCCCCAGTTGCTCTTGATGGTCAGGCGGACGAATTTCGCCTGCACGCCGGCCATGTCCACGATCGTATTGGCGGCATACACGTCAGTGCCGTCGCCCCGGGCAAATTCCACGTCGCCCAACGAAGTCCAGGCCGTGCCGTCCAGGGAGTACTCGACGGTGACCGTCTTGGCGCCAAAGCCGACCCACGTCTCGATCGACTGGTTGTAGTTCCAGACCTTCAGACTCTGGAGCATGTAGGCCTGGTCGAACTGATACTGGATCCAGGCCGGCAGCGTCAGGCCCGGAGCGCTGAGCCACATGCCGGTGTCGAGCGTCGAATGCAGGCCGGTGACAGGATCGAGCCCGGAGCCATTGACCGTCTTGTCAGGCGTCATGCTCACGCTCGGGGTAATGCTGGAGGAGCTGGCTGTGGCTGTCACCATCGCAATCGGATAGGCATAGGGCTCCGCGGTGAAGTTCCAGACGCTGCCTTTGAAGACCTTGGAGTCCGGCGGTGGGTTGACCTTATCGACACGCCAATAGTAGATCTGACCGAACGTCAGTAGCTCAACTGCGTAGGTGTTCGGATCGACGCGACCCCGGTAGACGCCGGCCGTCGCGGTGGTCGCCTGGTTCACCACCTCGAAATCGGTTCCGACATATACGTCATACTTGGCGCCGGGAGCTCCCTGCGACCAGCTTAGAGCCGCGTTTCGAGGCACATCGGTTGCCCCACTGGCCGGACTTGGATTTGCGACCGTGTCGGGAAGCACGGCCGTGGCGTTCTGATAGTCTGCATCCGTGGGCACATAGTCAGGACTGTCCGTCCACACGAAGACATCCCAGAACACGGTGTCGTTCCCTTGCCTGTGAAAGATGTACATCGTGTTCTCGCCGTCTTGAAGCTCCTTGACGTGACCTTCAGGGTCCCAGCCCTGGCCCCAGGCCCAGGGAGGTCCGTAATCCCCCTCAAAAATCCGGTCATCTGCATCGGCGAACGGCGCCGCGCCGGAACCGCCGGGGAAGGGTGGGCTCGAGGGAATCGTCGGGTCGCCCGGGTCCCCTTTCACGAGCATATAGTCCGACGAGTTGCCGGGATTGATGATTCGTCCCCAGAAGTACCAGGTGCCGGCCTTGCCGCCGGCGGCGCTGATGTCGAAGGTCCAGCGGATCATGCCGCCGGCGCCGCCTGTCCGGGTAATCGCCTTGCCGAACGCACCGGCCGCATCGACCACCGGGTAGAACGCCTGCGTGTCCGGATTGCGCTCGTCATAATCCTCAGCTTCAAACCAGATCTGGCGCGCGTTTCCGAAGTGCGAGGTCTTGAAGCTCTTTACGGCATAGACCGGCCCTGTCATGAACAACAACGCGACGAGAACACCGAACAGAGTCTGTTTGAACGCTTGGTGGGACATTTTTTCCTCCTTTCGAGTGCTGATGTCTGCGGTCTGTTCTTGGTGAAGAACTTCGACTCAGCCAGCACGTGGCCGGCCGGTTTTAGCGAGTGCATTGACACCCTGCACAAAACCAGTGCCGCTGAAGCCTGCCATACCCATCGCAAGTTTCAGACTGCGGACTGAAGGGCTGCCTGCCGATGCCCAACCTCCAATCGCGGCGACTACATCGCACGTCTAATGATTGTACCCGAATGCCGCCCCCACGCCAAGCCAAATCGCAGGAATTGACCGTCCGCCGGATGCCAAAGCCAGACTTGGTTAGTTCGTCTGCTCTCGGCAAGCTGGCCTTACGGATTCCCGGATTCCCCGCCTTTTGATTGTTGCCTTGACAGCCGACCACAGCCGCGGCAAAATCAACAGACGATGAGGAAAAGGACTCGTCAAAGAAGAAGCAGCGTCTCGAAAGCCGGAACATACGCCGCGATGGGCGAGTTCTGGGACGAGCACGACTTGTCCGACTATTGGGGTAAGACCCGCGCCGCCCGAGTCGACGTAGACCTGGAATCCGAGGAGTCCCTCTACGCTATCGAAAAGGGGTTGTCCGAGACGATTCGCCGCGAGGCTAAAGAACGAGGCGTCTCTCCGCACACTCTGGTCAACCTGTGGCTTCAAGAGAAGGTTCAAAAGCTCAAGCCCCAGTCCCGCCGCGGCTGACCAGCATCCGTGGTTCTCCTCTTCCTCAGGTCCTTCGAAGGTCGTGCCGGCGAAGTTCCCACGTGCCTTTCCCACGACCTGCCCCTACAATAGGACAATGGATTCTGAGGCTATGGTGCCCTGTGTGACGGAGAACAAGTCGTGGTCGATGATTCGTTGAATGATACGTCGAACCTTCCAGTTTTGCCCGATGACCCCGGCCAGTTCATCCTATACCAGACGCAGGACGGCCGGACCCGCATGGAAGTCCGTATCTTCCGCGAAACCGTCTGGCTGTCGCTCAACCAAATGGCCAATCTGTTCCAGCGCGACAAGTCCGTCATTTCGCGCCACATAGCAAACGTGTTCGAGGAGGGCGAGCTTGACCGTGCGGCAACCGTTGCAGAATTTGCAACAGTTCAAACCGAGGGGCCTCGCTAGGTCGAACGCCGGATCAAGGAACACTTCGACGAAGGCGGTCAAGGAGATCAAGCTCCTGGAACAGACCCGGCCACCAAGGACCCTCGGGTCTCACAAGCGCAGACATAGGAATCGCGCCGGTCGGAGAAAGAAAGGGCGGCTGTCACGAAGAACCTGGAAGGAGCATTGGGATGCGGAACTTTATGCGAGATTCTATACCGGCTGAATTGGCGCCTTGGCCCTGAGTGCCAAGGATGATTCCAGCGACGCCAATGCCGAGACCACCTTTGATGGTCGTGTCTTCCTTCACATAGACAGCCACATCGAATTCGACGAAATCAATGAAGTCTTTATGCTTCTTGTCAATATCACGGCGTCTGATGACCTCCTGGCCTCGCGCGTATGTCATCACGTTCCTGGGATTCACCCGAGCACCTGAATCCTTGAGAGCCTCGTTGGCGCCGACGATACCCTGAGTGATTTGTACCAACGTTTCTTTGATGAAGTCTCCCAGTTCCATAGTACTTCCTGCGATATGGCCACGATTCGTGTGGCCTGCCCCAGATGTCGCGTGCGAAGACCAGAGGGGAACCTGCTGTCTCTTCAATTTGGCCGACCCTTCACGCCTCAAGTTTGTCAATCACCGATCTGAGCTCAATTACCTCCACTGGGCAGTCTTTCCAATCATGCTCCCAACAAACGATCAAATCGCACCCTTGAGGATCATGACCGTGGCTCTGAAAGTTGCTGCTCAGGTATTCAAATTCGATCCGAACGCGCTGCCAGAGATTCCGACGAGAGTCAACACATCGCTTCGCCTCACAGTCGGGGAAGGCAGCCTGAACGGACTCCACCATGAGGTCAAGCTCGTGGGCTACCATGCCGAACAGATAGACGACTCCTTGTTCATTGACCGGAGCATGACGGAGCCCGCGAAAGCTCAGTGGCGCACCATATACGACGCCATCTCCCTTGGCCCACTGGGGAGACGGAGTGACGCTCTTGACTTGTGAGGTTCTTGGTGTACCAAGAATCTCGTGTCTGGACTTTGTGGCCAGGAGCTCAAGATATGACGAATCTGGTTCATTAGCCATCAGCCACTCTTTATAGGGTTTCAGAATGCCACGTATACCGCCGAATCTTCTAATGATTGCGCTTGATGAGAATTTCGCGTATGCGTTGAACTGAACAAGGGAGGGGGTCTTTCCGGTCTTCTTCACCACCGAGTGGAACTCAGCGAGCAAATCCTCATTTGTGAACCTGCCGTGCGCGCTGGGGTGGGCCGGAATCCCAGCCATATCAGCAAGTTCTCTCCAACCCCCATCAGGAAACTGGCTCACGATGGAATGTCTTGTTATGCCAGTCAAGCGTGTGAACTCATCCCGCGTTAGTGGCCCATCTTGCCGGGAGGCCAACTCTCGTGCGGTTTTAATAAGCGACTCACGAGTGTGTTCTGCCATTCAGGTGTATCCGCTCTCTCTTGGAGGAACTAGCACTCATTAGGAAACCCAGGAGTTTCCATCCGTGAAGATGAGTATATCGCTCTGGTCCGCGTCATTCAATGATAATGTGGAAATATCAATTGCGCGGACGCCATACTCAATTGGGGGATGGAACTGAAAGCCGCACAACAGAATCGAACCCGACACTAACCGCGACGCAGCGGGGCGACTTAACGGCGTGAAGTGGCCGAGAGGTGATGCCCCTCGGCGTACGGCGCGTAGACGGCATCAGTATCCGGTTGCGGAAACGCCCGTGGGCGGTATCATGGGGGCGGGTTCGGAATTGCCAATAGGACTTGAATGAGTGAGGTTCTCGATGAGACGTGTTAGGCAGGTAATCGCGGTGGTTGTCGTGGTTGGGTTGGCGTGGGGGACGGTGGGGGTGGGGCAGGAGGACAACGAGGGGTTAGAGCGGGATTATTTTGTCAAGCCGGTGCCGTTCAATCTGGTGAACGTCAGCGACAAGTTCTGGTCGCCCCGGCTGGAGATCAACCGCACGGTGACGATCCCCTACTGCTTCCAGATGTGCGAGGAGACGGGCCGAATTCGCAACTTCGAGAAGGCGGCAGGGCTCAAGCAGGGCAAACACGAGGGCATCTACTTCAATGACTCCGATGTCTATAAGGTGATGGAAGGGGCGGCGTATTCCCTGCAGGTCCATCCCGACACCGTGCTGCGGCTGTACTTGGACAAGCTGATCACGATCATGAGCCGGGCCCAGTGGGAGGACGGGTACCTGTACACGTTCTACTCCGTGCCGCAGAGGCAGCCGGAGAAACGCTGGACCAATGAGCGAGACATGCACGAGCAGTACTGCATGGGCCACATGTTCGAGGGCGCTGTCGCCCACTACCAGGTCACCGGCGACAAGGCATTCCTCGACATCGCGACGAAATGCGCGGATTACATCTGCCAAGTGTTCGGCCCCGGTAAGCGGACAGACCCGCCGGGACATCAGGAGATTGAAATCGGCCTGTGCAAGCTCTACCGCGCCACCGGCGACGGCAAGTACCTGGACATGGCGAAGTTCCTGCTGGACAGCCGCGGCCGCAAGGGCAATCGCGGGCCCAACGGCAACGGCGGCCTCTACGGCGAGTACTCCCAGGACCACATCCCCGTCACCGAACAGACCGAGGCCACCGGCCACTCCGTCCGGGCCGCCTACATGTACACCGGCATGGCCGACGTCGCGGCGCTGACCGGCAACATGGAGTACATCAAGGCCATCGAAAGCATCTGGCACGATGTCGTCGGCACCAAGCTCTACGTCACCGGCGGCATCGGGGCCAGCGGCGGAAACGAGGGCTTCAGCGCCAAGTACGAGCTGCCCAACCTGACCGCCTACTGCGAGACCTGCGCCTCCTTCGCCAACATCTTCTGGAACCACCGCATGTTCCTCATGCAGGGCGACGCGAAGTACATCGACGTGCTGGAGCGCACGCTCTACAATGCCGCCCTGTCCGGCATCGGCATGAAGGGCGACCGGTTCTTCTACCCGAACGTGCTCGAATCCAGCGGCACGGAGCGAAGCCCGTGGTTCGATTGTGCGTGCTGCCCGTCGAACGTCGCCCGCTTCGTCCCGTCCGTGCCCGGCTACGCCTATGCGTACAAGGACAACGACCTTTACGTGAACCTTTTCATCAGCGGTGACACAACGATCCAGACGGCCGGCAACAAAGTCAAGCTGATCCAGGAGACCGAGTACCCTTGGAAGGGCAAGGTCGATATCAAAGTCGAGCCGGAGAAGGGCGAGAAGTTCACCGTCTGCGTTCGCATCCCCGGCTGGGCCCGGAACGAGGCGGTCGCAAGCGACCTGTACAAGTTTCTGACTCCCGTCGATGACAAGCCCACGCTGAAGGTCAACGGCAAGGCCGTCTCGCCGAGCATTGAGAAAGGCTACGCTCGCATCGAGCGACAGTGGCAAAAAGGCGATACGATCGAGCTGGACCTGCCCATGCCTGTCCGGCGGGTGATTGCTCACGAGGCAGTGAACACCGACCGGGGCAAAGTGGCCTTGCAGCGCGGGCCGCTCGTGTTCTGCCTCGAAGGGCCGGATAACGACGGCAAGGTGCTGAACATGGCGATTGCGGACGATGCAAAGCTCAAGAGCGAGTACCGGCCCGATCTGCTTAGCGGCGTCGTTGTCATCACGGGCAAGGCCCAGGTCGCCAAACGCAATCTCGACGGCAAGGTCGTCGCCTCCGGAACGAGACAATTCACGGCGATCCCGTACTATGCGTGGGCGCATCGCGGCCGGGCGCAAATGACGGTCTGGCCCGCTCGCAAGCTGGAAGAAGCCAAGCCCGAACCCGCAGATACGCTGACCTACACGAGCAAGACCACCGCCTCATTCGTCCACGTGTCGCTGGCCGCGATCAAGGACCAGGTCGTGCCGGAGGACTCCGCCGATTCCTCCGCTCAGCAACTGGACTTCTGGCCGCACAAGGGTACCGCCGAATGGATTCAGTTTGAGTGGAAGGACAAGCACGACATCTCCAGCGTCAAGGTGTACTGGTACGACGACACCGGCCGCGGCGAATGCCACCTGCCCAAATCTTGGCAGGTGCTGTATCGCGGCGCCGACGGCAAGTTCGTGCCGGTGAAGAACAGCGGCTCTTATGGCGTCGAAAAGGACACCTTCAATAAGGTCGCGTTCGAGCCGGTGAAGACCGACGTGATCAAGATCGAGATCACGCTGCAACCGAACTGGTCCGCCGGCGTGCAGGAAGTCGTGATCGAGTAGCCCGATCGAGCCGCTGTATTACGAGCGCCAACGTCAGTACGTCGAATCACAGCTTTCCCTGTTGTCGGAGGGTTGGTACTTGTATCTGGCGTGTGTGATGTTGTTCACGCAGAACGTGATGCGTAACGGCCTCGAGGCCGGTGACACCGTCTCAAATACCGCCAAGCCGGATGTGTCCGTTATTCGCATTTTCGCCCCTTCGCTGATTTCGCCGGAGAACGTGCCCGTCACGACAGCCTGGCCGACAGGCATGCCCATATCGTCCACAACGTACACGTTTGCACGAGTCCGTTGCCAGCCGCTTCCCAGCGAGATGATGCGGACGGAGACCAACGCCACGTGCATCGTGGGCTGGGCGGCGACGTTGCTCACTGTGACGGTGACTCGGGCGGCAGAGGTGGAATGGCCCCCACTATCGGTGGCCCGCGCATCGATCGTATGACTTCCGTTCGCGACCAATACGGTATTCCACGCGCGCTCATAATATCCTGTGACGCTGTTATACTGCGCATTTTGCGCCCCAGCGCCGTCGACGCTGACCTGCACCGTGACGGGGGCGCCACCGGCGGAGGCTTCCACCCGGATTGTCACCGTCCCCGACACCACACTGCCATTTGGCGGATTGATGATGGCGGCCGTGGGCGCGCCGCCGCTGTTCGCCACATTGACGCGAACCTGTGCCGTGTTCGATGTATGACCGGCGCTGTCGGTGGCCGAGGCGGTGATCGAGTGTTGTCCGTCGGATACCGTCGTCGTATTCCAGGCAAGCTCGTGATAGCCGCTGCTGCTGTTGTAGGCCGCCGTGCGTGTGGCTCCGTCGATATTGACGCGCACCGTCAGGCGATCGGCGGAATCTTCAGGATCGGTTGCTCGGACCTGGATCGTCACGGTGCCGGCCACGGTACTCCCGTCAGTCGGACGAACGATGGCGACCGTCGGGGCACCATCCCCTGAATCCGCCTCTCCGGCCCAGCCGAGATTTTCGAGATACCGGTCCCGCTCCGTTTCCGGATGGGCCAGTCGCATACCCCCGGCCTGGTTTTGACCCGCATCGATCAGTGCCTGGCGAATGGCGTAGACTCCTGCCGCATTGGAAGCCCGGCCGTGCTCCGCAATGTACAAGGCCGCCAGGCCGGCCGCGTGAGGCGAAGCCATGCTCGTGCCGCTGGCCAACGCGTACCCCCCGTTCTTCCAACAGGAGTAGATGTTGACGCCGGGCATCAGCAGATCGATCCCGGCGCCGGGCGAACTCACCGGATTCCCGGACGCGACGCTCGCACTATAGCTGCTGAAACTGGCGAAGGAGTCGTCAGCCCCGTAATTTGTGGAGGCGCCCAGGCCGCCAGGCTTCCCATCGGAATCCGCCAAGGCGGAGATCGTGGCCACTTCCGGATAGGCGGCGGGAATTGCGTCGTCGCTCGTATTGAACACTCCATCGCGGCCGAAGATGTCCGTGCCGTTATTGCCGGCTGCGACGACGTGGACCACGCCCGCCGCCACGCTGTTCTGAATTGCCTTACGGAAGATGTCGCTCTTGGCCGTCGCCATGAGGCTCATGTTGGCCACCTCGATCGTACTGGCACGGGCGGTCACCCAATCCACGCCGGCGATCAGGTCCGACAGGTAGCCCGAGCCGCTGGAATCGAGGACCTTGACGGCCCACAGCCGTGCCCCGGGAGCGACGCCCACCACGCCAAGGCCGTTGTCGATGGCGGCGGCAATCCCCGCGCAGTGCGAGCCGTGGCCGTGGTCGTCATCGAACCGCTCGTCCTGATAGCCCCGGCCCAGCATCGTGTAGAATCGCCGTCCTCCGACGACGCGCAGATCCGGGTGATCCACGTCGATCCCGGTGTCGATGATCGCGATATCGACGTCCAGCCGGTCATCGACGCCGTCAATTTTCACTGTGCCATGTTTGTCGAAGTCGATCCGGTCGATCCCCGTCGGTATCGTCTGTGCGACGGCATAGACCTGGACATCTGGCTCCACCCGGACGACACCGGGAAGACGCAGGAGTTCCTGTGCGGCCAGCCCCGGCGGCAACTGGATCGAGAACCCGGTCACGGCCCTCGTGTACACGTGTCCCAGGGCGCCATTCATGCGCTGCGCGGCGCCTTGCGCAAGCTGGAAAGCGTCCGCCGATTCGGCGATCTGGACAATGTAGCGATTGACGCCGGCAGCCGCCTGATTTGAGGAGGTCGCGGCAGCCGCGGCAATCGAGGTCACGCACAACGACACAATTGCGACGAAGCGCATCCGGATCATATGCCCTCTCCTTTCCAGAGATTCATCGCGTCACGAGCGGTTCTCGCGACAATGCAACCACGAAATCATTGGCGGCCGTGGCTATACGGAATCGAACAGGATGTTTGTTTCTACCCCCATCACCTTCCGTTCGTCGGCGATTCCTGTCTCCACCGCAGGAGACACACGACGTCCGGAGGTGGATCAATCTTCCGTATGCTACGGCGGGCCAGCGGTGGGATCAATCATCAATTACAAGGACGTCTCGTGACGTGCATTCTTGAGGGCGTATGTCACCAGGCACGCTGATGAGGAGTCACCCGGAATGGTTGGATCTATGCCAATTCATGTCTGGCGCGATCGACAATTCGGTCGATCTCCCGGGTGAGGGCTTCGTCCAACGGCTCGGGATGATGCGTGGTGAGGATGCTGCTGATATTCCGACTCAATCGGTCTCCAAAGGATGCGCCGCCGTCTTCTCGCCACAGATCGTAGGCCTGGCGGGTCCAGGCGGGTCCGGGCAGCCACAACTCCTCGCGGAAGTGCCGCACCGTATGCTCCTCCGCCAGGAAATTGCCGGCGGGACCTACGGCGTGGATGACCTCCGTCGCCAGGTGATCTTCATCAACGACGAATCCACGCGCGATCCGCTTGACGTAGCTCATTACTTCATCATCGAACGCCAGCCAGAGGAGGCTGCCTGCGTGGTCCGTGCCGCAGATGCCGCAGTGGCCGAACGTGTCGGCACCGGCCAGGACGCCGAGCAGAAGCGTGGCGGCTTTCTCCGCACCGGCCTGCGCGTCGAGCAATTTCGCGTCCGTCAGGCCAACGTTGACATACACGGGAAAGCCGTAGGAATGAGCGATCTGCACCATGGCCACGGCCATCACGCCCTGCTCGGGCGAGCCGAACGAGCAGATGCCCGTCCGCGGGTCCATGATGTGAGGGATGCCGCCGTACGTGATCGCCGTGCCCGGCGCGAGCAATTGCGCGATCACGATGCCCGCGAGGATTTCGGCGTTCTCCTGGGCCAGTGTGCCTGCCAGCGTGCCGGGGGCCGTGCCGACGGTCATCGCCATCGGGCCGATGCTCACGGGCTGCCCCGCCTGCGCGAACTCCCGGACGATATCGAGGCCGTCTCTCGGCAATTGCAGCGGGCTGATCGGCTCGAGAAATGCCTCGACCATCGGATGGGCACGCAAGGCGGCGTCCCCACCGGCGACTGCGCGATAGATTTCGAGGATGTAACGGGCCGTCGCACCATTGCGGACCCAGCAGCGGGTGGGCTTTGCGGTTCCCTTGACGAGCTCGGCGGTAAGGACCACATCGCGGTACTTCTCTGAGATCGACTCCGGCTGGGCCATCGCGCCGACGATGGTGATATTGCCGAGGGCGTCGCCCAGGCGGATGGCGTCGCGCGTGTCCTGAATCGTCGCGGGGCGGCGATCCCCCATCTGCAGATCGATCCAGGCGTACTGCCCCGGGCTGGACATCAGCACAAGGTCGCCGTAGCCGAAGCGCGCCGTCCGCTGTCCGTCACGACCGCAGAGCACGTACTGCTTGCCGGCCCGCGAGATGCAATCCATGACGAGAGTTTCGCTCAGGCGGGCAATCTTGTGCCCCGCATCGACCTTTGCATCAGCTTGGCCCAGCATGCGCAGCATTTGCTCGTGGTGCACCATGACGCCGGTGTCCCGCAGAATGGCCAGGCTCGCATCCTGGATGGCCGCAATCTCACGCTCGGATAGAATCTGCAATGATGGTATTCGAGCCATGTTCGATCTCCCCCAAGAGAATAGGACGTATCGGACGTATGGGACCTATATGGGCTTGAACCAGAGATCGATGGGTTTCTGGATTTTCTTTGGCCGGAACGGCAACTCGACCTTGCTGCCTGTGCCCGCCGACTGGTAGCCGGCGAAGAGCACCTGCTGGACGAGCCGGCCGTCTTCGCCGGTGGCCTGGGGGTTCTCCTTGCCTCGGACACACCGGGCGAAGTGGTGCATCTCCTGCGGAAACCCGTAATTCCACAGCTCGCCGAAGACCGGGTAGGTCCAGCCCTTGGTCGTCGGCGCCTTCTCGACGGCGTACCCGTAGCCGTGCTCGCTGAAGGTCGGCAGGGCGTTGCCCATGTGCAGGTCCGCGTAGGTGACGCCGCCCTCGCCGTAGACCTCGATACAATCGTCCATGCCGCCGCGCCGGGCCCAGCTATCCTCGATCATCCCGACGGCCCCGTTGGCGAACTCCAGGATGCAGATGGAGTTGTCCTCGCCTTTGGTCTTGCCGCCATGGACGTACGTGCCCATCTGGCAGTAGACGCTTTTGATCTGCGGCCGGCCGAGGAACCAGTAGCAAAAGGCGACGCCGTGACAGCCCATGTCCATGAACACCCCGCCGCCGGATTTCTCGACGTTCCAGAACCAGTCCGCGTGCGGGCCGAAGTGCTTCTCGCTTTGCTTGACCAGGTACACCTTGCCGAACGCGCCCTGGTCGGCCATCTCCTTGGCCTTGACGTACTTCGGCGTGAAGTACAGTTCCTCCGCGTACATCAGCAGCACGCCCTTCTTCCGGCACGTGTCGATCATCAGGTCCGCCTCCTCCAGTGTCATGCACAGAGGCTTCTCGCAGACGACGTGCTTGCCCGCCTTGGAGATGTCGGCGGTCATCTGCGCGTGGAAGTAGTTCGGAGCCGCAATCGTCACCATCTCGATGTCCTTCTCCGCGAGCATCTGCTTGTAATCGGTGAAGACGCGCGGGATATTGTATCGCTTCGCCAGACGCTCCGCGTTTCCGGGCGTCGGCGAGGCAATCGCGACGACCTCCGCCTCGTCCGGCAGAATCCGGAACGACTCCGCATGAATCTCCGCCTCGAACCGCGAGCCGATGATCCCGACCTTCACTCGTCCCTTGCCTGGCATTTTTCTGGCACCTCCGATCACTCGTAGGGTGGCTGCGCCCACCAATTCTTCAGTTCGCGGGAAAGATGGTGGACACAGCCCACCGTACGACTACCACCCCGCGAGAGGGCGCGAGCCAAATCACAAATAGTAAATCGTAAATCGTAGATTCACAGCGTCCAACCTTTGCGGTATTCGTAGTGCAGATATTGATTCGCTTCGGGCACGTTCGTCACTTTGAAGCTCTTGCTGTCCCAGAGGAGCTTTCGGCCACCCATGCGGACGCAGACCGTGCCGAGCAGCACTGCCTCCGTGAGCGGACCGGCGAAATCTGCGAAGTTCGACCGCGTCGGGGTGCCATCCTTGCAGGCCTTGATCCACTCGGCGTGATGGCCAATGGAGCGGGGCAGCGTCTTGGGCGGCAGCTTGTAGGCTTTCATCTTCGACTCCGGGATCAGGCGGGGACTATTCCCACCCCAACCTTCGACATACATCGTGCCCTTGTCGCCGACGAAGAGCAGCCCGTCCTCCCGTGACAGCTCGCGGTTGTCCTCCAGCTCGGGCGGGCGAGGCGGGATGATCCCGCCGTCATACCAGTGCAGCGTTACCGCCGCCATATCGCCGCGAGCGGGGAATTCATAGTGCACCGTCGAGGCCAGCGGGAGCGTCTCATTGTTGATCAGGGTCGAGCTGGCGTTCACGCTGATCGGCGCGCCCAGCTTCAGTGCGGACCAGACCGGCGCCAGGTTGTGAATCCCCATGTCGCCGAGCCCGCCGGAGCCGAAATCCCACCACCCCCGCCACGCGAACGGCGCGTACGCCGGATGGTAGGGCCGGTATGGAGCGGGTCCAAGCCACAGGTCCCAGCTCATCGTCTCCGGAACCGGCGGCGTGTCCTTGGGGCGGTCGATGCCCTGTGCCCAGTACAGGGGCGGCTTGCCGCTGTGCGTCGGCCGGTCGGACCACGCGTGCACCTCGCGCACCTGCCCGATGGCCCCGTCCCAGATCCACTCGTTGATCAGCCGGTTGCCCTCGAAGGCCATGCCCTGGTTGCCCATTTGTGTCGCGACCTTCGCCTCGCGGGCCGCCGTACCGATGGCCCGGGCCTCGTACACAGTCCGCGTCAGCGGTTTCTCGCAGTACACGTGCTTGCCCAGCTTGATGGCCATCATGCTCACGACGGCGTGATTGTGGTCCGGCGTTCCGACCACCACCGCGTCAATGCCCTTTTCCTTTTCGAACATGATGCGGAAGTCCTTGTACTGCTTCGCCTTGGGATATTCCTTGAAGGTGTGGGCGGCGTAGGCCCAATCCACGTCACACAAGGCGACGATATTCTCGCTACGGACATCGTTCAGGTCGCTGGCCCCCTGGCCGCCGATGCCGACGCCGGCGATGTTGAGCTTGTCGCTCGGTGCTGTACGCCCTGGACCGCCGAGGACGTGCCGAGGCACGATCGTAAAGGCCGTTGCCGCTGCCGTGCCACGGAGCAGTGTCCGCCGAGTGACCCGGTTCACTCCCATGCTCTCTTGAGAATTGCCCATATATTCACCTTCCGCAAAGACCACCGTAACCGCAAATGACAGCCGTCACAAGAATTCCGCAAAACATCCCTGGCGACATGATGATACCCAAACACCCGGTCAAGGTCCAATCTGTTCCGCGCATACATTCTCCCCTGTTGGGAGCTGGTGCGCCAGCGGAGGGAAAGCAGTTCTGGTGGGGAATGATGTGACGGCGTGAGAGGATTGGAGGCGATTGGTTTGCCGCGCGGTCAGCCGTTCATGCCCGGCGCCGCGGGGCCGGCCTGATACTGCCGCTTCCAACCATGCTCATCCATCAGACGACTGAACAGGGCCGCCCTGTGGCTTGCCGATTCCAGAGAACCCTCGACCATGATGCCCATCTCGAAGTCGAGGGGTTTCTGGCCTGCGGCGTCAGTCAGGGGAAGATGGAAAGTGATGACGCCGGAGATTGCCGCCGGGATGTTCTCGCCGCGCCACACCGATGTATCGGTGCTTCCATCGGGATTGCGCACGCTCAACGACACCCAGGTGAAGTCGAATCGCTGCGCGGCCTCACAGACCGCCTGCCACCAGTCGGGCAGGGCGTCGGCCTGGCGGAACCGCAGTTGCAGATACTCGAATGCCTTCTTCTCGCGCCGCTGGCGGCGCATTACGACGTACTGCTCCTGCAGTCGCCCCATCGTGTGGTGAAGCCGTACCGCCCCCACGACGTGAAACAGCATGACCAGAAGGAACAGAAGACAGCCAAAGACCACCAGCGAGCCCACGTCCCGGCGGATCATCATGAACAGCCCCAGCCCTGTGACGATGCACGTGGCGCCGTACATGGCGAGCACGGCGTGACGCTGCGTCAGGCCCAAGTCGATCAATCGGTGGTGAAAGTGACCCCGGTCCGGCGAGAAGATCGACCGCCGCTCCAGCACCCGGCGCAGCATCGCGAACAGCGTATCGAAAATCGGAATGCCCAGCGCCAGCGCCGGCAGGGCCAGGCCCACCAACGTGGAGGACTTCGTGACGCACATCACGCTCGAGGCGGCGATCGTGAATCCCACGAAGAGGCTGCCGCAGTCGCCCATGAAGACTTTCGCCGGATTGAAGTTGTAGAAGAGAAAGCCGCTGAGACTGCCCAGCAAAGAGAGCATGAGGACGACCATGATCGCGTTTCCGCTGTGGATGGCGAATACGGCGATGACGCCGCAGGCCACGGCCGAGATTCCGGCCGCCAAGCCATCCAAGCCGTCACTGAGATTCACCGCGTTGGTGATGCCGACGATCCACAGTACCGTGAAGGGGTACGATAGCCATCCGAGCTGCCAGACGAGCGTATCGGTCATCTCCAGGGCGCTGATCTTGACGCCGACAGAGCACAGGATGACCGCCGCTGCCACTTCCACGAGCAGCTTGGCCCTAGCTGGCAGGCCCCGCAGATCGTCGATCAGCCCGACTACAAAGATGGAGGACGCCGTGAGCAGCATCGCGCCGACCTGCAGCCGAACGCTCCTGAATGCGTCGCCGATAGCATAGCTGAAGAACGAGGCCAGGATGATCATGCAGGTTGCCGACAGGAAGATCGCCGCCCCACCGATGCGGGGAATCGGGCTCGTGTGCATCCCGCGGGGCGTGGGATGATCCACCGCCTTGATGCGGCGCGCTATATGAATCACGATCGGCGTCACAACGAGGGAAAGAACTGCCGATCCGAGGAAAGCATAGAAGTAGGTCGTTGCCATAGGTTCTCCACTACAGGAGGGTCGCCCAATCGTTCAGGATCGTGGGACTGAAACGTCGTGAGGACGCCCACTTCGGATTCCGCCGGCCGACCGACACTCGCCACGGCTCGCGGCACGTGGTCGGCGGGCAGCGCCATGAGCCATTGAATGTCCGCACATTCCTGTGGGGACAGCCGGGCGTTGAAATGGCAGCCCAGGTCCATGGCGCAAGCCTGAATGAGCATGTTGCTCGCGACGAAACCGACCTCCAGCTCATCATAGTACTGCCCAACGAAGACTCTCGGCAGGCACAGTAGACGGGGCGGGGCGCATCGGGAAGACCCGCCACAGCGTAGGACAGCCACCGGCGGATGTCTTGTGATCTGAGTCGTTCCATTCGGTGGTCCCGCGTGTTGGGGTCGTCGCCGGGCTTGCGATTGTGATACCGAGATACGCCTCGCTCGCCGGCGAGGTAGATTGCGCCGGTCAGGGGATAGGCAGCGAAGGCAGATGGGACGGTCAAGCCCGCCTTGCAGTTGTACGTGCCATGCGGCGTGCAGCCGTATCCGGCCCAAAGGAGGTGCAAAGCTTGCCTGAGGGTAAGCGGTCCCCGGGTAAAGCTCGAGGCATACCGCAGATCGCCCAGCACTTCCATAAGGTGGTTAGAACCCGCGGCCGTTGGGTCCGGCAGCCGGCGCGCCGTGGCGAGAAGCGCCGAAGACTCGATGTGTCACTCGGTTCCGCCCAACGATTCATCGCTGCACTCCCGCCGTGCGCTGGGTCGCCCATGATTCAGGATCAACGTCCGCGGCGCCAACTGAAACAGCGATTTGAAGAACAGTTTCCTGTATCTCTGCATCGCAATTTCACCAGGGACCTTCGCCGGAAGCTCCGATGCCCGCGTGTTCGGCCTGTCCGAGTACCGGAACACGTCGACGTAATCGAACAATCCCGTCTCAAACAAATCCAGGGACTTCTGGAAATCCTCCTGCGACTCGCCGGGGAATCCCACGATGACCTGCGTTTTCACCAACAGCGTCGGACAGGCCTGCTTGATACCGCGCATGGCCGCCAGGAACGCCTCCGCCGTGTAGCCCCGGCTCATCAGGCGCAGGATGCGCTCGCTCGCCGACTGGATCGGCGCCTCCATGTAGGCGATCTTTCCACTTCTCAGCAGATCGTGGAACTGCGGCCCCACACGAATGATCCATCTCGGGTTGACGTTCCTCAGTCTCAGCAGGAACGGCCCGGGCATCTCGATGAGAACCCTCAACAGGTCCAGCAGATCCTCTCCCCGGTCCTTGCCATAATCGCCGATATCCGTCCCGATCAGCGCCAGGCTGCGGTATCCCTTCTGAAGCCCGGTTCGGAACTCCTCGACCACGTAGGAGATCGGCTTGCTCGATATCGATCCGCGAGACTGCTTGATGGAGCAATACGAGCAGTTGCCCCGGCATCCGGTGGAGATCTTGATCGTGTACGTGTCGGTGTTCCACACGTCCATCTTCGACTCGACAAAATCCTTGTATCGCGAGAGCAGGCCGACGAAAGGATCCGACAGGCGCCGCACCAGGAATTGCTTGAGTCGATTGCCGCCGGATTGTTCCTCCAGTACCTTGCGGCGGACGCGGGCTTGCACGGTGCCCAGCAGGTCCTTCTTGTGGCCCCGGTAGGGCTGGTAAGGGAAATTGGCCTTCAGATCGCCGTTCCGGCCTTTGAGGGCGATGAGGTTCTCGATCTCCTCGAACAAGCCGTTGCGTACGTCGGAGAGCTCCGTGATCTCCGGCCTGACCTTGGTGATGCAGCCGCAAATGAGCAGTTGGCTGTCCGGCCGTTTCTGTTCCGAGATCGTATGGATCAACTCCCGGGTCTGGTCTTCTTTCGGCTGCATCACCGCGCAACCCAGCAGCACGATCACATCCGCGCTGGCAATATTCTCCGCCGTGGCGAAGCCGTGTTTCTCCTGCAGGTACTTTTGAACCAGGGCCGCGTCGATGAAACATTCGTGACATCCGTTGGAGATGACGAATGCGGATGTCTGCTTGTTGGCTCCGTCCTTACTTTCCATTGCAATGTCTCCTTGAAGTTAGCGATGACCCTCCGGGAGCCTCGGCGCTGACCGCAGGTCCGGGTTCGGGGCTGGAATTATGGCCGGGGCCATTCCCCCATACGTTCTATCAGTTGCACAATCTGAGACACGCTCCTGTCGCGGCCAAAATGTGCGCAGTAGTGTTCTCGTGCCCGCTCGCCCATCTGCCGCCGAAGCTCCGGATCGAAGGCAAGCTGCCTCAAGGCATCCACAGCGGCATCCACGTCGCCCGGTTCAATGATGAAACCCGAGGCACTTTCCTCCACGATCCTGGCCACTTCGCAATTCTGCGGCCCGATGAAGATCGTCGGCCTGCCGACGGACAGGATGCTGTAAATCTTGCTCGGCACAATCAGACCTTCCGTGCGAGGCTTCTGGGCGACGATATGAACGTTTCCCTCGGCCAGCAAATCCTGGAGCTGATACAGCGGAACAGGCGGTCGAAACTCGACGTCCTCAAGCTGCAACTCGGCGACAAGGCCCCGGATCCTCACAAGGCCCTTTCCGGCTCCCACGAAGAGAAGCCTCCACATCCCGTCGTGCAGAGCATGCATCGCGTGCAGAATCGTGTCGAGTTCGTGGCCTAAACCGAAATTGCCCGAGTAGAGCAGTGTGATCACGGTGACACGGCAGAGACGGCGATTTGTTCCGTCTCGGGTGACGCCGCATCGACGATCTCGCGCGGCACCCAGTTATCGACAATGGCAATCTTCTCGCGAGGCGCGCCGGCCTCCGCCAGGCGGTCCGCCATCACCTCGCCGAGTGAGATGATCGCGCCGGCCTGCCGGTACAAGCGCCGGCTAAGCCAGGCCAGGACCGCACGCAGGAGGGACTTCTCCCGGAGCACCCCGAATGCCACGGCCACTTCGGGGTACAGGTCCATCGTCCAGAGGGCGATCTTCGTCCCCCGCCAAGCGTGCAGGACCAGGGCGATCAGCCCGACGAATGGCGGAGTCGTCAGCGCCACACACACGTCCATTCGGGGTAACCGGACTGCCTCGAGTAGGGCCAGCAGGTAAAAAGAGGCATAGTCCAGGAGCCGGCCGGGCATTCCGCCGCTGCCGAAGCCTGTCGCCCCCATGCGGTGAACCCAAACGCCGTCGATAAGCTCCTCCCTGGCCAGGCACAAATCGCCCCCGCGATAGGCGCGGCGGCTGCATATCACATGCACCTCATGTCCGCGGCCGGCCAGCTCTTCCGTGACGTCGGCCAGCAACTGACCTGTCGCGGCGATATCCGGCACGTAGAACTGATTGATGAATAATATGCGCATAGGAGACCTTTGTGATTGGCGCGGCGATCAGCCGCCGGCCATCGCGGCGAGTTTACGCAGGGATCGTCTCACGACATATTCCCGGTCCCTCTTGTCGTACATAGCTCGCCGCATTCTCTTGAGCACCTTGCGGGTCCGGTCCCGCCGCGATAACGTTCGCACCAGGCTCGACAGCTCCGGGCCCGACAGATCCTCCATCCTCATGACCGCCTCATTCGTGTTGTATCGCGTCCAGTCGCGGGTCAGAATCAGCCCTTTCCGATTTGCCTCATCAAACAGTGCGGTTCCGGGATAGGGAGTCGCGAAGTTCCAGCTCGTGTTGTCGGGGTCCAGCTCTCCGAGGAACTGGTACGTATTGGCCAACGTCTGTCTCGTCTCGCCCGGCAGGCCGACAATGACGTGCGCGACCGTGCGGATGCCCAGGCTCGCTGTCTTGCGGAAGACGTCGATCTCTGTCTGCTTGTCGACGCCGGGTTTGCCCACCTGCCGCAGCAGATCCGCATCGCCGGTCTCGATTCCGTAGTGGATTCTGTTGCAGCCGGCCCGCCTCATCTTCATCAGCAGATCGCCGTGCACTCTGTCCACCCGGGTCTCCAGCAGCCACTGGACCTCCAGACGTCGGGCCAGGATTCGCTCACAGACTTCTTCCACCCGCTCGCGCCGGGCGGTGAAGACCTGGTCGCGGAACAGGAACGCCCGGACACCGAACTCATCGTGCAGGAATGTCATCTCGTCCACCAGCCGTTCCGGGGATTTGTACGAGATCGTCTTGCCAAAGCCGACGGGATACGGGCAGTACATACACGGGAAAGGACACCCCTTGCTGGACATGATGGGGAAGTAGTTCACCAGCTCGCCGTAAGTCCCAAGGTACGCGCAGCGGTACTTGTCCATCGGGAAGGCACGATAACCGTCGAAGTCAAGATCGTCGAGGCTCTGGCCGTTCTGGGCCCGGGCTGAACCCTGGCGGGCACCAGTTGACGCGCCCTCCTGCATCGCAGATGCAACCACCCTGCCAAACGGCAGTGCGCCGGCCTGCCATGCGCGCACCAGCTCAATGATCGGCTGGGCGTAAAATGGGTATTCGCCGACAACTAGGAAATCCACCGCCTCCTTCTGCAACACTTCCTCGGCCAGAGTCTTTGCGACAGCCCCGACGATCACCACAACAGAGCCGGGTAGCGTCCTCTTGATGCGCCCGAGCAGATCAAGGTCGCCGTAGATTGACGGCAGGCATACTTCTACTGTCACCGATTTATCCTGAACCGCCGGGATGAAGGCGTGGCGGGAACTGGCCGGTGCGGGCGTGCCAGTGGTAGATTCTCGCTTGTTCGTTGCGGGCCAGCACGGTGCTGATCT
>Ga0315277_10000360_pt1 | contig 74512 bp, 63 predicted proteins | sample YL17G05_15_MG_FD_203695 | JGI IMG/M metagenome (GOLD analysis project Ga0315277, IMG submission 203695) | Sediment microbial communities from Yellowstone Lake, YNP, Wyoming, USA - YL17G05_15 | ecosystem: Environmental > Aquatic > Freshwater > Lake > Sediment | place: USA: Wyoming | collected...
TGCGAGAGGCCGCGGGCACGCCGAACACCCCCTGATACAGCAGATAGGCGGTCAGACCCGTGGCGAGGGCTCCCTGAACCAGTGTTGCTTTCGTGAATCTCTCTCCCCACTTGCTCCGAAGGCCATTGTTACCGCGGTCCATGTTCTTGCAAGGTTATGATGATGATATTAATGTTTGAGAATATACAGAATATAACAATTTAACAAAATCATCCCCCATGTCTGCCCGCTCATCACGATCGTGCACCCCACCTGTTCTGTTCCGGACGACAGGCTTGGAGTAAGTGGCTGAGACCAAAGATGCACGGTTGGTCCGGGCCCAGCTACTGCGTAGCTTTTTAGGGGGCTTGGACCTTAGCGCGCTCGTGTACTCACCCGAAAAAGAAGAGACCCCTCTCAAGCATTTCCTCAAGTCTAAATGGTTCCGGGTTCTCTACGTTTTCCTGATCGCCCTCGCATCCTCGGTGGTGACGGTCGGTACGGGTTGCTTGGCGACATTCTTCATGCCGCTGCTCATGTTCGCGGTGCCGTATTACCTGAAGGAGAGGAACATCAAGCGCTACCTCATTAACGGCGTTGCGGTATTCCTCATCTCCCTTGTTCTTGTGAACCTCTTCCACACGGCCTTGACCTTGGCTTCTCCCGAACAGGAATTGTCAGCGCAATCCGGCAATACGAGACTCGATCATGGGATGGTGGATCCTTACGCAGGCCCTGCTGGAAGCAGCTACAACTACTCAGTTGTCTATGTGAACACGGATCCGGTCGATCGCTCCGATGTATGGCTGACCATGAGAATCTTCGACGCGATTTCGACAAAGACCAGCACGTTCAACATAAGTTCAAATATATCCAGCGTGGCGTCAATCCCTGCGTCCGACGGATGGACCTACTACATGGATTTGGTATTGACTGAAGGAATCTATTTCTACAGCTTCACGGCGAACACTACGTACAATCAGATTAAAACGGAAGTCTCAACGCCGCTCGGGTTCGGGCCGATAAACGCATCCTGGACCACATTCTCCTCTGTCATCGCGCTGGCAATCTTGGTCCAACTTCTCTTCCCCTTCACACTCTACCTCATCATCATCGGGATGTACTGGTGGGCAGGGAAAGCAAGGACCATGCGCGGATCCACCCGCGTTCCGTCCGATGAAGGAGGGGGCGGCTTCGAGTGCACGAACTGCGGCGCCGAGGTCTCTGCATCCGCCACCAAGTGCCATCGCTGCGGTGCGATTTTCGAGGAGGAGGAACATGCGGTTCGTGCCAAGAAAGTCGAGAAGGGGCGGGAGTCTGAGACTGAGGGGAAATCGGCTGCGACGAAGAAGGAAGGCGGGAAGTAGCGCCATCATCTTCGGCATCGCCGCGATTCTGTATGCCTGCCTGATTTTCTATTCATCCTCGCAGACGAATATTCCGGCCATCGCCATGCCGATATTCTCCCTCTATGACAAGCTTGTCCACTTCCTCGAGTTCGCGCTGTTCGGCAGCCTGCTGTTTCTGACATTCGCCTCGGCAGGCTGGCGACCATGGGATGCACCTCTCGCGATCGTTCTTGGAGGGATTTACGGGGTGACGGACGAGATGCATCAGTTGTTCGTGCCCGGGCGGTTCGCTGACCCCGCGGACGCCTTGGCGAATTGCGTGGGCGTCCTCGCAGCCGTGCTGATCCTCGCCTGCATAGACCGGAGAATGCATCCGTCCCAAGTACCTAGGCCCGACGGGAAGGCGTGAGAATTCGCGTTTCTTTGTGTAACTCCTCTTGGTGACAAGGCATAATATAAGCCTGTTATTGTTTATAAATATCCGCGAAATCAGATTACAATATAGAATTGGTGGGTGAGATGTATGAGAAGCAAGACTGTTGAGCTTGCCGAAGAAGTCAATCATTGCCCTGAGTGCGGGTCGGACAGGCTGGTCCGTGACTACACTCGGGGCGAGCTGCTTTGCGAATCTTGCGGCCTGGTCGTGGACGACAAGCAGATAGACCAGGGCCCAGAGTGGACCGCTTACGACAGCGAGAACCGCGACAAGTTGTCGAGAACTGGTTCCCCCCGGAACTACACGAGCCAAGCGATCAATCTGACGACCGTCATCACCTCCTCAAACAGGGACTCCAGGGGCAACCCGATTCCCGCGCGGGAAATGGAGAAGTTCTACAGGATGAGGAAGCTCCAGCATCACTCGGGCCACAACAGACCGGGAGAGCGGAGTCTGCCGGAGACGATCAGAGCCTTGGACCGAGTCTCATCGTTACTCGAACTGCCGAAGAGCATCAGGGAGGAGGCCGGGTTCATCTGCAAGAAAGCATTGGAGAAGGGCTTCCTGAGGGGACGAAGCATCGAAGCTCTGGTCGCGGCGGCGATATACAGCGCGTGCAGGATTAACGGCGTCCCAAGGACACTGGAGGAACTCTCCGGCGTGACTGGGCTCCCTAGAAAGGTCATCGCTAAGGCGTACGGTGCATTGTCTAGGCTACTGCAATTGAAGGTTCCGCAATCGAAGCCAGCGGACTACATCTCCAGATTCTGCAGCGAATTGGGGCTTGGCACCGGAGTCCAGGCGGAGGCGAGGCGGATTCTCAAGGAGATTGACGATCTGGACGGCAGCCTATCCCTATCGCCTGTCGGGACTAGCGCGGCGGCGATATACCTCGCGTCGCTTGCGTGCGGAGAGAGGCGGCCGCAGAAGGCGATAGCCAAAGTCGCAGGAGTCTCCGAGGTCACGCTCAGGAACCGCTTCCAGCTGGTGAACAAGGCTTTCATGAGCAACCTCTCTCTCCCCCGGGGCCGCGTCCCGAAGCACCAGAGGATCGCAGGCACAGGTTCATGAGGACCCGCGCCACATCTTATCAAGCCTGAATATGGAAAACGTCCGGCTGCCGTCCTTTCTCTATGGTCTTATCAAGACGTACATTGCTCACTTTCTAGTACGAGCGCGGGTTTTGCAGGAAGACGCGCCCAAGATGGGTTTAGTTGTTAGGGTGAAGAGACTTGCAAGTCAATAGTGCCATGGTGGCCTTGACCGGGGAATCCGGCGACGGGATAATCTCGCTCGGCGAGATACTGGCGAAGGTCCTGGCCAGGATGGGCATCAACATCGTCACTTTCAGGACCTATCCCGCCGAGGTCCGAGGTGGACAATGCATCTTCACCATAAACTCGCAGCAGGACCAGGTCTTCTCGCAGGGTGACGAGTACGATATCCTCCTGTGCATGGACTCCAGTGCCTACACGCTCAACAGCAATCGCCTTCGGTCCACCGGTGTGCTCCTCTACAACAGCGAGTCTGTGCCGCAGGAGCAGATCCGCGAAGTGAGCTATGGAATTCCAGTGAGGTCACTCACAGCCAGTACCGGGCTCGCAAGATCGAGGAATGTGCTAATGCTCGGCGTGATTTCGAAGCTGTTCAACGTAGACATGAAGGAGATTAAGGCGGTCCTTTCTGAAAGGTGGGGCAAGAGCCAGGACATAATCAAGAGGAACCTCGATGCCCTCATGGCGGGTCATGATTGGGCTGCCGCCAACCTGATCAAGAAGGACGGCTTCAGGTTCGAGTCCGTCGACGCCCCGCGTAGAATAGTCGTGTCGGGCAACGAAGCGATATGCCTCGGCGCCGTCGGCGCGGGCTGCAGGTTCTTCTCCGGTTACCCCATAACGCCAGCTTCGGATCTTCTGGAGTGGCTTATGGACAGGCTGCCGAAGGTCGGGGGCGTGGCAATCCAGGTCGAGGACGAAATATCCGCTTTTGGCGCCGCCCTCGGAGCTTCATATTCAGGTGTTAGATCAATGACCGCGACAAGCGGCCCCGGATTGGCGCTCATGACCGAGTTCGTGAACTTGGCGGGAACTGCCGAAATCCCCATAGTGGTTGTCGATGTGCAGCGAGCGGGACCGAGCACCGGAATGCCGACGAAGACCGAGCAGTCCGACCTCAGCCACGCGGCTCTGGGCGGGCCCGGAGAGGCGCCGAGGATAGTCATCGCACCGACGAGCGTTGAAGACTGCTTCTACCAGACGATGAGGGCTTTCAACCTTGCAGACAAGTACCAGCTGCCAGTGATCCTCCTCTCTGACCAGAGCCTTTCGCATCGCCTGGAGGCGATTCCGATGCTGGACCCAGCAAGAGTCCCCGTCAGCTCGCCAAAGAGGCCCACTCCGGAGGACCTGAAGCACTACAGACGCTACCTGCGCACAGAGGACGGGGTCTCACCCATGTCCATACCGGGCGTGGTCGGGGGCGCATATGTGGCAACGGGCATCGAGCGAGACGAGGTCGGCATGCCCAGCTATGACCCTGAAAACCACCAGCTGAACATGCGGAAAAGGCAGAAGAAGCTCGATAGGGCCGCAATCGAGGAGGCGGAGTTCGAGCAGTACGGGGTCGAGGACGCGCGAATCGGGATCATCAGCTGGGGGTCCACAACAGGAGCCGTGCGAGAGGCTGTGCAGTTGGCGGTTTCGCGGGGGCTCAAAGTGACATCGCTGCATCCGAAACTTCTGTTCCCGCCGCCGAAGCAGCGGATTGGCGAATGGCTATCAAAGCTTCGCGACGTAATAGTGGTAGAGGTGAACCAGACGGGACAGTATCAGCACATCCTCCAGGCAGAGTTCGGGAGGATCGTGGATTCTCTTCACAAGGCGACAGGCCTTCCGTTCACGTCGGAGGAGATCCTCGCCAAGATAGAGGAGGTCGCGAAGCATGGGCGATGAAGCGGTCGGCGGCAAGGCGGCAGCAGGGATGACCCGGGCCGTCGTATCGCCGATGGCATACAGGTCCGAGCACAAACCGACGTGGTGCCCGGGCTGTGGCGATTTCGGCGTGCTCAACGCGATCTACAGGACGATGGCCGACCTGCAGGCGCGGCCTGAGAACTTCGTGATAGTCTCCGGAATCGGTTGCTCGAGCCGTCTCCCCGAATTCGTCAACGCTTACGGGTTCCACAGCGTGCACGGGAGGCTCCTCCCCATCGCCACGGGCATCAAGCTCGCGAGGCCGGAGCTGGAAGTGCTCGCGGTAGGCGGGGACGGAGACGGACTCGCAATTGGCGGTAACCATTTCATGCATGCGGCTCGAAGAAATGTCGACATCGCTTATGTGATGATGGACAACGCGGTCTACGGAATGACCAAGGGACAGCCATCCCCGACCAGCGACATGGGGATGGTAACGAAGGCATCGCCATACGGTGTCCTCGAACAGCCTATCAACCCTGCCGCGCTCGCCATCGCATTCGGAGCGACATTCGTGGCAAGGGGCTATAGCGGCAAGCCCAGGGACCTGGAGGCGCTCATCGTCAGCGCGATTAGCCACAAAGGCTTCGCCTTTGTCCATGTCGTTTCGCCCTGCGTGACTTTCCTCGACGCATTCGATTATTGGCAGGCCAACACGGTCGAGGTGGAGGCGCATGATCCGGAAGACAGGTCAGAAGCATTCCGCCTTACATCGATCACCGACAAGACCAGGCTCGGGGTGTTCTATCAGCGGGAGGAGGAGACCCTGGACGAGAAGTATAAAGGACTCAGGGACAGGGCGCTCATTGCAGGCAGGCTCAAGGTCGAGGACTTCATCCGTGAATATCAGTGATATTCCGATTCTCACGCGGTGGCCGACGGTTCCTGTCCGCCCTGCCAGATTCTCTCGGCCATTTCGTTCATGGCCTTCGTGATTGCAAGGTCGTTCGTCCAGATACAGATGTCGTCACCGATGTAGAAGCTCTCATCGTCAGGGATTGGGTGGCTCATGAGAAACTCCCTGCGATCGACCACGTGCAGGTAGACCGGCATCTCAAAATCCATCTTCCGCACGCTGGCATATCTCATCAAGGCCCTGGCATCAGGGAGATCGGGGTCGCTGATAGGGAAAGCGTACCGCATTGTCACGCCAGCCCGTGACTTCTCCTCGAGGACCGGTCCGAAGGCTTTCAGGATTCTGCCAGGACTACGTCTCGTCCCTATGCCGATGATTTCGCTCTGAGCCGAATCGTACATCTTCAGAAGCCTCTTGCGCGCGTTCCTGCGCCCATAAATGGCCTCGAAGCTTCCATGCTTCTCGGGTTCGGCACCAGCGCGGACGGCGAACTCCTTCGACAGCATGTCCAAGTCGGATTCAATGTCGATTGCCTTCTGCCTGTATTCCTCGCTCACCTTCTTCAGGTACTTGGCGAAGGGAACGGCTTTGTATCGCAACGGGGTCTCAGGGACTATCTCAACCAGTCCCTTCTCGTGCAGCTGGGACATCGTCGCGTATATGCGCGTCCTCGGCACCCGAGAGATTGGCGGGATCTGACTGGCGGTGGCGGTTCCAAGGTCAAGCAGGGCAAGGTAAACTCTGCACTGGTACTCGGTGAGTCCGAAGTCCATCAGTCTCTGGATACGCTCAGGGTTGATTGGCGTTGTATCACCTAGAATCGGAGGAGGTGGTTCTGTATAAGCCTTGTTACTTCGTCCGGTGACACCCACACGGCAATTGTTTATGATGGGAAATGCTCTTGAAGTGACGGTCGAGCCTTGACGATTTCGCGACTTCTTGGACGGATCAGGGTTGTGGTGCTCGTCGTTTCAGTGGTCTTGGTTGTCATTCTTTCATCGCGGCCCGCATCGGCATGGTCGAATGGTGGCCCCTCGTCCAGCACGTCTGCACCGAGGTTTGGCACGCACGACTGGATTGCTCAGCATGCACTGGATTGGATTCCAGTCACGGAAAAGCAATTCCTCGAGGACAATCTGAACGCTTTTCTCTACGGGACAGAGCTTCCCGATTTTGCAGACGCCATCGGCGGGGATGGGATAGGCGACACCCAAGATCATCATCTCTACTATCACTCGGATGGACGCCTCCAGGACGATGCCGCAGCGAGGCGCGCGCGAGACACGTTCTCGACCGCGCTCGACAGACTCCGCGCCGGAGACTATCCCAGCGCGGCGAAGTGGGCCGGGACCATGGCTCATTACATTGGCGATCTCGGCGTCTTCGGACATGTGATGGGTGCGCCGACCGATTGGGGCACGGAGAACCACCACGATGATTACGAGACCTATGTCAAGGATCGCACAACCAGCTACGCTTCCTCTTACGACACGGCGCTGGCCTTTGACGGAAACCTCGAAAACCTGAGTGCATATGATGCGACCCTGAGACTCGCCCACGACACGACGTTCGATGACAGCGGTCAGGACCACACGGCCCTCTGGATGGATCAGAACTATGACTGGAGTAATTCGGCCTTCAACGCGAGGGTTGGGCGCTCGCTCAGTCTCTCGGTCAATGCTGTTGCCGACGTCCTCCATACATTGTGGGTGGAGGCCGGGAAGCCGGTAGGCGGCATCTATGATTTCTTGGCGGCCAACGCTCTGGCAATCGCTTTCCTCATAGTCGTGCTCCTGACGCCAGTGGTGATCATTTTACTCACCAAATCCAAGAAACGCAGGAGCAAGCGCCGTGGCAGGCGCCGGAATTAATTCAAGTGCTCTCCTGACCAGTGTCGGTGCGACATTAGCGCTTCGTGCGTTTTCCTGAACCCCGCGGTGGGCTCTTCCTCTGTTTATTCCGCACTGTGACCTTGCCTTTCGAGGTTTCATGGAGTATGCGGTTGTGTACCTCATCTATTCTCTGTCCATCCGCCTCGGGGAGTCTTTCCCGGCTCCTCGCGTCATAGAGGCAAAGCAATCTGGCTTGGCCCAGCGATGAATCCGGCGCCAGCTCCACAGCTAGAGCGCTCTCGATGTCTCCACGTTCGAAGAACAGTGGGGCGACTCTTCCGATCAGCCGGAGCTTCCGCCCTTGCGCTGCAGCCCTGTCCCTGAGTCCCGTTGCCGCCTCAATCACACTCCTGCAATCGCTGGCATTTCTAGGGATTACCTCCTCGGAGGCGAAGAGGAGCAGCCGCCCTTCGCTCATCAATCTCTCGACGGGGAAGCCCGCCGTGATCAGGGCATTCTCTGTGTCCTCCAGTTCGTGCAGGGGGAGGATGATTGCCAGCATTTCGTCGGTGTCGGCACCATTCCGCAGGAATCTCAGGATGGCCTCCGCCCGCCCTTTGTCCGTTCGGTACCAAAGGACCATGTGGTTACCGGCAAGCTCCTCGGCAAGGGCACCCTCGCAATCATCATCGAGCGCGATCATCGCCTAACTGCCACCTTCATGCTGCACACGACGCGGTAGTACTTGAGCTCTTTTCAATGGCGTGCCATTGTCCCATGCGTTCTTGAACAGCCATCCGTACACGTTCAGTTGATCTGGGCTATTAGTCCTCAGTGCGGTCTCATCACTCCCCCAGAGGTCTTCCTCCGCCTGCAAGTGCAGGTGATAGAGGACCTCACGGTCGTCTATGATATAGTAACGGGCTTTGGGGCCTTTGCTGATCCTCACATCGATGGTGTCCGGCACCAGGCTCGAGGTGAGCTGCCTGGCAGAACCCTCGTCGATCAGCATTCGGACCTCAACCCCGCGTTCAATCATCTTCTTGCCAATCTCGGGGAAGTTTTCATGCATCGCTGTCAACAGTCCTCGCCTCGTCGTGCACATGTTGACGGATTCCTGGGCGCCGTTCATCATGCTCTCCAAGACCGCCGCAATGTTCTTGCGGCCACGGAGGGTGGCCGCCCGCGGTAGGTGGCTCTCAGGCATGTGCATGGCGCGCAGGAACGGCCAGACCTCGAGAATCTTGCTCATCCCCGCCTCGATTGAGTTGAAACGTTTCCTCTCTTCTTGGAGGATTCTGTTCCGGAGTTCCAGGGGGTCAACCGGTTCGTATCTCGCAGGCTTTCCAAGCACCTGCCGCACGAAGCCCTTGCTCTCCAACTTCCTGAGCACCTCGTAGGCCTCGGGCCTCGCGATCCTGGACTTCCTGGCTGTCTCCGAAGCAGAAAGGCTGCCCCCTCGGGCCAATTCGAGATAGGCTCTGGCCTCGAGCGATGTTAGCCCCAAGGTCTCGAGGATTTTCCCCAGCTCGGACTCGCTTGTTCTGCCCTCCTCGAGCATCGCAAGACAATCCTAAGCTTGCTATTAGTAGATTTCCCAGCGGTGGCTTTGTGGAAACCCTTGGTCGCCAGGCCAGCCGATAGCGAGAACATGCGGCAAGGCTTTGTGTCATGACCGGAGAGCCACACGATTCCTCTCAGGGAGTGACTCTTCGGGGATAGATCACTCCATGCCTCAGGATGGGGTCAGGCACAGAGAGCGCAAGTTAGTCCGTACTGTGAGGAGGCAATGGGCGCGGTCGACTCCCAGGCGTACAGGCAGAGGGTGAGAGTCGAGACAGTCAACTCTGCCCAGAAGAGGGCGATTGGCGTCAATGTCTTGTCGAGAATCTCTGGTCGGAGACGCAAGGAACTGGCACCAAGGCACTTGCCTACGACGCGAAAAGGACAGTGACTCTTCTCTGATTCTAACCGAGGGTTCCTGTGAAGCTTCGAGTAGTTGTCGTGGTCTGTCAGTCACTCATGTTCTAGTGAAATCTCATCCTTCCGTCGGGCGGGCAGAGCCATGTCACCAAACAAGGCATCAGCGGAAAGTGATTCGGGCGTGTTTGTAAGGAGCATTACTGACGCTGGGCTATACCCCCGAGCCCCATCTTCCCATCCCAAAGGGGAGTGATGAATTGCCGCACAGAAACAACATAGCAAGCGAAACATCGGGGAAGAACGACGTGGACTCAAGGCCCGAATTCTCTCCATCGGTCATCGAGGAGAAGAAGCACGTGGCCCTGTCGGAAACCCAACCAGAAGGTGGAAACAAGGGGGACGTGGAGTCGATGTCCCCGAATGGACAATCGTGTTCTGAATGCCGCAGCACCCACCTATCCTTCGATTCAATCCGTGGTGAATTGTTTTGCGAGAGCTGCGGGTTCGTCATGGAGGACAAGGTCTTGGATGAGCGGCCGGAGTGGGCAGCGTACGACCATGCGGACGAGAAGCGCCTCTCGAGAGTCGGTCCTCCGATAAAGCGAGGAACCCTCAACAGCCAGCTCAGCACGGTCATAAACCCGGCCCCGGTCGATAGCCGCGGGACGCCGATTTCTCCGAGGGCCATGAGCATGTACTACCGCCTCGGCAGGTTGCAGCGCCAAGTCGCGAGGTCGGGCAGGGGGGAAAGAAGTGTGGGCGCGGTCTCAAGGAGCCTCAGCCGCCTTGCATCTCAGTTGCAGCTGCCGCCGGCCGTGGTCGAGGAGGCCAGTTTCATTAGTATGAGGGCGATCAAATCGGATCTCCTGCGAGGCAGGTCGATACAGGCGCTCGTCTCGGCGTCATTGTACATATCGTGCCGTAACTTGGCGGTTCCGAGGACCATCAACGAGATCTCCATGATGGCGGGAATCGGCAGGAAGCGGATGACCAAGACCGTAAGCGTGCTTTCGAGGAAGCTCGGACTGAGGCCCAAGCCGGTGGCAGCCACTGACTATGTCGCCCGCTTCTGTAGCGAACTATCCCTCGGCGAGGACGTTCGAGTCTTGGCCGGTAGCATCCTCGCCAAGACGGGTGGCGAGAATTCCCTGTCCCCGCCTGGGACAGCCGCGTCGGCCATCTACTTGGCAGCCCTTTCGCGCGGTCAGAGAATTCCCCAGAAGAGAGTCGCAAAGGTTGCAGGAGTCTCGGAGGTCACCCTGAGGAGTCACTTCAAGCTGTTCGAGGGGTTGATTTCCCTCGACGTCCCGCGCGGGAGAGCCTCGCCTCGGACTGCTCAAAGGACACACGGTGCTTACCCTCCAGGTCAGGCGTCGTAATCACCATCCTAAGCACCAAAAGGCTCTTCGGGGCGACAGCAGAGGGCCAGAGCCATTTTTGGCTTGAGGCCTCTATTAAAATATATATGGCCGCACCGCCATCCCGCGCGAAAGGTTGTCGATGAACAGGATTAAGGTCGTGAGCGAATTAGCAGAGCTTGTCCCCATACTCCGGGCCGTCGATAGCGACGTGAAGAGAGAGGTTTTCAAGGAGGTCTCCAACGATTGGAGGACCGCCAACCAGGTTCAGGAGAAGTACGGGATAGAGGGAGTCGAGGCGCTGCGCTTCTTCGACAAACTCAAGCTAGTCGAGACCAAATGGCAGACAAGTGCCTCGGCGTCGCCGGAGAAGGCGTACCATGCCTTCTATGGATCCTTCCACATCAATGCCTCCGCGCCGGTCCAGGAGATGAGCGACATACTGTCGGTCGCGATGATGCCTGACGCGAAGTACAAGAAGCTGGAGGAGAAACTGGCGAAATCGGTCGGCGAGGAGGGCAAGTTCGCCGGAGACCTCGCAGATGAACTCGGCGTGACTCAGACGATGCTCCGGGCGCTCGTCAAGAGATCGTCACGCTTGGATTTCCGCGGGCACCGAGTGCAGCAGTTCGAGGACTAGTCCGATGTCCGAGGACGAGAATCCCTTCGAGAATACTCCTGATGAGTTCGCAGATGCCGGGGAAGGGGCAGGTACAGCCCCCACCACAGTAAGAACGGAAAGGACGCCCGCGCATCTCGACTTCAAGGATCTCGCGCAATTCTCCCCCCGGGTTGCCAGCAAGGGCAGGCTGGCCATGGGGGCGGGCGCCGCGTTCGTCCTGCTCGTCGTTCTCGTGTATCTCGGGATAGTCATGCAGGGGGGCTTGTACACCTACGTCTTCGGGATATCGGGGATGGTTCTCTCGACGCTTGTCGCATTCTTCTACATGCTGGACGATCTCCGCATCAGGCCGCTCAGAGTCACGGAGCGTGGCACGAAGTTCGTGGCGGGCATAATCTGGGCGCTTCTGCTCCTTCTGACTTTCGTCATGACGAGCATCTTCTGGCCGGACTACCTGCGCCTCATCTACCTCTACGCGATTTTCGTGCTGACGAACGCGAGCTTCGCGCTCTTCTTCTACTCGATGCTCTGGGAAGAATAGGTGGACGAGATGCTGGCAATCCTGCGCCTTGGTCACAGGATCGGACGGGACAAGCGCGTGACCACGCATGTGGCTTTGACCGCCAGGGCTTTCGGTGCGGACAAGATGTTTCTGTCCTCCAAAGACGCGGGCCTTGTACGCTCGGTGAGGTCCGTGGTTGCCCGTTTTGGCGGTGATTTCGAGATCGAGGACGGAGTGGATTGGAAGAAGCTCGTGAGAGCGTGGCAGGGGACGGTGGTGCACCTGACGATGTACGGCCTTCCAATAGGCGAGGCAGTCCCCAATATTCCGAAGGGAGATGTTCTCGTGGTGGTCGGTGCGGAGAAGGTGCCGCCGGAGATCTACGAAATGGCCGACTTCAATGTGGCGGTCGGCAATCAGCCGCATTCCGAGGTGGCGGCGGTGGCTGTGTTTCTGGACAGGCTCCTCGGCGGGGAGGGTGTCAGGAGGGTAGTGAAGGGCAGGCTGACGATCATCCCATCCGAACGCGGCAAGACCGTCGTGGATTCAGGGGAATACGCATCCTCCAGACGATAGCATAATATGTGGGCCTGCCTATCTATGACACGGTCAGGCCTCGGAGGGTGAGGAGATACCGGACGGCGAAGAGGGCATAGCCAATTTCGTGCAGCGAGGAGAGATCAGGGTCGGCGGCCTGAGGATGTGCCTCTTCGAGATAGGTGGCGCGTTCTACTCCATTCGTGATTCCTTGGAGAAATCGATAGGTCCAGCCGCCTCAACACTGCTCTATCTTGCAGGCATCCAGGGAGGCAAGCGTTTCGCCAGCTCCGCGGGAAGGATAGGGATGATCAAGGTCGGTACGGAAGGCCTTACAGATTGCATCGAGATATTCTCTCAGGCGGGCTTTGGCAACTTCTTCATCTCGGACGCCGACTGGCGGGAACCGCGGGTCATCGTCGAGTGCGACACGCCTACCGCCTTTGAGGCGTTCGCGTTCAAGGAGAACAAGCATCCTGCCAAAGGCCCTGTTTGCGATTATACCCGCGGTGTGTTCGCAGGTTTCTATCAAGAACTCGCCAGGCGAGAAGACATCATGTGTCTCGAGGTTGAATGCAGGGCTAGCGGTTCACGGCACTGCATGTTCGAGATAGGGCAGCACGACAGAATGATGACCAAGGCAATGGGCGCCAGGCCGAAGAAATGAATCTCACATCAGCTCGGTGAGCTTCACCTTCACTTCTCTCAGCTCGATGTTTACGATGTGTCTCGTGGTTTTCGGGGGATAGAGCCCGCCAGATCCCGCCATTTTCAGGACTTCGTCCTTCGTCACGTGCGTGTGTTTCGCTCCCGGCCATGTGGTCAGGTAGATCGCGTCGTCGAAGTAGTCGACGAGGTACACGGGTATCTTCCTGCAGCCGAGCTTTTTGAGCGCCTCATACCTGTGGTGGCCGTCGAGGATTACGTAGTGGCGGTCTTCCACGAGGACGGGCTTCCTGAGGTAACCGTCGGCCTGAATCTCTCTCACCAGGCTGTCAAGCAACTCCGGTCTGATCTCCTCATGGCTCTTCAGTTTGCTGACTTCCAACAATTCGAAGCGGAGCTTCATGCGCCACTCTCCCGCTCGGTCGAGATTGTCCTCAGATGGCTATCGCTGCGCGAAAGCCTGCTGGATGAAAAAGGTTGTGCAAATACGGCTCCGGCTACTTCTTCGACTCCGGTGTCTTCGCGGACGACGGGGATTTCTTAAGGCTGACCCGCTTGGGGAAATACCTCAGGATCACGATGTCTCCGACGCTCTGCACCCACCTATAGGGCACGCTTACGGCCTTGGAACCCTCGACAAGGAGCGGATTCGTCTCCCCGACGAATACGCCTTCCACGAGGCCGTTGTCGACGTCAACTACAAGGTTGTTTACATTGCCGAGAAAAACACCGTTGTTCGTGTAGACCTGCAGGCCGATGAGCTCGGAAACCTCTTCGAGCAGCTTGTCACCATCCCTATGGCCAGAAAGCAGAATCGAGTAGATTAATGCTTCGGTCGGGGCAAGGACGCCGATCTGTCGCGCTCAAACGATCGCGGCAGCGACGTCCTCGAGCATGCGGTCGCAGTACCTGCATCTCAGTAGCAGGGGTGTCTTGCTGCTGACTAGAAACACCGTCTCCACAGGCTCCTTCTGGTTCGTGATGCAGTTGGGATTGCCGCACTTGAGGATTCCCACGGCCCTTTCCGGCAGTGAGACGCGCCTCTTCTCCGCGACATTGTAGTTCCTGATGACGTTGACAGTCGCTGAGGGGGCAATGAGGCAGATCTTGTCGACCTCGCGCGGGTTGAGTTCCCTATCCTCCACCTTCACTATATCTTTCCACTTCATCTTCGCGCTCGCGACGTGCATGGCGACGGTCACCGTCGACGCGACGTTGCCGCTTATTCCAAGAATCTTCAGGACCTTCAGGGCCATGCCCGAAGGTATGTGGTCGATGACCGTACCGTTCTTGATTGGCTGCACGCGAAGCTCTCTCATTTGGTCCCCCCCAGTATGAGCGACAGTAGGGCCATCCTGACCGACACACCGTTGAGAGCCTGCTGGAAATATCTCGCGTAGGGGGTCTCGTCCACTTCTGCTGCAATCTCGTCAACGCGCGGCAGGGGGTGCATGATCATGAGGTTCTTCTTCACATCGCGCAACAGGGGTATATCGATTCGGTAGGTACCCGCCACCTTTGCATACTCCTGCGGATCCGGGAACCTCTCTTTCTGGATCCTCGTGACGTAGAGCACGTCGACATCGTTGATGACATCGCGGATGTCGTGGGTCATCTTCAGAGGTAGCCCCTTCTCCTTGACCTGGTCTATCAGTTCCCTCGGCATCTGGAGAGACGGCGGTGCGACGAAGCTGAGGTTGGTGCGGAACATGGACAGTGCGGTGGTCAGCGAGTGCACGGTTCTTCCATACTTCAGGTCGCCGACAAGGGCGATGTTGACGCCATCCAGCTTCCCGAGCCCTTCCCAGATCGTATATAAGTCGAGAAGCGTTTGCGTGGGATGCTGGCCCGCACCATCACCTGCATTGATGACGGGCTTGGATGCGAAGTCTGCCGCAAGCCGCGCCGCCCCTTCATGGGGGTGCCGGATGACTACCACGTCCGAGTAGGCATCGACCATCCTGACAGTGTCCGCCAGAGTTTCACCCTTCATTATCGAGGTGCCCTCGGGCTGGGCGAAGCCGAGCACGCCACCGCCAAGTCTCTTCATCGCGCTCTCGAAGGAAAGTCGAGTCCGCGTGCTGGGTTCGAAAAAGAGGGCGGACATTATCTTCCCCTCGAGGGATCTGTCCGACTTCCTGCCCGTCGCCATGGGCACCATCCCCTTGGCGGTCTTCAGGACCCTCATCACGTCTTCTTTCGAGAAATCCGAAATCGAGATGACATCTAGGCCTTCGAACGACGACATTGTGCGCGGGAAGGGGAAGGCGGGAGATAAATGTAGCGAGCTAGGCCCGTCTCCGCTTGCGGCCGACCTCGGTGACGTTCCTCGGCATCACCACGAGGCCACCCTCCTTCTTCATGTATCTCTTCCATTCCTTGGTGTACTCGGCCGTCCTCTTCGCCTGCTTGATCGAGAGGTCAGCCATTATCCGGCCGACGACCCCGTCGACGTCGACTCCAAGAACCTCGCGCATCAGGTACTTGAGCCGTTCGCGGTCCATGGTGCACCCAATACGTTACTTCTATTAGAAAAAATAGTTTGGGTTCACCGGTTAGGTGAACCCATGGGGTTGAGGAGGGGTCATAGGCAATAAAGAGGCAGGCCGAGCCTTGCTCGAGCCTGCCCATGGGTTGTGGAGGAGGGGTTTAAGCGCGAAATCACTGCATCACATCCACGGCCTTCCAGTCGCCTCCGAAATCCCTGATCAATCCGTTGCTCAACTGGAAGCGGACTCTGAGCCGTCCGTTCTCGAAGAAGATGTAAGCGTTCCTCAGCTGCGACAGGTAGAGGCTTATCCTCTTGCCCTTCTGCGTCAAGGCCCTCTCGACACACCTGATGAGGCCGGCGTTCTCCAGCGCGTGTATGCGCCTATAACAGGCGGCGATGGGTATCCCGTATTCCCTGCTGAGTTCGATCGCGGACCGGGGTCTCTTGAAGGTGGCGACGAGTATCTTTGCCGAGTACTCATCAGTCACGATTCGCGATGCTTCTAGAGGATCCATTTCTTACACCTCCTCTAGTATCTTTATTCAGTCAGGGGGGTATTAAAAGGGCCAGAGATGATTATTCCCGTTGATTATCAGGCCAGATAGCCTAGGTGTCACTACTGGTAGATGTAGAAGTCGATCAGCCTATCCTGCGTTAGCTCGATGTTCTCCCACTTGTTCGTGGGGGGGTTGCCGAAATCCACCGTCAGCGTGATCGTCCATGTCGGTTCCCCGTACGAGACGACGAACTTGTGCTCCGGCGTCGAATTGAGATCCTGTCCCCATATCTTGAACCAATCCATCAAGTAGTAGGTCTTGGGTTCAGGCGAATTTACGTGGATGATGGCGGGGTCCCTGCTTGAATTGTACTCGCTGCTGCTGCCGGAATACATCCTGCGCGTGCACTGCTGGTCGTTTATCGGCTCCTTGCCGATGTCATGAGGAATTGGATGGGTGTAGTTGTGCACAGCTGGGATCACCTGGAGGTTTGTGTAATGAATGTGGAGCCTCCACGTGAATGATCTTGCGAGGGTCTTGCCTTCGATGCATTCCTCCGGCACGTTGGGGTTTGTCCCCGAAGGAGACCCAGGTTTGATTACGATAACCGCCAAAACGATGATTAGGACGAGTGCTGAAACCCCCACCCACCTCCACGGGAACCCGACGATAGGGGCCTTCGGGCTCTTCGCCTCGGACTTCTTTCCGTGCTCCTCAGACTGTAATTTGGCTTTGAGTTTGGTTCCGTGCACGGTCTTCATGTGGGACTCAAGATTGACGGACTTCACGTATGCCCCACATTCCGGACAAGTCACGCGCCTGTCTCTCTCTGTCAGTTCCGACGCCCCGGACTGAAAAGATTGGAGTACGCGCTAATAACCTTTGCGGGCTGATTGGCGTTGTCAAATTCTTAGGGATGAAATGCCCGGGAAAGAAGGCTCACGGCACCTGGCTTATGGAGAAGACAAGACACGACAGGTCCGCTCCGCAGCCAGATATCCCTAACTTCTTGACAACCTCGGGCTGATTGGCGTTGTCAAGAACCTAGGGATATTTGAGCTGAAACCTAATCTCAGCGAATGATCGTTCTCCATATGTGTAGGGCGGTCGATACGATTCCTGGCGGTTCTCATCCCTGAAGATTTGACAACGCCGGGCTGATTCCTCAGAGGTACTTCTTCAGCTTCTCCTCGATTTGCGCTTTCGGAACTGCGCCGACTATGTTGTCGACCAGCTTCCCATTCTTGAAGAAGAGTAGGGTAGGTACGCCCATGATGCCGTACTGCATCATCTTGCCTTGGTTCGCGTCGGCATCGAGCTTCCCGAACACCGCCTTCCCAGCATACTTCTTCGCGAGATCCTCGACATAGGGTGCGATGACCTTGCACGGCATGCACCACACCGCCCAGAAGTCGACCACGACCACCGGGTTATCCTTGATGACCTTGTCAAAGTTGGCGTCCGTGACCTCAATTGCAGCGCCAGATCCCATCTATCCACCTTTCATCCAGTAGAAGCCCCGACTGCATATAAACCATGTCTTTTCTCCATCAGATGGCTGAGGCGTTCTCAACTCTGGCAACAGCTTCCTCAACACCCGCAAGCCTTTAATCGGCGGTGAAGTGTCAGTGCGGCAACATGGCCGGAGAACCGAGAGACGAAGTGCGGGTAGAGGTCTCTAGGGATCTCGGCCTCGCCGACGTCGTTGGCCTTGGGGTAGGCGCCATGGTAGGGGCCGGGATATTCGTATTGCTCGCCCCCGCGACCCAAGTCGCTGGCCTGTCAACCATCTTGGCTCTTGCTGCGACCGGGCTCGTAGTTCTGCTGACTGCGGTTTCGTACGCAGAGTTGGCATCTAAGTATCCGAGGGCTGGCGGCGGCTATACCTGGGTCAAGGAAGGTCTGCCCCCGCCCTCAGGGTTCCTTGCCGGCTGGACGGCTTGGGCTGGGCACTCGGCCGCGCTTGCCCTCTCGGCTATGAGTTTGTCGGCGTTCGCGCTTTACGGGGTAGCCGCAATCTTGGATTGGGCGGGAGCGATCAGAATGATATCGTTCCTCTCCGATCCGACATATGTGATAGCCCTCAAGGTGGGGGCGTTCTTGGTGATTCTGGCCTTCATATCCTCAAGCGGAATCCGCGGCAGGATTAGGGCACGGCGTCTGCCCTGGGGGCTGATAGTCAAGACGGTCCTGGTGCTGGCGTTCCTGACTGCGGCTTTTGTTGTGGCGTTCGTCAACCCGCCATCCGCCGGCGCGGAACTGAACTTCTTGGGAACGAGCGGCTGGGCCGGGATCCCTCTGGCGATAGCCTTCACTTTCGTTGCCTTCGAAGGCTACGAACTGATTGCTCTATCTGCGACAGAGGTCAAACAGCCGCACAAGACGATTCCCAGGGGCATTCTCATCTCCGTGGGATTGGTCGTGCTGCTCTACGTGTTGCTGGAGGCCTCCCTTCTATCATTAGCGAGATACGGCTGCTCGGGCAGCCTGACCGCCTGTACACTTGCAGGTCCCCGTCCAGAGCTGAGCTTCGCCTCTCTCGCGCTCAACAACCTCGGTCCGGGTGGCGCTGTGCTGCTGCTGGTCGCGGGAGTTGTCGCAATGGTCACGGCCGTGGGCAACAATCTGTCTTCCGCGGCGAGGTTGTCCTTCGTGATGGCAAAGGACGGAGTGCTGTTCAAGCGGCTCGGTGAAGGGCAGCGTGGCGGGAGAATGCCGAACCCCCCGGTGCTGGCAAGCGGCCTCCTCGCTTCCATGTTCGTTTTACTGCTGGACATACCTCAGATGGCAATGGTTGCGAGCATCCTCTATTTGATACTCTTCGCTCTGGTCGATGCGGCTCTGGTAGCCATCCATCGCCGGGACAGGGAAGCGCCGCGTGGCTTCAGGGTGCCGCTCGTCCCCCTTCTTCCCGCCATCGGGATAGTCGCCAACCTTGCGTTGGCGGGGTCTCTCTGGGCTTTCCCCGCGTTCGGGTCAGAGATGTTGGCCCCCGGGAGGATTGCCTGGTATGTAGTTATCATGTGGATCACGGCGGGGATGTTCTATCACTTCTTCGCTGGTGGAAAGCAGCTCGTGGGCACGGCCGAGGGCGCCAGAAAGGCCGACCTTTCGGACATCCTCGCGACCGAGAGGAAAGAGATAGACCTGCAGCGCTACCGTGTCTTCCTGCCGCTGAAGGAGTTCACCGACCTCAACCTCGTGAGATTCGGCGCCCAGATCGCCAAGAATCGTGGAGGTGAATTGAGCCTTCTCAACGTTGTCGAGATTCCCCGCAACCTCCCGCCGAAGGCAATCAAGTTCTCCTTCGTCAATGACAGGATCAAGGAACTGCAACGGCTCACGAAAATGGCGGGGAAAGAGGGCGTCGATGCGAGGGCCTCAGTGAAAATCGGTCACAAGGTCTACGAGATAATTGTGGACACTCTCTCGGAGGAGGATGTCAACCTGCTCGTGCTCGGGTGGCGGGGTGGGCGGGGGACCCAGGGGCGAATCTTGGGCAGCAACATCGACTACCTGATTGAGACGGCTCCCTGCGATGTCGTTGTGTTCAAGACGACTGGTTTCGGGGAGAAGCTGGAGAGGGTCATGGCGTTGGCAGGTCCTTCATTCACTCTCGAAGGAATCTCTGACATAATTCTGACAGTCGCGAAGAACGCGCGAGCTGAGATCAAACTCTTGATCGTTGCGGGTCAGGAGCAGGAGATTGAGCAATCAGTCAAGGCCGTGCGACCGTTCACCGAGATGTGCAGAGCGGCGGGCATACGGGTCGAACAGAAGACCGTGGTCGCGAAGGAGCTGGAGGCGGAGGTGAGACGAGAGAGCGCCGACTGCGACTTGGTCATGATGAGTTCGCCGACGCCCAAAGGAACGCGCAGGTTGATGCTCTCACCTCTGGAGGAGAGACTTGCCAAGGTTCTCGACAAGCCTGTGATACTCTTCAGGAAGGGTGTGAGAGAACTGTCATTCTGAGCTGACGGGGTTGATACCTTCCCGGTAGAATACTTCCTGGATATTCGCGATGAGCTCGCTCTTGATTTCCTCAGTCCGCAGCACGTCCTTCGTATAGGCCGTCAATTGGTAGATTACGGTATGGCCGCGGACATCCTTGTTCAGGATTTGCGGGATCGGCTTCTGCTCGACGCCGGCCGTCTTCTGAGCCGCATCGAGAAGGGCCGCTTGGACCTTGTGGTAGGGTGCCGAGAAATCCATCGACACTTTGATGATAATGACCCCGCTCGCGGACCTCGTGAGGTTGAGGATTTCCTTCTTCAGCATCTCGGTGTTCGGGATGCTGATCAGCTCGCCGCCAAGCGTCCTGATTTGAGTCATCATCAGCCCCATGGACTCGACCTTGGACTCCTCGCCGTTCCCCATCCTGATGCGATCACCCGCGTCGAAGGGGTTTGCGAGCATTAGGGTCACTCCCGCCAGACCGTTCTTCATGGCCTCGAATCCGGTGAGGGCGGCCACTAGGCTGATGAAAATCACCGCCACGACGAAAACGAGCAGCTGCTCGCCCTGCAGGAGCAGACTCACCGCCAGGATGAAAATGATTACCGCGCCGATGATGTAGACGGCGTATCTGGCGGTGGACTTCAGCTCCTCTATGACCCTCGGCGTGAACTTCGTGCTGCGCTTCTTCATGTCCTCGAACAGCGAGTCCACGAAGCGAGATGCCACGAATATCCCGAGGAGCGCGACGACGAATCCTAGGACGACGGCGGGTTCTGGGACCCTTATGTAGGAGAACACAAGGTCCTTGTACGGCTGGTCCTCGGAAGGAAGCGAACCGATGCCCCCTATAAAGGCAACCACGCCGGCGATGGTGTAGATGAGGTATTTCAAGACCATCTCGGTGAATGCGAGAGCCCTTGGCGGCGCGATCCTACGGGGCTTCAGTTTCAAGTCGCCCCTGAGGTACGATGCGAACCTGTGGAGGGCCCTGACTATTATTGCCGCGATGAAAATCACGAAGATGACGAAGAAAAGGGCGGGCATCCGACCGAAGAAGACGGAGAGGGCGGTCTTGATCTCGACGACGCGGAATGAGAGGACGACAAAGATCAGGAGCGCCAGGCAGCTGACCCAGATCGCTTGAAGGACCTTGTGAATGAAATCAAGAGTCTCCTCGTCGAATACGGGACTCTCCAGCATCTTCAGGTACTCGAAGTACCTCGATGCCCATGCGAGGAACCACATCATCAGAGCCATGAGGAATGCGACTGCGATTATCACCGGCAGCCAATCGACTGCGAACATGCTGAGGTCGTTCAGGAAGTCCAAGGCCAGCGTGGGCACGACCCGTCGCACGAATCTCGAGTTATTTAAGTCTACCCGCCAAGGAGAGTCAATGACGAGCTCAAGGGGGCTGCGGAGCCGTCACCGTCCCCTTGAATATCCACAGGTCGCCCCGTTCGACGCCGGCCCCGAAGAGCTCGGGCGCCATTGAAGCAGGGAGATCCTCAATCACCATGCCGAAATCAATCTCCCATGCGCCCAAGTCGAGTCCGACTACTCTCCCTAGCAGAGCCAAGTTGGCCCCTATGCCGAATGTGACAGCGACTTCCGCGCTCCCGCCGGCGGGTAAGGCAAGCGGGATGAATGTCGGCGCCTGGACATTCATAAAAATCCCCAAGGTGATGAAGATATGCTCCCCGATTTTCTTGGGGGCGTTCTCCATGTGTATCAGGCACACACCATCGAAGATGCAATCGAGGAGCCCTCTGATGTTGTCCGCGATGAACGCGAAAAGCTCCAACAATCCTTCCCCCTCGACGGTGAGCGATAATCTAGCCCCCACCCCCGCCACTCCCTCAAACATCAAGGCCCCCTGAACATAGAGAGTCACATCGATTATCTTAGTCAATCTATCTTCGACAGCTGCCAACAGGTCATCCACGAAACGCCTCACGACTTGTTCGATGCATTCCCCCAGCAGATTGAGGGATGTCGGAATGCCACCGCACTGCTCTATCCCTTCTTGGATGCTGTGTGCCATAATGCCAGGGATGTCAATCGCTTCGAGTTGTTCAGATGCCCTGACGCGGAAACCCAGCTCGATTTCCACTTCCCCAATCGGCGGCACCGGGATCGGTATCGCCACACTGAAGCCATACGCATGATAGGTTTCCACCTCCGGCATGACGAGGTCCAGTTCGAATGTCTCTCCCCACCGGGCTCTCGCCCTCACAAGGCGGTCGCTGACGATCATCAGCGGGTCGATTCGAGCTTTCAGGGTGAACGGGCCTACCGCACCCTCGACGTCAGCGAGGATGTCCCACGATGCCCACTTCTGGCGCGGGGTTATCCCCGCTTTTTCGAGATTGACGAACCTTGCGGTGATGTTGAATGGACCGAGAGAAGCCTCGACGAGCAACCTGTTCGCTTGATCGCAGTTGACAGCGATACGAAGAGAGAGGCCAAATCCGGAAAGTTTGAATTCGAAGCTGGGGAGCGATTTCAGGACGTAGTCTAGCGCCTCCATAAGATGAGAAATGACGCCTTGCAGCGCCTTCTGTAGTATGTCGAAAACCTTGTCGATGACATCGTAGACCATTTTGAGGACTTTCGAGGCTTGGGCAAGCAGGTAGTCGATTATCGAAGAAAGCTGATCCAGCAGGGATTTTGCGCCGTCGAGTAGCCACCCAACAGAGGAACTGACAGCGTCCCACACTTCCTCAAAGAAGCTCTGAATCTTGGCCCAGAGGTCGCCGCCAAGCGTATTCGAACTCGCGTAGGCCACGCCGTCGAGAGGCCAGCCGCTGAATGTCGTCACTATCAATGTCAAGTTCAGAGGGATTGCCAGCTGATCGACGACCGGGACAAGGTCTTTAGGGTCGAGGTAGACCGCGCGCTCGGTCGACACGGTCATCCCGACTGACCCCTTGATCGTGATTGTCCACCTGGTCTCGAAAGGTCGGTCGGAGATTCGGTCGACCTGGGTGTAATGCACATTCGGCGAATCTCTTGACAACGGGATGTCCGCGGGATCGACTATGTCCACCCACAGCTCGCCTTGATCCGGCTCCCCCTGCAACTCACCACCATCTCTCGTGAGTCGTGTTATGGGCAGCAGGTCCGGGCTCTGGTCGACGACGAGGGCTTCCTCCTTCAAACCAGCTTGGGAGCGGTTTGCGATCAACCCCGGATTGCGGAACTCGAAAGGTTGCGTGTACGCAGGAATCAGTATCTTGTCGTTCGAGATGTGCTCGTTTCTCGTCAACCCCTCCAGGAACACGTTCACGAAATCGCCAGCTTCGGTGAGGATGCCAGTGGCGCCGGAGATCATCTCCATCATCCGCTGGTACAACCCGCCATTCGCCGGCGGCGTGTCGAGGTTTATCGCCTTGTCGTAGAGCGATTCGAACCTCTGCACATCATTGCTCTTCGCTTTCTCATATGCGGCCTGTGCCCAACCGTTTTCATCAATGGCTTGAGAAATACGTAATGCCAGCTGTGCCCTCGCAGTGTCATCGAGGAGGCGATAGACTCCGTCGGATGTAGCCACGCCGATCATCGAGTTGACGAGCGACCCGCGGGCGAATTCGACGTTCGATGCTTGGTCCGCGAGAGCATCGTATTCCAGTTCGATATAGTCCATGAGTCCTCTAATCATCTCCTTCTCATGTCCCCACAAGTTCGCGACAAGCCCCTGGTAGAACTTCGGATTCCCTCGGAGCCCCTCCATGGCCTCATAGACGGAAGCTTTGATTGCGCCGTAAAGGTACTCGAGCATCCCTACATCATCTCGGGGGTCGATGGCCCCGTTGATCCGAACTGGATTGAACAGGCCGATCATGTCGAGCTTGCTGGCGAGGCTGTTGGCGATGTCCCTTGCGAGATCCCTGACACCGGCGTGGACTGCCTTGAGGTCGTCCTTGTAGATCTCATCGAAGTATTCGCTCCAAATGGCGTTGTTCCCTTCGAGAAGGTATCTTGTCTTGAAAGGGACAGAGTAGAGCTGGGCTGGCAGTGAGATGTTGTATTCTTGCCCGCCTTCGTCAGTCACGGTGAAAGTCTGAGCGGGGAGCGACAGACTCGCGGGACCCAGAATGGACGTCGAGACGCCAAGGTCGCCAAACAGATTGCTCACGAACTCGCGGACCATGTTCGCCTCTTCTTGATGATTCGTCAGCCAGCCGATGAATTGGTCGAGCGCACCGGTCAAGAGCTCGAGGACGCTCAGGCCAAGGTTGGCGATGAACTCTAAAGGCAGGAAGTCTAGGTAGTCTAGGTACTTGAGGGAAAACTGGTCAATCATGGCATAGAGGGCTTGAGCGAGTACGCGGTTCATCTGGATATCTTCCCGGTCCAACGCGGTGAACAGCGCAAATAGGTCAGCCGGGTCCAACGTCCCATTTCCCGCGTAAGTGTCGAGAAGCCTCAGGAGTGTCCTGTTGTCTGCGGACGGGGTCAGTGTCGGAGATGAGACGCAGCCAGCGTAGTCCATGAAGTAGGCCTCGTCAAACTTGTCGACAGCATCCCTGTCAACCGATCTGAAGAGCCTGATCTGCTCCAAGACAAGCACGAGATTCACCGCCATCTCGACGTCCTGCGGGGTGAGTATGTTGGTGATCCCGGTACCAGGGCTGCCGTAGTCGCCGCCAGCGTAGCCGAGCAGGACCCTCTGCTGCGCAACGGTCGTGAGCATGTACCTGAGTGCCTGCGCCGAGTGCGACATCGGGCCCTGCGATGTAATGGAGAATCGCTGGAGTTGTCTGTTGACGAATGGGAAAGGCGAGTCGATCTCCGAGGCAACATCCTCGCTCGTGCGGAGAGTCGTTGTGCCGTCCGAGATTGTGTAGTTCAGGTGCCCAATCAGATGATAGTAGGAAATCCGCTGGGCTTCCTCCAGACCGCCGGGCACACCCGTCTCTATCGCTTCGGGAGAATCTTCCCCCTCGCTGTTTTCGGCCAGAGTCCCCGTCCTCACGACGTCCGTCACGCTCTTCGCCTCGGTCACGACGATGATCCCGTAGTCGTCTACAGCGACCGTGAATCCCCTTGCCTCGCGCGGGAACGATTCCTCGACGAAGCTAGCGAATGAATCGGAGAACAGCTCATTGATCCTGCTCTGGTTGTTGAGGTCTTGCGTGGCGTTCCTTATCGTGGCCATCGCGATGTAGTGGGCGGCGACCTCCACCTCTCTGTGGACCAATGCACCGAACTCTCTCATCATGCGCACTTCATTCGCCTGATTCGCGAGCTCCATTTCTTCCCGCTGCACCTGGAGCATGTAGACGACGCTCAGGTTCGCAAGGAGCAGGATTGCGAGCGCCAAAACGGCGAACGACGCTCTTCCATGCCGATCTAGTTTCATTAACACATCCCCGTCATATCACGGGGGCGGGCTCTATTTCCGTCCTCTCAGAAGACGTATCTTGGAGCGAGATACACATTGTAGCGCTGTCATGCTGGGAATCAGATGCGGAGATCCTTTCCGAGTCTCGGGAGCCGAAGCATCTAGATGAGGCCCATTTCCATGATCTCGACGCTGCTTACTCCGGGGAGCGAGCTTAAACTCGATTCGACAGCCTCACCTTCGCCGGATGCGTCGTTGAAGATTGCGGTGGCAATGAGCGCCTTGAGCCCGAATGCGACCGGCTGGGTCTCGATCTTGATGAGCTTGGAGCCCAGCACCCTCTTCACGGAGTCCTCCAGGCTCTTCAGGTCGACCTCGGTTCCCTCGGGAAGGATCCTGTAGGTCGCCGCAACTTTGCCCATGACGTTCTACGGCCCCTCGAACCCGCAAGAAGGACACACGTAAATGACGCTCTGGTCCCTGCACTGCGCGCACCGTCCGATTTCGTTCTTCCCGCATGACGGGCACAGGAACGAGGTCGTGCCGGGGCCGTGGAGGACTATGCCGCATGAGATGCAGCGCTTCTCCTGCGAAATCACGAGAGCTGCGAAGACACCTCCTCTCTTAAACTCTTCGAGAAAGGAATCGCGAGCCTCGTTCGCTTGTGTCTGCCTTCGTTGCGTGAGGTGCGGGACCCGGATATCGCCGCGGAGAAGGCGCGGATTGACGAAGCGCCCAGAATTGGTGCGTCTCCATGAGGGCTTGCAGGATGGGGCTAACCGCAAAACTTATTAAGGAGTCAATGATTCGAACTGGTTCGCATGCGTCCAGCGCTGATACCGGGGGCCCGTAGCTCAGCTAGGTTGGATGTCTCAGAGACCGTCCCTAGATAGAGCATCCGGCTTTTAACTGATGGAACTCGAAAGGGTTGCGTTGGTGAAGAAACCGGGTGGTCCGGGGTTCGAAAATGCCCTGCCTGCCAGAAACAAGTGGGGCTTCGAAAATCCCCGCGGGCCCGTTTCAGCGTCGAGGCAGAATGCACCCCGCCCCCGCCGACAATGGAGGAGTCCACGTTGAAGTTCAACGTGCTAGAGCATAAGCTAGTCCCAGAGCATCGTGTCTTGACCGACAAGGAATCCGAGGAAGTCCTCAAGGCCCTCAGGGTGACCAAGGACCAGTTGCCGAAGATCAGGGGAATCGACCCCGCCGTACAGGTTCTGGAGAAGGCAAGGAAGGCGCCGATTCCCGAAGGCACGATAATCAAGGTCACGAGGATCAGCGAGACCGCTGGTGTGTCGGAGGCGTACAGGCTCGTCGTGGGGAGGTGAGTCATGAGAGAACTTATCGAGGCGTTTTTCCGCGAGAGGAGCATCGTCAACCACCACATAGCGAGCATCAACGATTTCCTGCCGACGCTCGACAACCCGAACAGCAGGATGCAGCGCATAGTGGACAACATGAGGTCGTCCCCGGAGGACGACAGGCGCGGCGTGTTCAAGCTGGACGAGGACCGCACCGAGGGGGACACGATTGAGATCAGGATAGGGCGGAAGAGGGACGACAAGGGCAAGATCGACATGGAGGCGAAGCCGACCATCTCGGTGTCGCTGCCGATCGTCAAGGAGGCGAACGGGGCGACGCATCCGCTCACGCCGATGGAGGCGCGCCTGAGGAACCTCAGCTACCAGGCGCCTGTCTACCTCGACTTCACCGTCATCGAGAACGGGATCGAGAGGGAGCCGGAGAGGGTGCACATAGGCAACCTGCCGATCATGACAAAGAGCAAGAAGTGCTCGCTCTACAGGGAGAACCTGGAGGTAGATGGAGAAATCACCGATCAGGAGTTCCGCGACAGGCTCGTCAAGATGGGAGAAGACCACGCAGACCCTGGCGGGTACTTCATCATTGGCGGCACAGAGAGGGTTCTGATTTCACTGGAGGACCTCGCGCCGAACAGGGTGCTCGTTGAGTACAACGAGAGGTACGGCCGCAGGATACCAGTGGCCAAGGTGTTCTCACAGCGCGAGGGCTACCGTGCGCTCACCCTCGTCGAGATGAAGAAGGACGGGATGCTCATAGTGACTGTCCCGACCGCGTCCGGCCAGATTCCGCTGATCATCCTGATGAAGGCCTTGAGCATGGAAAAGGACGAGGATATCTACAACGCTATCGTCTCGACTCCCGAGATGGCGAGCATCCTCTACGCGAACATAGAGGAGTGCCAGAGCAAGAAGCAGTACCCGCCGAACGGCATCTTCACCAGGGAGGACGCTCTCGGCTTCCTCGAGAAGAAGTTTGCCACGGGTCAAGCGAAGGAGTACAGGATAAAGAAGGTCGAGTCGATCCTCGACAGGAGCTTGCTGCCCCACCTCGGGGACACGAGGGAGGACAGGATCAAGAAGGCGATCTTCCTCGGCAGAACCGCCAGGTCCGTCCTGGAGTTCTACCTGGGCAAGAGGCGCGAGGACGACAAGGACCACTACGCCAACAAGAGACTGAAGCTGGCGGGGGACCTGATGGAGGACCTGTTCAGAGTGGCCTTCGCCAACCTGGTGAAGGACCTCAAGTACCAGCTCGAGAGGAGCTATGCCCGCCGCAAGGACATCAAGATCGCGTCGGCGATCAGGCCGGACCTGCTGAGCCAGAGGCTGCTTCACGCCCTGGCCACGGGCAATTGGGTTGGCGGGAGGGCAGGAGTCTCGCAGCTCCTAGACAGGACGAACAACATCAGCGCGCTCAGTCACCTGAGGCGGGTCACATCCCCGCTCACGCGCAGCCAGCCACACTTCGAGGCCAGGGACTTGCATCCGACGCAATGGGGGCGGCTGTGCCCCAACGAGACCCCAGAAGGGCAGAACTGCGGGCTGGTGAAGAACTGCGCCCTCGTGATCGATGTCTCGGAAGGTTTCTCGGAGGACGAGGTCAAGCTGCTTCTGGCGGACCTGGGCACGAAGCAGGTCAAGAGCCAGCAGACGAACCTGACCAGGGTCTACGTGAACGGAGACCTGGTCGGACTGCACGATGATCCCGCGACGCTGGTGTCCGAAATCAGGGAAAGGAGGCGCAGCGGGCTGCTGAGCCACGAGGTGAACATCCACTACGACGAGATGATGAACGACGTCACGATCAACTGCGACGAGGGGAGGATAAGGCGGCCCCTCATGGTCGTCAGGGACGGCAAGCCGCTGATAACGGCGAAGCAGTTGACGGACCTGGAGTCCGGACGCCTGAAGTGGAGCGACCTGGTCAGGAACGGCCTGGTTGAATGGATTGACGCGGAGGAGGAAGAGGACTCGTTCGTGTCGATATATCCATACGAGGTCCCGCTGAAGTGCAAGGAGTGCCGCCGCCCGATATCGCGCAACGACGTAAGGTGGGCGAACATGGGCGAGGACGGCGACGTGGAACTGGAGTGCCGCCTGTGCGGCAAGTCTTTCCGAGTCAAGCCATCTCTCACCCTGGACAACACCCATGCCGAGATCGATCCGCTGGTCATACTCGGCGTCGCCTCTGGCCTCGTTCCTTACCCGGAGCACAACTCGTCACCCAGGGTCACGATGGGCGCGGGCATGGCGAAGCAGTCGCTCGGATTCGGCTCCAGCAACTACCGGATAAGGCCGGACACGAGAAGCCATCTGCTGCACAACCCGCAGGTCCCTATGGTCCAGACCGAGGCGATGAAGTTCGTCAGTTTCAACGAGAGACCGGCAGGCGAGAATTTCGTCGTGGCGGTCATGTCCTACCACGGGTACAACATGGAAGACGCCATCGTGATGAACAAGGCGTCAATTGACAGGGGTCTCGGTCGCTCGTCCTTCATGAGGACGTACAGATCCGAGGAGCGCAGGTACCCCGGCGGGCAGGAGGACCACTTCGAGATCCCGTCCCCCGATGTTCGCGGAGCGCGCGCAGACCTCAGCTACGCGAGCCTCACTCCGGACGACGGTCTGATATCGCCAGAGGTTCAGGTCAACGGTGGAGAGGTTCTCATAGGGAAGACGTCGCCGCCGCGTTTCCTTGAGGAGGAGACTGACTTCCTCACGCCGCAGAAGAGGCGCGAGACGTCCGTAACAGTCAGGCACGGGGAGAGCGGCTGGGTCGACAGTGTCATGCTCACCGAGTCCGAGAACGGTAGCAAGCTCGCCAAGGTCAAGGTCAGGGACCTCAGGGTGCCGGAGCTCGGCGACAAGTTCGCCTCCCGCCACGGGCAAAAGGGTGTGATCGGGCTGATCGCCCAGCAGGAGGACATGCCGTTCACAGAGCATGGGATCGTGCCGGACCTCATCATCAACCCGCATGCCATCCCTTCGAGGATGACAATCGCGCACGTCCTCGAGACGATTGGCGGGAAGGTCGGTGCCATGGAGGGGAGGTTCGTCGACGGCACGCCTTTCAGCGGCGAGAGAGAGGAGGCCCTGCGCAAGGAACTCGAGGACTACGGCTTCAAGAGCAACTGCAAGGAGGTCATGTACGACGGCATGACGGGCAGGATCATCCCCGCCGAGATTTTCATCGGTGTCATCTACTACCAGAAGCTGCACCACATGGTCAGCGGCAAGCTGCACGTGAGGTCGCGAGGGCCCGTGCAGATACTCACCCGCCAGCCGACGGAAGGCCGCTCCCGCCAAGGCGGCTTGAGGTTCGGCGAAATGGAGCGGGACTGTCTCATAGGCCATGGCGCCGCGATGGTCATCAAGGACCGCTTGCTCGACGAGTCGGACGGCACGATACAGTACGTCTGCGGGGAGGCGGAGTGCGGTCACTTCGCCATCAAGGACAGGAAGGGGAACCTCAGGTGCCCCGTCTGTGACAACAACTCCCGCATCTACCCTGTGCAGACGAGCTACGCGTTCAAGCTTCTGCTCGACGAGCTGCTCTCGCTCGGGATTGCGATGCGCCTTCAACTGGAGGACTTGAAATGATGTCTATGCGGGGCGTCACGAAGAGGATCAGGGCGATCAAGTTCGCGCTCCTCTCTCCCGACGAGATCAGGAAGATGAGCCAGACGAAGGTCATCACCGCCGACACATACGACGAGGACGGCTTCCCGTACGACCTGGGCCTGATGGACTCTCACCTGGGCGTGATCGAGCCGGGGCTGAGATGCAAGACTTGCGGCGGGAAGGTGGACGAGTGCCCGGGGCACTTTGGGCACATAGACCTCGCCATGCCGGTGATCCACGTCGGCTACGTGAAGGAGCTCAAGAAGCTCCTCCAAGCGACGTGCAGGAAGTGCGGGCGGCTCCTCCTCACGAGGGAGCAGGCTGCGGACTACATGAAGGAGATGGAGAACGTCGAGGAGCTCGGCGGGGATGCGACCGAGGTCCAGTTCGTCACGAGGGAAAGCGCGAAGGAGGCGACGAAGCGCCAGCGCTGCCCGTGGTGCGGCGAGGAGCAGAAGAAGATCACGCTGGACAAGCCGACGACGTTCCGCGAGGAGGGCCACAAGCTCACGCCCAAGGAGGTCAGGGAGAGGCTCGAGAAGGTCCCGAACGACGACCTCAGGGTCCTCGGCATCGAGCCCGATGTGGCCAGGCCTGAGTGGATGATCCTCACAGCATTGCTGGTCCCGCCGGTGACGGTGCGGCCTTCGATTACACTCGAGAGCGGCGATAGGTCCGAAGATGACCTTACGCACAAGCTGGTCGACGTCCTGAGGATAAACCAGAGGCTCAGGGAGAACAGGGACGCCGGCGCGCCGCAGCTAATCGTCGAGGACCTCTGGGAGTTGCTCCAGTATCACGTCACCACCTACTTCGACAACCAGACGTCGGGCATTCCTCCCGCCAGGCACAGGTCCGGGAGGCCCCTCAAGACACTAGTGCAGAGGCTGAAGGGCAAGGAAGGCAGGTTCCGGTCCAACCTGAGCGGAAAGAGGGTCAACTTCTCCGCGCGAACGGTGATCTCGCCGGACCCGCTGCTGTCGATCAACGAGGTCGGTGTGCCCGTCGAGGCGGCCAGGGAACTGACGGTGCCCATTCACGTCCAGAACTACAACATCGACATGGTCAAGGAATGGATCAAGCGCGGGCCGATCGCAGCAAGCAAGACCGGCGATTACATCGCCGGAGTCAACTACGTCATCAGGGCGGACGGCCGCAGGATCCGCGTCACGGACAAGAACGCGGACGCCGTCGCGGAGACCGTCGAGATCGGCTTCATTGTCGAGCGACAGCTGGTCGACGGCGACGTCGTGCTGTTCAACAGGCAGCCCTCGCTGCACAGGATGTCCATGATGGCGCACGAGGTCCGCGTGATGCCGAACAAGACCTTCAGGTTCAACCTCGCGGTCTGCCCGCCGTACAACGCGGACTTCGACGGAGACGAGATGAACCTCCACGTGCTGCAGAGCGAGGAGGCCAGGGCCGAGGCGAAGATACTGATGAGGGTGCAGGAGCACATACTGTCGCCCAGGTTCGGAGGCCCGGTCATAGGCGGAATACACGACCACATCACGGCGGCGTTCCTCCTGACTCACAAGGACGCCAGGTTCAACAAGGTCGAGACCACGTTCATCCTGAGCCGCCTCGGCATGAGCGACCTGCCGAAACCCAAGATCAAGGAAGGGGACCTGGAGTTCTGGACGGGCAAGCAGATATTCAGCCTAGTCCTCCCGAAGGATCTCAACCTGTCCTTCAAGTCCTCGATAGCGAGCAAGGGGGTCACGAACCCGAAGGAACTGAGGGAAGAGGATTCTTTGGTCATCATTCGCAACGGGCAGCTGATAACGGGCACGATAGACGAGAACGCCGTCGGCGCGTTCAAGGGCAAGATTGTCGACAAGCTCGCGAGGGACTACGGCCCGGAGATGGCGAAGAAGTTCATAGACAAGGTCACGAGGCTGCTGATTGGCGCGATTATGGTCAAGGGATTCACGACGGGCATCGACGACGAGGACATCCCTGAGGAGGCGAAGAAGCAGATCGCGGATCAGCTGAAGGTCGCCGCCGAGAAAGTCAAGCAGCTCGTCGAGGCGTACAAGGCAGGCGAGCTCGAGCAGATGCCAGGGAGGTCGCTGGAGGAGACCCTGGAGGTCGAGGCGATGAAGGTGCTGAGCAGGGCCAGGGAGCAGTCCGGTGAGATAGCAGGCAAGCACCTCGGGATTACCAACAGCGCGGTCATCATGGCGCGCAGCGGGGCGAGAGGCTCGATGCTCAATCTGTCGCAGATGGCGGGCTGTATCGGCCAGCAAGCGGTCAGAGGCGAGCGTCTCTCCAGAGGGTACTGGAACAGGACGCTTCCGCACTTCCGCAAGGGAGACCTCGGCGCAGAGGCGAAGGGTTTCGTGAAGTCGTCGTACAAATCCGGCCTGTATCCGACGGAGTATTTCTTCCACTCGATGGGAGGCAGGGAAGGCCTGGTCGACACGGCGGTGAGGACGAGCAGGTCCGGCTACATGCAGCGCAGGCTGATCAACGCGCTCGAGGATCTCAAGGTCAAGGAGGACCACACCGTCAGGAACACCGCCGACACCGTCATACAGTTCAAGTTCGGGGAGGACGGGGTCGACCCGTCGAGGAGCATCCAGGGAGACGCGGTCGACATCGATGACGTCCTCCAGGACGTGCTCGGAGAGGAGCCGTCGTGGAAGGAGAGGATGACCTTCAAGGAGATGACGTCCTACGGCCTCACCGAGAAGGACATGGTCGTCGAGATGGAAGAGGAAGAGGCTGAGGAAGAAGAGGAACCGGCAGGGGAGGAGTGAGCATGGCCCGACAGGCGACAATAGACGCGCTCAGGAAGAGGGGGATCACGAAGAAGAGCGCGGAGCTGCTGGCCGATGCGGGCTTCACCCTCGAGACCCTCGAGAAGGTCAAGGTTGACAGGCTCAGGAAGTTCGTCTCCGCGAAGGAGGCGGACAGACTAGTCAAGAGGATCAGCCCCGGGAAGCCGGAGCCGGCCAAGAAATCCGCCAGGGTGGCGAAAAGGCCAAGGGCCGGCGCGCCAGAGGCTCCCGCCAAGGAGGAAGCCGAGGAGGAGACACCGACCATACCCGAGAAGATAGCCAAGCCGACTGCCCTGGAGCAGGCGATACTAGAGGCGATGCACGAGGTCGGCAGGATCATCCCGATGAAGGTGGTCAGGGAGCTCGCGAAGAAGCTGGGCGACCTCAAGGTCTCAAAGAAGAACCTCAAGGATATCATCAGCAGGATCGCGGACCGCTACGAGACTCACATGGTCGACCCGAACGAATCGGCCGGAATACTCTCGGCGCAGTCGATAGGCGAGCCGGGCACTCAGATGACCATGAGGACTTTCCACTACGCGGGCGTGGCCGAGATGAACGTCACCCTCGGGCTCCCGCGTCTCATCGAGATAGTCGACGCGAGGAGGGTCCCCAGCACGCCGATAATGGAGCTGTACCTGAGGCGCGCGGCGGGGGAGAAGGAGGCGGCGCATGCCCAGGGGCGGACCAGGGCGATAACGATAGCCCGGGAGATTGAGACGACGCACTTGGAGGATGTCGCGGACATCGAGGTGGACATGGTCAACATGCAGGTCGTCGTGAAGCCGGACGATCACAGGATGAAGGTCAGGGGCATGGAGCCGAAGGACCTGGAGGAGAAGCTGAAGAAGGTCCAGCAGATGGCGGCACCGAAGAAGACCGAGGGCGGCCCGGAGAAAGAGACATCGCCCTTGGTCATCGAGACCGGCGAGCCCTCTTTCAAGAAACTCCACAAGCTCGTCGAGCAGGTCAGGCAGCTGAAGATCAAAGGCATAGACGGCATAAGCCGCGCGGTCGTGCAGGAGAGGGGCGACCAGTGGGTCATATTCACCGAGGGCAGCAACCTGGCGGAGATACTGGAGCACCCCGAGATCGACCCGACGCAGACGATGACGAACAGCATCCAAGAGATCTACGAGGTGCTCGGCGTCGAGGCCGCGAGGAACTCGATTATCAAGGAGGCGTCGGAGACCCTGCGCGAGCAGGGCTTGACGGTGGACATCCGCCACATCATGCTCGTCGCGGACATGATGACGAACGACGGGGACGTGAAGGCGATAGGGCGGCACGGCATATCCGGCAGGAAGAGCAGCGTCCTCGCGCGCGCGGCATTCGAGATCACGGCGCACCACCTGCTCATGGCTGCGATAACCGGCGAGGTGGACGCGCTGGACGGCGTCGCCGAGAACGTGATTGTCGGTCAGCCGGTGACGCTGGGGACTGGCGCTGTCAACCTGGTCTACAGGCCTCAGGGAGAGAAGGGGAGCTGAGCATGGACGAGAACATGGTCATCAAACAGGCGGTCGAAACCGGCGACGTGGTCATAGGCACGAGGAGGACGGAGAAGGCCGTCAAGAAGAAGACGGCGAAGATGCTGGTCATCGCCTCCAACTGCCCAGAGTTCGCGTGGCTCAAGGATGTCGTGGTCAAGATTCACAGGTACAAGGGGACCAGCCTCGACCTCGGGGCGGCGTGCGGCAAGCCGTACTCGGTGGCCGTGCTCGCAGTGCTGAGCTCCGGCGAGTCGACGATACTGTCCCTGTAGGTGTCCGCATGGGTCCGGTGACGTTCAACGAAGATACGCTAGGATACGTCACAATCTTCCAGAATGTCACCATGTGCACGGTGATGGACTGCGTCGACACCGGGGACAAGATAATCTTCGTCGTCGGCAAGGGCGAGGCGAGCAGGGCGATAGGGAGGAAAGGGGAGACTGTCGCGCGCGTGAGGCTTCTCCTGAAGAGGGACATACAGGTCATCGAATTCTCGGAGAAACCGGAGGAGTTCGTTGCGAACGTCTTCCACGCGTACGACGTCAAGAAGGTGGAGATCGAGGATAGGGACGGGGTCACGCACGCAACGGTGACGGTCGAGACGACCAAGAAGGGCCGCGCGATAGGGAAGGAGGGCAAGAACCTCCGGATGGCCAGAGACCTGATCGCGAGGCATCATGCGATTGAGAGCGTCAGCGTGGCGTGACGGTCGCGGCACTACGGGCGCGTGGCAGGTCTCGCGGCGGGCACTTCCGGCCAGAGGCATTCACGTTTCCAGTCCGGTTGGCGGGGGCGGGGTCAATGGGGCACATGCGGGTCGCTTGTCAGGCATGCTCGCGACCAGTTTGATTCCCAATAAGGTGCTCTCGAGTGGAACTGGGATGCCAGTGGTCGGCACGTCCTCCATAGTCAGGACGACATCCTCCTTCGTCCCCTTCTTCAAAACGAACTCGTACGGAGCGTCCGATGGGGTCAAGGCAATCTCGCCCTTGCAGTCGCTCAACCTGTCGACGAAGATCTGCTTCCTGTGCTGCCTGACAACGAGCCAGCCGTCGATGATGGGATTCCCGTCCGCGGTGGTCCAGCACATTGGGATTGGGGTCTCCGGCTCGTAGCTGTTCCTGACCGCGGTGACGTAGCGGCCGACGAACACGTTGAAGCCGCTCATCCCGTCCGCGATCTTGTTGTGGAACTCTTTCTGGCGGGAAGTCAGCTTCTTCCAGGCCTGGACAGCCTGGTTGAAGATCGCCCTGTGCTTCGTTTGCAGCTCGCTCCTCGGGTTCGAGGGGGCCGCATACCTCCTGATGTAGTCGTGACCTTTCCATGAGGCAGCGATCATGTCCTTTCCCAGCGCTCCCTTGTACCGGTTGCCGAATATGTTTCGGATTCTCATGTTCTCTATTCCTTGTCCCTCACCGAGGGACTGGAGAGTCGATGGCGGGCATCGGCAATCCAAACTGGGTATCGATGTATTTCCGCGGGAAGATACATCCATGAGATACTGCTTATGAGCGGTTTATAAACACATATGGAGAAGGGGTGGTCAGCAGATTCCCCAGGTCAGCAATTGAGCAGGTCTTCAATCCCCCGCGCGGAGATGCTGATATCATGCTCCTTCGAGGTGACTCGGGACCGCGAATGCACGGGGAATCCTGGCCGAATCCTGCTCAAGAGGAGTGGAATTGGCGTTGAATTGGTCCTCGATTCCAATCCAATTGTTTGACCAAGACATATCCGGATTCAGGCAGCCTCGTCCCTTGACCGACATGTAGATGGAAATCCCCGATGACCTCTTTCAGCTCCCTCATCGTCTCGCCCTGTTCAGGTGGAGGACTCTCTCGTCCTCGTTGCCCTGACCAGCGCAACCGACAGACCAGCAACCAGGATCATAGCGTCCAAGGCGGTTCCGGCACCGATTGGCGGCGGTACCGACAACTGCCCGGTGAGGAATGACACCATGCCAGTCGCCGCTTCCGCAAGCACGAACGGCATCGACGTGAGCATGAGCGCCTTCGTCACCGCCATCCTGTCCTTCCCGCCTTTCCACGGCCTCCTCTTCGATGACAAGAATCCAGCAACCGCCGATATGATCACGAAGACAAGAGTCGCCAAGACATCTACGTGATTGCATCCGCACACCCCGCCAAAACCATTATCTCGGCATCTGGCCTAGAGCTGTCCGCTTCGAGGGGAGTGCAGAATCTGAGACGCGGCACGCTGGATGGGGCACGCTCATCTCCAGAGAGCGCGGGATCCCGTGATCAGGTCTCCGAAGGATCGGTCCCGCAAACGATGACAGAGGCGTATGCGCCCAGGCATGTGCCGGAACTCCGCTTCTCTCCAGAGGACTTCGCGATTCTCAACGAAGTGCAGGACGGGATCGTGGAGGACTCGAGGTCGTGGCTGCTCAACTTGGACGCTCAAGCTCTCGGCCTGAAGTCGGGGTTCGAGGAGCTCCTGTGCCTGCCTCTGGTCAGGGGCTTGCGCAAGTACGATTTCCAGATCAAGACGGCGCTGAAGGTCCTCAGAGAGTTGAGGGGCAGGGCCATCCTCGCGGACGAGGTCGGCCTCGGGAAGACCATCGAGGCGGGGCTAATCGCGAAGGAGTTGATGATCAGGGGACTCGTGAGGAAGGTGCTCGTCCTCGTGCCCGCTTCGTTGACGGAGCAGTGGCGTGACGAGATGCAGGAGAAGTTCGGGATTCCCTTCGAGGTGACCGACGAGGTGGAGGACTGGGCGAGGCACGATCGCTTGATATGCTCGCTCGACACAGCTAAGAGGCCCCGCCATTCCGCGAACGTCGAGGGCATCACATTCGACCTCGTCATCGTCGACGAGGCGCACAAACTAAAGAACCGCCTCACGCTCAACTGGAGGTTCGTCAACGGCATCCGCAAGAAGTATATCCTTCTCCTGACCGCCACGCCGGTTCAGAACGACCTGGAGGAGCTGTTCAACCTGGTCACCCTGCTCAAGCCGGGGCAGCTGGGGACGTGGGGGCAGTTCAAGAAGAGATTCCTGGCGGCGGGGGACAAGCGCATGCCCAAGGACGTGGGCGACCTCAGGGGCCTGCTGTTCGAGGTGATGATCAGGAACAGGCGGGGGAACGTCCTGACGCTCCCGCCAAGGAGGGCGCATCTCGCCCGCATAACGTTTTCACCCGGCGAGCGGCGGCTGTACGACGAGGTGACCGCATTCATCCGCTCCAGATATCCCCGCTTAGACGGGAAAGAGGCATCGGTCAACCGCCTCGCGCTGATGATTCTCCAGAAAGAGGTGGGTAGCAGCAGCTACGCCGCGGCGGCGACGCTGAGGAGACTGAGCGAGAGCGAGCAGTTCACCTTCGAAGAGAGGGAGCAGTTGGCGAGGCTCCGCGACCTGGCGGTGTCCGTGGACCGCCACGAGAAGGGCGGGAAGCTGGTCGAGTTCCTCGGCAAGTTCGACGACAAGGTGCTCGTCTTCACGCAGTATCTGCCGACGCTCAGCTATCTGGATGGCCTGCTCAAACAGGAAGGGTTCTCGCATTCAATCTTCCACGGCGGCATGGACGCGTGGACGAAGGAGGAGAGCGTCAGAAAGTTCAAGGGGGACGCGAAGGTGTTCCTCAGCACTGAGGCGGGCGGCGAGGGGCGCAACCTGCAGTTCGCGAACAAGCTGGTCAACTACGACCTGCCGTGGAACCCGCTGAGGCTCGAGCAGAGGATAGGGCGGATACACCGCGTTGGCCAGGAGAGGGAGTGCCAGATAGTCAGCTTCTGGACGGAGAGGACGATCGACGAGTACATCCTCGAGCTGCTCGACAAGAAGATCGACATGTTCGAGCTGGTCGTCGGGGAGCTCGATTTAATCCTCGGCAGCGTCGAGGACAGGAGGAGCTTCGAAGAGGTGCTGATGGACATCTGGTCCATGGAAAGCGAAGCCGAAAGGAGGAGGGAGCTGGAGAGGTTTGGCGGGGAGCTGCTCGACGCGAAGAGGCGGTACGTTGCAGTCAAGTCCTACCAGGAGGGCCTCCTTGGCTCCTCTCTGGCGGTGGAGGGGTCGACCTGAGGCAACCCGAGCTGAGATCCTTCATCGGCGCATACTTCGAGAAGCTCGGGGCGGGCACGTTCGAGGATGTGCCCGGGGTCGTGAGGTATGAGATACCTCCGGAGCGCCGGGCCGCCCTGAACGCCGCAGTGCTTCGAGTCACATTCGACCCTGCGCTCGGAGAGAAGTACGACGGCGTGGAGCTGCTCACCCCGGGAAGCCTCCTGCTCGACAGGATAATCGAAGACGCGAGCAGCAGGGGCCATCACTGTGTCGCGAGAGTCCAGGTGGGGAATGAATCATCAGAGAGGGAGGTGCTTGCCGCCAACCTGTCATTCAGGAATGCGACCCCCGAGGTGTCCTCGAGCAAGAGGGACCTCGTTCCTTACATGCTGTTCACGTTCAGGATCACGCTTATCACCGACGAGAAAACAGAGCTCCTAGAGACCGTTGTGCTGAACTGCGACAGTCTGCGCGAGCATCAAGTCCGCGACATGTTCTTCGAGGAGGCACTGGCTCTCCCTGAGGAGCGTCTGGGGGGAAAACTAGACATTCAATCATTGTACGCTGCGGCGTGCGAGAACATCGAGAAAAGGATCGGCAAAGTTGTAGCGGATTGCCGAGAGCGCGCAAGAGGGAGATTGGCCGAGGAAGAGCAGCGGATTAAGGACTACTTCGCCGGCCTCGCGCGCGAGGCGCAGGAGTCAAAGTACCCCGAACAGGCCAAGGCGGCGATCGAGGCTTACTCCGCGGAGGAGAGGAAGAGGCTTGAGGAGGCGCAGCTGAAGTACAGCCTGGACGCCAGGGTGAGGCTGGTCGGAGTGAGGACGATAATGGTGCCGACCGTGAAGATGGCGGTGCTTCTCACCGGGCGCAAGAAGGGCAGGGAGATCGAGCTGCAGTACGACGAGGTCAGTTTGGAGATACCGCCGCCAAGGTGTGACGCCTGCGGGACGGAGATGAAAGAACTCGGGCTATGCGACGAGGGGCACCTCGTTTGCGGGGAGTGCGAGCGGAAGTGTGCGGTTTGCGACCGCGTGTCCTGTCAAGCCTGCGCCGAGAATCTCCGGGTTTCGGATAAGTGCGCTCAGTGTGGCAGGTTGCTCTGCGAGCTTCATGCGGTCAGAGACGACTTCGGCCTCGGCGTATACTGCCCGGATCACATGACCGAATGCCCATCTTGCGGCAAGAAGGCCAGCGGCTCGTTCGTCGCGAGATGCGGGAGGTGTAACCAGAGGTATTGCTTCCTCTGCGTGGCGGCAAAGGAGAAATCGTGCAGCACTTGCAGGTCGCTGACCGGCGTGTCTGCAGATAGTGCGGACGTGGCCCGAGTCAAGTCCCAGAGCGCTTTCGCCGGCAAGTTCGGCAAATGGAAGGCTGCAAGAAACAGGAAGTTCACGATTGTCGAGGGGAGGGCGATGCTTGCGAAGAGGACATTCGTGCTCGACATGGAGGGGCAGCTGGTCTGGGAGGGCTAGGGGAGCTTTCGCCTCTCCACCTCGAGATGGTCGGCAGTCGGGTACTCCTCGATGATGTGGGCTTCCACGTCTAGACTGCTCGCGAGCTCTTCCAAGATCCAAGGGGCGACTTCGAGGCGGTGTCTTTCACGGTTGAGCCAGACTAGACCGCGAGGGACGCGGTAGGTCCGCATCATATCACGCATGACTTTTCTTAGATCGCCTGATTCGATGACGCCCTTGACGAGCGTCCCATCATCCGTCACGACGTCCCAAGGCCGACTGACGTTCCTCGCTCTCCTCTTGATGCGCTCCCTGAGTTGCCAGCTGTCCTTGTACGCCGAGGTGCAATAATGGACCGTGATGCTCCAATTGCGACCGAGGAGTTCCCTGGCGGTGCGGTCGCTGCCTGCGACTCCATATGATTTCCCTCGTCCGACTCTGTAGCCCCTCGCCCTGAGTTGCCCCTTGTTGGTGTCGGAGAATTCCATCTCGTTGAGGTTTACGAAGTCGAGGTCGCTCGCCTCTGCCCAGCTGACCAGCGCGACAAGTCCTCGACGCATGTCTGGGATGAGCGGGACCTCCACCCCGACGTCCATGCCATTGTCGCGGCTGGCAGCAGTGGCGGCTGGATACCCGCTCCTGTCCATGCGGTCCCAGAGCCGCGATGGCGGGTGGAACCTGATTTCGTCCAGGCCCGCTCTGCCGAGTCTGGCTATCTTCTTCAGATCTGTCCCCCTGGTGTATAGGTGGATGTGGAACTTGTCGCCTAACTCTTTCCTGAGCAGGCGCACGTATCTCGATGTGCGGTCAATAGCGGTCAGAGGGTCCCCGCCGGTTATTCCCGCCCCGGTGGCGCTAATCGCCTCGGCCTCTTCGAGTATGTCCGCCTCCCGCCTCACACGCATTTCGTCGGCAAAAACAACATCCTTGCCCTTCTTCTCCAAAGAGATTGGGCAGTAGTAGCAGCTGAAAGGGCAGAGTCCAGTGGTGAAGAGGACCATCTTGCCGCCTTTCTCGCACTGTGCACAACCTTTCGGCAGCCTGCCGATGTAGAATGAGCCGTACGGTCTGTCATGCACCGCCATTGGAGTCAAACGATTCCCGCCGGCGTATTTGAGCCTGTCCTTCCCGCACCGGAGAGTCCTCAGACCGGTCTCTTGCACCTTGCGCAGACCAGGCGGCACTCCTTCTTGCAGTCCCGGCAGATGCCATGGAGGAATTTCTCCTTGACCGGGGCGTGATGGCAGTCGGAGACGACATTGACCATGTGCCCACAATAGTCGCATAGATGCTGTATCGGTCTCTTGCTGGCGACGTATTTCTGGTACGCGTACATGGCGAGCAGGATAAGCAGAATCAGCCCGACTATCGAGAAGATGACCACGCAGGTGAACGGACCTTCGCCGGTCTCCTGCAGGGCGAGATGCGCCAGGTCGATAGGCACGCGGCACTATTCGCTGGCGGATATAAAAGCTTGGCGAGAAGTGTTAAACCGCTGATGGGATTGTGCGGCGATGAACGCGTCGGAGGTGCGCGACGTCCTTCGCTCGCTCGGGGTGAGGGCCGACAAGAGGTTCGGACAGCACTTCCTCGTTGATGAAAGGGTCGCGCACAGGCAAGTGGAGTTCGCGGCGATTCGGCGGGATGAACGAGTCTTGGAGATAGGACCTGGATTGGGAGTGCTCACACGCATCCTCTCCGAGAGATCGCGGAATGTGACCGCCATCGAGAAGGATCGGCGATTCTGTCGATTTCTGGAGAGGGAAATCCCTGATGCGCGCATCATCGAAGGAGACGCTCTCAAAGTCGACCTTCCGCAATTCGATGTCGTCGTCTCGAACCTTCCCTACCAGATTTCCTCGCCGATTACGTTCAGGTTGCTGGAGAACAAGTTCGACCGGGCCGTGCTCATGTTCCAGAAGGAGTTCGCCGACAGGATGGTCGCGAAGAGAGGCGGTGAGGGTTACTCCCGATTGTCGATTCACGTATATTATAGGGCCATGGCCGAAGTCATCGAAAGAGTGCCCCGTTCCGCTTTCTACCCCCAGCCGGAAGTCGATTCGTCCATTTTGTCACTGAAGCCGAGGAAGCCCCCGTTCAAGGTGAGGGACGCGAAGCTATTCTCGAACATGGTGGACCGCATGTTTCAGCACCGCCGGAAGACCATCGAGAACAGTCTGTCGCTGACTTGGCGGGAGTTTGCCGCGAGCAGGGAAGCCGTCAAGAACGCAGTCGAATCCTCGGGATTCGGCGGGATGCGGCCGGAGGAGCTGGAGCCAGAGCAGATGGGGAAGCTGGCGGACGCGCTCTGGACCGCGCAAAGGACGCAGCCTGTCTAGGGGGTCGACAGGGGGTTTGAGGCGCGATTTTAAGGCGATACTCGTAGCGAAAGCTTAATTCCCCACCACTTCATCAGAACCTCACCGACCCGAGGGCATTCTGGATGCCTAGAAAGAAGACACCAAATGAGCTGGAGAAGGCGGAGGTCAAGCTCAGTTCGCTGCTCGACAAGAGAGACCAGCTCAACGAGGAGGCCAACGCGATACGCCAGGAGAGGGACCTCCTCCATGCTCGGAGGCGGGAAACCGCCGACAAGATGAGGGATTTCAAGGGGAAGAGAGACTCGTTCGTCAAGGAGATGCGCGTCCACAAGCAGAAGAGGAACTCGCTGCACAACCAGGCAAGCGACCTCATCGAGCTCAAGAGGAAGATGAGGGGCAAGGTGAACGTCATGATCGTGGACGACCTCAGGCAGCTGCGCAGGAACTTCGATGAAATGGAGATGAAGCAGCAGACCACGCCCCTGACGATTGCGAAGGAGAACGACCTCATCGACGACATCCGCAAGACATACCGCGAGCTCAAGGATCTGGAGCAGATAGAGGACGAGAACGTCAAGACTACCAGGAACGTCGGCGAGATCAACGAGCAGATAGACGACCTGTTCAAGACCGCGGACGAGGAACACAAGCTGGTGGTCGAGCTGTCCAACAAGGCGCAGGAGATGCACGAGAAGGTCGTCGAGGCGTTCAGCGCAATCGCGACTCTCACCGCCGAGGCGGACAAGAAGCATAAGGATTTCCTGGAGCTCAGGGAGAAGGCGAACGCCTACCATGAGCGGGCGCAGGAGATGCGCAGGACGGTCCTCAAGACGAAGGAGGACGAGAGGCGCGAGAGGCGGGAGGCGAAGGACATCATCCGCCAGCAGAACCTATCGGTCAGGAAGGCCCTCACCGACAAGAAGAAACTCGACGAGGTCGCCGACGAGCAGCTGCAGCGGTTGCTCAAGCATGGGAAGGTGGAGCTGAAGGGATGAAGGCTATCGTCCTGGCGGGGGGCGAGGGTACGCGCCTCAGACCCCTGACCAGCACCAGGCCGAAGCCATTGATGCCGGTCGCTGACAGACCGTGCATCGACTATGTGCTCAGGTCGCTCGTCGAGGCGGGCATCAAGAAGATAATCATCGCGACTCACCACCTCTCAGACAAGCTTATCAAGTCGATAGGGGACGGGCTGGAATACGATGCATCCATAGTCTATTCTTTCGAGGAGACGCCGGCGGGGACCGCCGGGGCGGTCAAGAGGGTCGAGGAGTTCATCGACGGCACGTTCGTCGTGGCGATGGGCGACATCGTGGCGGACGTCGACATAGGGTCGCTGGTGGAGTTCCACAAGGAAAGGAAAGCGGCGGTGACCATCGCCCTCACAGAGGTTGACGATCCTTCCAGGTATGGCATTGCGGCGATCAACGAGAAGGGGAGGATACAAAGGTTCCAGGAGAAGCCGAAGAGGGAGGAGGCGTTCTCCAGGCTCGTCAACGCCGGCATATACGTGCTCGAGAAAAGGGTGGTGGAGTTCATCCCCGAGGGCGAGATGTTCGATTTCTCCAAGAATCTCTTCCCCAAGCTCCTCTCCAACAGGATTCCTCTATACGGAATGCAGATCAAAGGCGTTTGGATGGACATAGGCCGCCCGGCGGATCTCATGAGGGCGAACATCGAGATGATCAACCGCAGGGGGAAGGAGAATTCGATCCCGGGGCTCAATGCCTCGGGGCGGATCCTGGCGCGAGGGCCTGTGGGCGCGGGCGAAGGTGTGACGATAGAAGGGCCGTGCTACTTCGGCCGGGACGTCAAGATAGGCGACGAGGCGGTCGTGAGGAGGTCATGCCTCCACGACGGCGTCTCGGTCGGCCAAGGCGCGTCGATAGAGGACTCACTCATCATGGATTTCTCGGTGACGGGGAAGGGGACCGAGGTCTCGGGCAGCGTCATCGGGAGCGGATGCGAAGTCATGGACGAGGCGAGGCTCGTCAACTGCGTCATAGGGGACGGCGTCAAGGTCAAGTCTCAGATGGTCCTCCGCGACGTGACATTGTCGTGAGATGACGTCCAGAATGAAACGGACACCATCCCTCATTCCGCTGGCTTTTGTATCCATGCTGCTGCTTTCACTGGTCGCGGAGGCAGGGCAAAAGGTGATGATGGCGACAACCTAGTGATGGATGATCACGAGCACGATGTTGGCGGCGAGGATTGAGAGGAGCATGGCGGGAAGGGCCAACCGCATGTACTCCCGCCACCCGATGTGAATACCGTGCTTCTCGGCGATCGCCAGGCCGACAACGTTGGCGGAGGCGCCGATTGGCGTCGCGTTCCCTCCGATGTCAGCTGCTACGGCGACGGTCCAGGTCATCGGGGCAAGCGGGGCAACCCCGTCTGCGGCAAGCCCCCTCAGAACCGGCACCATGGCGGCGGCGAAAGGCACGTTGTCTAGAAACATCGACAGCGGGATGGAGACCCAGAGGATGACGGTCAGAAGTAACGCCAAGTTGTTCCCGCCAATCCATGCCATTCCCGCCGCAACATCCGCGAGAGCGCCGCTCTTGTCCAGCGCTCCTACCACGACGAAGAGCCCCGCCAAGAACAGCAGTGTGTGCCAGTCGATCTTCTCGACGAGTTCAGGCATGTCTTTCCCGCCAAGCATGAGGACGAGCGTGGCGCCGAGGACCGCCACGAAGGCGATGAGGATGTCGAGCACGTGATGCAGGATTAGGAGCGTGACGGTGAATGCGAAGATCATCAACGAGATTCGCATTAGCCTCATGTCCAAGATTGCGGACGAGGGCTCAAGCTCGGCGTGCTCCTTCTCCAGTGTTTCCGCGTCCACCTGCATCCGGACCTCGCCACGGCGCTTCAGCATGAAGCCCAAGACCCCCAGGTTAACGAAGAACGCGATGACGGCGATGACGCCGGTGTTCGCGACGAAGTCCATGAAAGAGAACCCGAAACTGGTCCCAAGGATGATGTTCGGCGGGTCGCCGACCATCGTCGAGAGTCCGCCGATGTTCGCAGAGGTGATCTCGGCGATGAGGAAAGGGCCGGGGTGGAGCTTCAGGATGCCGCACACCTCGAGAGTCAGCGAGGCCATGAAGACCATGACAGTGATGCTGTCCATGAAGGCGGCAAGGATGGCGGACAGGGCGGAGAAGGCCACGAGGATCCTGAAGGGCCGGAAGCGGCTCCACTTCAGCGCGTGCAGGCCCACCCACCTGAAGAAACCGCTCTTGGTTAAGGCCGCTACGATGACGAACATCCCAAATATCAGGCCCAATGCCTCCCACTGTATCGCCTCAATGATCCCGCGCTCGTCAAGGAGCCTGAGACCCACCACAAGGATGGCGCCAAGGAGGACGGCGGTCGTCCTGTGGACCCTCTTTGAAAGGATCAGCACATAGACCAGTAGAAGTATGGAGAGCGCCAGTATCTTCTCGGTCAATCTTTCTCGATGCAGGGTACATGCCAGGGGGCATAAAATAGCTAGCGAGCCCGCCTGTCGACGACGACATTGCCCGCTTTCACGACAACCTCGGCCATGTTCCTCCCGAACCTGTATCCGATTTGGCCAAGTTTGTCTGTGTCCAGGACGACGAAGTCCGCGCTCTTCCCTGGCTCGATGCTTCCCACCTCCCTGGCGAGACCTATGGCATGCGCCGCATTGATCGTCGCCGCGGTCACCGCCTCGGCGGGAGTCATCCTCAGCTGATGCACCGCCAAGGAGACGACGAACTGCATGCTCTCGACCCAACAGCCGGGATTGAGGTCGGTGCCCACCGCAACTGGCACGCCTGCGGTGATGATCTTCCTCGCATCGGCATAGGGGAGCCTTGAGGACATCGAGGCAGCCGGAAGGAGCACGGCGACGGTGCCTGCATTCTTCATCGCCTCCAGACCGCCATCTGATACGTGGATGAGATGGTCCGCCGATGCAGCCTCCATCTCTCCCGCAAGTTCAGCGCCGCCGCACGCGGTGAGCTCATCCGCGTGGACTTTCGGGGTCAGCCCCAGCAGTTTCGCCTGGAGCAACAGCCGCCTTGCCTGCTCGACGCTGAAGTATCCCTGTTCCACCCAGACGTCGCAGAACCTTGCAGCCGTCTTGCGGGCGACAAGCAGCAGCAGCTCATTGACCAGCAGGTCGACATAGGCGTCTGCCTTCCCTTCGAACTCTGGCGGGACAGCATGTGCGCCCAGGAATGTCGGGACGAGATGTATCGGTTGCCGCTCGCTCAAGGTCTCTGTCGCAGCGAGGATTTTCAGTTCTCCGTTGGAATCGAGGGCATACCCGCTCTTGGCCTCGGCGGTCGTCGTGCCCTCCTCCAGCATTCCGCTAAGCCTCGATGAGGCCTCGCTGATGAGCTGTTCTGTTGTGGCGGCTCTGGTCTTGGCGACCGTGCTCAGCAAACCGCCGCCAGATGCCGCGATTTCCTGGTAGGTGGCTCCCTTGAGCTTCAGCTCCAGCTCATTCTCCCGGGACCCGGCGAACACTAGGTGCGTGTGAGGGTCCACGAAGCCTGGGACCACGATGTCCCCCTCAGCGTCGATGACGGTCGATGAACCGGAGTACTTCCTCTCGAGCGTCCTTGAATCACCGACTTCGACGATCTTTCCCTGCAAGGCATATATCGCTCCCTCGGGGATGAGGGCGAGATCCTTCATCTGCTCGCCGCGGCGCGGTCTGTCGTGTCCCGCCATCGTGGCGATTTCACCCGCGTTAACAAGGAGGAGCCCCCCTTTCTTGACCACGGGACGCGGCGGCAATTCAGCCTCCTCTCTAGGGCTGAGTATCTTGTGCGCCAGCCTCATCGGATCTAGACCTCCATTCCGCGCTGCCCGGTCAATACCTTGAACGCCTTGCCTCTGGCGGCCTCGATTGCACGCGCCACCTCATCTGGCTTGTCGGTGAGGGCGATCATGCTCCCGCCTCCTCCCGCCCCCGTCAGCTTGGCGCCATAGGAGAAAGGCCTAGCCGCGGCAACGAGACCGTCGAGTTTTTCATGGCCCACTCCCAGCGCGTTGAGGAGCTTGTGATTCCGATTCATCAAGCTTCCGACGGCCGCCCAATCCTTGTCTCGCATCGCCTCGGCGCCATCGAGGGTGATCTGTCCGATATCGGCGATCATCTTGCGGGCCTCTGCGCTCCTGTCGGAGAACGCCTTCACTTTCTCGACAAGCGGTCCGGTGGCGGCTTCCACTCCCGTATGGCCAACGACAAAGGTCATCGGGGGAATGTCGCGGTGATGCAGATACCATTGGCGGTCTCCCCTCTGCATCCGCCATAGAAAATCAGTCCCCCGCTCCTTGAGGACGAGCACCGCATGGCCGTGCGTGCTGGTGCTGGTGTCTATCGGGCTGGCCCGCCCCTGGACCGAATGCTCCACATCGAAGGCTTCCTTGGCCACTATCTCGGGCTTGACACCGCCACGGACCGCATGCATGGCGCCCAAGCTCGCCACGGTCACCGCCGCAGAGGATCCCATTCCTGAACACTCCGGGATTCCGGACTTGATCGCTATGCGGAGGGGGCCCTTTGTTCCGGAGGCCTCCACCGCCATTCTGACGTACTTATGGTGCACGTCGTCGATCGACCCCCGATCTACAGACCATTCACTTGCGGGGGTGACTGTGACTTCCGTCCTGAGGTCGATGGCAACCGCCAGCGCTGGCTCACCGAAAACGACCGCGTGTTCTCCAAAAAGGATTACCTTGCCAGGAGCGGAACACACCGCCATCGTGCTACAATCCTGAGGCGGCCATTTAACCGTTGCGTCAGTGGCGGCCCTCGAGCTGGGCCGCCTTCATCTCGAGGCGACTCGCCTTCTCCTCGACCTTCCTCAGATCCTCTCGTATCCTAGACGCCCTGGCCCTGAACTTCGACGCCTTCGACTTGAGTTTCGAGGCCTTCTGCAACGCCGCCGCCTTCTTCTTCATCATCTTCGCTGAACGCGCTTGCTGCTTCGCGAAGTTCTTCGTGGAGTAGGATTTCTTCGCCATGACAATCGCCTCGTTGTCAATGCAGGGCGATATTTAACCATGTTCCGGGGCGTTCCAGAAGCCAACAACATTCAAATATCGTGCAACCCTCAGGTGGGATGAAGCGCCGACAGAGGATGGCGGATGGAAATGGACTGGGGAATGAAGAACAGGATTTCCAGGATAATTCAGCCTGACGGACGGACGGTGATGCTGGCGGTGGACCACGGATACTTCCTCGGTCCGACCAGCAAGCTCGAGGTCCCTCGCAAGACGATCGAGCCACTTTTGCCATATGCGGACTCGGTGATGCTCACGCGCGGAGTCCTCAGATCCTCCATAAGAGCCGACACGAGCACGCCGATCGTGCTCCGAGTCTCCGGCGGCACGAGCGTCATCGGGGAGAGCCTCGCGAACGAGGGCATCACGACTCCGATCGTCGAGGCGCTGAGGCTGAACGCCGCGGCGGTCGCCCTGTCGATCTTCGTGGGCACCCCTCACGAGCGGCAGACGCTGCTCAGCCTCTCCAACATGGTCACGGAGGGGCAGTCTGTCGGGATGCCGGTCCTCGCGGTCACCGCGGTCGGCAAGGAACTGGAGAAGCGGGATGCGCGATACCTTGCTTTGAGCTGCAGGATAGCGGCCGAGCTCGGCGCGCACGTCGTCAAGACTTACTACTGCGACAACTTCACCAAGGTCGTCGAAGGCTGCCCCGTGCCGTTGGTCATCGCCGGCGGCCCGAAGCTCGAGACGGAGATGGACGCCTTCAAGATGACCTACAGCGCGATCCACGAAGGTGCGGTCGGGGTGGACATGGGGCGCAACATCTGGCAGAATGACAACCCGATACCGATGATCAAGGCGGTCAGGTCGATAGTCCACGACAAGGCGACTCCCAAGGAGGCCTTCGACCTGTTCAAGAGCCTCAAGGGCAAGAAGAAGTGAGGTGGCTTCCCCCGGAGACATACTTTGCGCGTCGCGATGTACTACAACAACAACGACATCCGGCTGGAGGAGATGCCGAGGCCGGAGATCGACCCCTCGGAGTTGCTGGTCAAGGTGATTGCGAGCGGGATATGCGGCAGCGACGTCATGGAGTGGTACAGGAAGAAGAAGGCGCCGCTGGTCCTGGGTCACGAGATTGCCGGCGACGTAGTAGAGGTCGGAGGCGATGTTCAAGGTTTCAGGGAAGGCGATAGGGTCTTCGTCTCGCATCACGTCCCCTGCATGTCGTGCGGGTACTGCATGGCGGGACACCACACGGTCTGCGACACTCTCCGCAGCACCAACTACGACCCTGGCGGTTTCGCCGAGTACATCCGCGTCCCGGAAATAAATGTCGATCGCGGCGTCTTCCTGCTACCCGACAACATGACCTATGATGGGGGCGTGTTCATCGAGCCGCTAGGGTGCGTCGCCCGGGGACAGAATTTGGCGGGGGCCGAGCCCGGTCAGACCGTGCTGGTCATAGGAAGCGGAATCACTGGGTTGCTGCACATCAAGCTCGCGAAGGCGTCGAAGGCCGAGCGCATCATCGCGACAGACATGGTTGACTATAGGCTTGAGGCAGCGAGACGGTTCGGGGCGACCGCTGTGATCAAGGCGACCGATGATGTCCCAGCGAGAGTCGCGGAGCTCAATGATGGAAAAAAGGCCGACATAGTGATTATCTGCACCGGCGCGCCGAAGGCAATAGACCAGGGGCTGAACTCCGTGGATCGTGGCGGGACGATACTGCTCTTCGCCCCGACCGACCCAGGCCGCGCAATCCCGATACCGTTCAACGAGCTTTGGCGGGAGGAGGTGACGATGGTCGGGTCCTATGGCGCGAGTCCGGAGGACCTGGAGACCGCCATCGACCTGATCAGTTCGGGGATGGTGAACGTCCGCGACATGATCACGCACCGCCTCGGTCTGGCCGATACTGGTCTGGGTTTTAGACTCGTGGCAGAGGCAAAGGAATCGATAAAGGTGATAATCGAGCCGCAGAAGTGACTCGGGCTTGGCTAGCCGCCACGCGTCCTCTTCCGTCTCACTATCTCGGCCGCCTTCAACTCCAGAGCGCTTGCGGCAGCGAACTTCTCCCTGAGCTCCTCCTTCATCCGCCTGATGTCCTTGAGGAGCTTGGGGTTGAGTTCCTCCTTCATGTGCTCCGGTTTCGTCGCTGCCTTGCCCTTCTTCAACGCGATTCTATCGACCTGAACACCGCATTGTTTCAGCGTCTCGAAGCCCATGACGTCGGGGTAGCCCTCGCTGTACACGACGCGCTTCACTCCGGCGTTCACGATCATCTTGGCGCAGGTGTTGCAGGGGACGATTGTGCAATAGAGCGCCCCGCCGCGCGCTGCAGGCCCCGCGAAGACGAGCGCGTTCATCTCCGCATGGACTCCCGTGCAGATCTCCATTCGCTCGCCGCTCGGGATGTTCAGCTCGTCGCGTATGCAGCCTATCAGGTCGCAGTGCAGCATACCGCGGGGGTTCCCGTTATAGCCTGTGGAGACGATCACATCGCCTGTCACGATGACCGCGCCGATCTGGCGGCGCAGGCATGTGGACCTTGCGGCGACGTCGTAGGCGATCCTTAGGTAGTATTCGTCCCTGGGCGCTCTGATGAATGGCTTCTTCCCTGGCATGGCCGCAGTCAAGCAGAACCGCCGCCGAATAATAACCTTGTTGCCCGCCGCCAACCCCGCCAAGACAACCTGCTTCGGGTCGGAGCAACACTGGAGAGGACTGGACCGGATGGACTGCAGTGAGGCCGAGTCAGACCAGCACGGTATGCGCGACCGAGTAGTAGGCGAACCCGCCTTTGTCCTCGCACCTCACTTTGCCCTCGGCGGTAAGAATCTCCAAGTGGCCGAGGACCTCCGTGAGCGCGGGGAAGATGTCCTGGATCGGCAGCATCCCGTAAAGGCGGTCGATGATGTCGCATGCGGTGCTCGGCTCGTTGCGGAGCACCTCCATGATGCTCGACTGGCGGCTCTCGAACTGCGAGTGGATCAGGGCGGTGCAGGCCGGGATGTCCCTGAACTCCGCCCTGTGACCCGGTTTGACATCTGTGAAGCCGAGTCTCTCGAGCTTGTCGACCGATGCCATGTAATCGGAGAGCCCTATCGACTCGCCTTCCGCGGAGCCGAAGGCCGCGACCGGAACGAGATCCTTGATCAGAGTATCCCCGGAAATCAGGCATCCTTCCGGACCGTGGTAGCACATCGAGCCGGGGGAATGGCCCGGAGTGTGGATGGCCTTCAGCTTGCACTGGCCCACGTCGATGATGTCGCCGTCCCTGACCGTGGACGATATCGTCGTCGCATCCGAGAGCGTCGCGAGGTACTCGAAGAAGCCTTCGACGAGCTCGAGCGTCTCCGGGGGGACGCCCGTCTTGAGAAAGGTGTCTGCAGTGGCCTTCCGCTTGTGACGATATGCCTCCCTGAAGTTCCTCACGGTCTCTGCGTCGCCTTCCGGGGCGACGATGTCTGCCCGGCTGTCGCGCCTTACGACGTCCGCGAGGCCGTGGTGGTCGACGTGACCGTGCGTGATGAGGACGCGGGCGACATCCTTGATGGAGAGCCCCAGCTTCCGCAGTTCCTTGGTGAGGGCCTCGTAAGCTTCCTGGGTCTTTGGACCGGTGTCGATGAGGGTCGGCGGCGGTCCCTCGAAGAGGTAGACGTTGACCTCGCCGATCGGAAGGCAGGTCGGAATCTCGATTCTGTGGAACCCCTCGCGGACATGCATCCGTCCGACTCATGCCGCGTCCGCGATTATAAAACTTGCTGACAGCGGCGAAGACATGGGCGAGGTTTAACGCGCTTCACAGCCTCTTCAGGATCAACAGCCGTTTGAGCATCTGGATTCCCAGCGCTGGGTCGATCCCCTTGGGGCAGACGACCGAGCAGGTCATGGCGACGTGGCACTGCCAGCACCCGTGCTCGTGGTCCACAGTCTCTGCCCTCTCCGCGCGCCCCTCGTCCCTGGAATCGGCCATCCACCTGAACGAAGCGGCGAGCGCCTGGGGTCCGATGTACTTCGGATCCATCGCCACCGGCGGGCATGCGGCGTCGCACAGGCCGCACATGATGCAGTAGCTGAACTGCAGGTACTTCAGGCGATCCTTCTCCGTCTGAGGATATTGCTTCGCAGGTTTCTCCTGCTCGTCTTTGTCCGCGCGGATCAGATAGGGCTTGACGAATCTATAGTGCGCGAAGAAATCCGTGAAATCCGTGGCGAGATCCCTGATGGTGTCGTAGTTGGCGAGGGGCTCGGTCTCTATCGGGCCTGGCGGCAATTCCTTGATCTGCGTCTCGCACGCGAGCATCGGTCGGCCGTTGATGAGCATGCCGCAGGACCCGCATATCCCCATCCTGCAAGAGTACCTGAACGAGAGGCTCGCGTCGATGTTCTCCTTGGCGTACAGGAGAGCGTCCAGAACGGTCATCCCCTGGGAATAGAGGACCTTGTATTCCTTGACCGCGGGCTTCCCGCCGACGCTCGGCGTCCAGCGCGAACACCGAATGATGACTTCCTTCGGCGGGGTGAAGCCGTGTTCGGACGACACATTCATCTCCTTCTCTGACGCGGTTGCCATCTCTCACCACCTCGTGATATACGCGGCGACGATGGTCCACATGCCAAATGCCACCATGACCGCCGCCACGACAATCGCTCCCCAGTTCACCGCCTTGGTCCAGGTCTTGCCGTGCCGCCATTCGAGCAGCGTGGTCTTGAAGCTGAAGATGCTGTGGAACGCGAGGACAACGAGGAGCACCGCGAGCATGAATGCCGTTGCGGTATCGGTGTAGTGCCCCTTGACGGCATCGGGCTCCAGGCTCGCCTCGTAGCCGGACACGCCGAGGAACGCATGCGTGGCCAGGTGCAGGAACAGCGTGATGCCGATGAGGACCATGCACATGTAGTTGACCAGCATCAGTTTGGATCCTCTCATGTCTCAGCCCCCGATAAGGATGAAGAACGAAGCGACGAGAACGCTGACAACCCCGATCCCGAACGCGGTCCAGAGCGCTCCTTTCTCCGCATTGTTAAGGGACGGCGCCTTGTACGGGAAGTCCGGCCTGTGCGGCCTGCCTGAGATGACCCCCAGGCCGATGAGCACCAGCCTGATGCCGTTTATGCCATGGAATCCTACGGCTCCCACGACAACAATCTCACCGATGTGGGCCAGGGGGTTCGACAGCATACCCATGATGTCCGCGAAGAACACTCTGCCTCCGAGGATTGCGTTTGTCACGACTAGATGGAAGATTAGGTAGAGCAGCAGTCCGAGGCCGGTCGCCCGATGCAGCATCATCCCGAACCTTTCAAGGTGAAGCGGCTTGTCGAAGGCCCAGCCGAGGAACCGACTCTTCTTCCTGCTTTCGACTTCGGACACTGAGGCGCTGGCGGGTGCTTGCGCGTCCATCAGTACTTCCTCTCCTGTGGTTTGTGCTTCGTGATGACAACAGGCGTGTAATCCAGTCTCGGGCCTTCCGATGTGTAGTGGGCAAGGGTGTGCTTGAGCCAGTTGACATCGTCCCTCTTCGGGAAGTCGGTGCGGGTGTGCGCCCCCCTCGACTCTTGACGAGCTAAGGCACCTACGATTGCGGCCTCAGCGACTTCAAGCATCGCCTCCAGCTCGAAGACGTGAAGGAGGTTCGTGTTGTACTCCTTGGTCTTATCCTCGACGCGCTTATAGGACCGTTTCTTGAGGGCCCTAATCGCCTTGACAGCCTCGTTGAGGCCGTCGCCCGTTCTGAAGACGTACATATTCTTGTCCATCAAAGCCTGGAGTTCGCGCCTGATGATGTACGGGTTCTCGGAGCCGGAGCCGCGGAGCAGTTCGTCGAAGATTCTGGATTCCTCCTTCTTCACTGCATCCACGGGGAATCCGTTGCCGCCGGCAGACGCGCAGTATTGCACTGCAAGACCGCCGGTGATGGCTCCCCAGACCAGGCACGTCGTCGTGCTGTTCGACCCGAGGCGGTTCGCGCCGTTGACGCTGACGCACGCGACCTCTCCCGCCGCCCAAAGACCCTTGAGCGGCGTCGCGCCGTCGATGTTGGTGTGGATGCCGCCCATGGTGAAGTGCGCGACAGGCCTGATCGGGATTGGCTCGTCGATGGGGTCGACGCCGATGAACTTCATCGTGACCTCGCGTATCTGAGGAAGCTTCTCTAGGATCTTCTCGCGCCCCAGATGCCTCAAGTCGAGGTGGATGCAATTCATGTCCCTGAACTCGAACCCGCGCCCCTCGTTGATCTCCGTCATCTCGGACCTGGAGACCAGGTCTCTGGGCCCCAGTTCCATCTTCTGCGGGGCGTACTTTGACATGAAGCGCTCGGTCTTGTTGTTGATGAGGTAGCCGCCCTCGCCTCTGGAGGCCTCTGTGATCAGAATGCCCGTCGGGACCAGCCCGGTCGGGTGGAACTGGATGAACTCCATGTCCTTGAGCGGGATCCCGGCCCTGTAAGCGACGAAGTGCCCGTCGGCCGTCGAGCTGTGGCCGTTAGTGGTGAAGCCGTACATCCGCCCGGCGCCGCCAGTCGCCATGATCCCCGCCTTGGCCTTGATGACGGCCAGGTTCCCCGTTGCGAGATTGATGGCGGTGAATCCCCTGAAGGTGTCATCGTCGCGGACGATGGAGGTGACATACCATTCATGGTAGATCTTGATGCAGTCGAACTTCTGCAGGACGCTGTAGAGGGTCTCCATCTCGAGGAAACCGACTTTGTCCGCCGCATATGTCGCTCGGTTGTACTCATGGCCTCCAAACGGCCTTTGAGCGATCTTGCCGTCGTCGCGCCGCGACCAGGGCATCCCCCAATGGTCCAGCTGTATCAGCTCACCGGGGGCGAGCATTACGAATCGCTCGACCGCGTCCTGATCAGCGAGGTAATCGCTGCCCTTGATGGTGTCGAACACGTGCGAGTCGTACGAGTCTCCCTCATCCGGGTAGAGCACCGCCGCGGAGCCGCCCTCAGCTGCAACGGAGTGCGAGCGCATCGCGTGAGTCTTCGTGAAGATCGCGATGCTCAGCTTGCCCTTGCTGACCCTCGCAGCCTCGACGGCTGCCCTCATCCCGGCCAGTCCAGAGCCTATGACAGCGATGTCGTGAGTCAGGGTTTCGATGGCCATCCTCCTCCCGACGAACCTGCGTCGAATCGTTCAGAGAGGTTTGCGCCGCCGTGAGAAAAGGCTCTTCATTATTTAGTTATCGACAATGGAGCGTGATGAGGGGAAAATACGCTCAGTTAGCGAATTGACAATACTGGGGTGTGTGAACGGCAATTTCCTGATATCAATCGCATGATGGTCAATCGTGCCGCAGTACTATCTCCACGTGGCGACCGAATCGGTGCGCGGGCGAAGGCTGGCCGCCGTCTGCTACGGGCTGGTCGAAGGCGGGGGCGAGACTGCTAGGTTCCATGAGCTCCTCGCAGACGAATGGGGGGAGAAGGAGATACTGCGCAAGATGAAGGAACTCGGCCTGTTTGAACTGGGGCGAGCGTTCATGCCGCTAGGTCCGAACCTGGAGGAGGATCTAGGCTTCCTCGTTTCGCGCGCGGTTCATCACAGCATTTTGAGGCTCGATGATGGATTAGCGACTGAATTGATAGGAAAGAAACTCGAGGGACTCCAGGAAAAGCGCGGTTACGCTGCATCCAGCGCCCAGAAAGGGGATGGAATCGCATCGAAGGTCGAGACGAACCGGCAACTGGTTGAACGGCTCTGCTCGGAGGCGGCATCTTTCCTCAAAGAGCAATCAGTGCAATAGGGACCGTCGTGATCCTGACCATTACTGGAAAATGGATAAATATCGCACAAATAACTGTACAGAACTACTCTTATAGTCGACCCTTCCATCCAGACTCGGAAAAGGAGGCTTCGGATTGAACGGTATGTTGGGCAATAAATGCGCCGGATTGGGGGTGGTGATTGCCGCAATTCTCATAATTGGCGGCATTCCAATCGCTACTCTCGGGGACACCGGGCAGGGAAACGAACCGGCTGGGACGCTCTATCTCAAAGTCGGCGAGCCGGACAAGATGAAGTCGAGGAACCCCTTGCCAGCCATCTCTGACGACACCTACACGCATGACGTGCTCGACAGAGTCTATGATACGGTCGGCAAATCAGATCCTGCCACCGATGAATTGAAACCGTACATCCTGAAAGGGATCGATGCCAACGAGAATGGCGTCTTCGACGCAAGCGAATATGGAAAAGTCACCAAGAACGTCGGGACGAATCCGCTGGACATCATTGCGTATTACGATTTCAATGGAGTATACTTTCATGATGGAGTGCAAGCGAACGCCAGCGACTTGTATTTCTCGTATCAACTGTCCGCGATGAATCCCCGGATGAATGACGATGTGAGGGTGCTCATGGATCGGGCGGGGAAAGCAGGCAGCAACTACTCGGTCACGCGTTGGCTCTTCGTGGTGCCGGCGCTAAAGAACTGGCAGAATGAGCCACCGGTGGGAGATCCGAACCTGCGAATCGCGGTCAGATTCCTTCTCCAGGATCCCTATGCATTGTTCGCCCACAACACTTTGGCGGGATTGACTCTCTTCCCCCGCCACGTATGGGAGGATTCGGGGTGGAGGGAAGGACCGAGCGGGCCGGTATTGAACCTCCACTTGGATTTTGGCAAAGCGATCTATCCGGAGACGGACTCCAGATTCGGCCGGGGAATTCCCACTACGGAGACATTATGCAAGCCGTTCGAGTTTTTCAAGCCGGCCACGCCGGAAATCGACAGCGCGGAGGAATGGGAGCCGACAGATGATGATGTCATTGGGTCAGGACCGTTCGCATTCGATTCCTTTAACGAAATAAGTGCGGTCGTGACAGTGCTCAAGTTCGCAGATTACTACACTGGCAACGATTCAAAGTCAATGATCGTAATAGATCCCTATGTTTCGACCTACATCCACCTGCCGTACATTGACGGCGTCATTTTCGTTGTCTATGCATCCGTAACGCTTGGCGTTCTTGCAATTCAGGCCGGAGACATTGACATGCTCAGGGCGCCTATTCCTCCGGAGTATCTCCCGGCTCTATTAAACAACCCCAACATCAGAATCTGGTACGGAGCGGACCCGGGCTTCACGTACCTCGGGTATAACATGAGGCGCCCTGCGATTGGGACATGGCACTATGGTCAGGTAGACCAGTTCGACATCGGGCTGCACTTTAGGAGGGCGATTGCACATCTAGTCAATAAGACGATGATTTACAGGGACTACCTCCAGGGATACGGGATTCCGGGTGTCGTGCCGCTGAGCCCGGCAAACGTCAGGTACTATAACTCGTCACTCGCGGGTTACCAGTTCAGCGTCACGCAGGCCCTGGCCGAGATGGACCTCGCCCACCAGGATGCCCTATGGTTGTCGACGCATGGAGGTGGTCCTGGGACAGACTTGTGGTATACTAAAGATCCCGGCACAGGGTTCTTCATTCTGCCTGGCATAGGCACGTCGGAGTTCGACCTCCTATGCCCGAATGCCGACAACGACCCTGTGAAAGCCAACTCCTGCGTGATGATCGCGAACGAAATGAGTAATCTTGGCATCAACGTCAAGGCGAAGCCGTCCGCACCCTCGGCGGTGCGCGCATATCTCAACGCCCATGACTTCGACATGTACATCTGGAATTGGGAAATCCGCACGAATGATCCGGGCTACCTCTATAACCTATTCCACTCATCGAACGCAGCTGCCGGCAGGAATTACGGAGGTTTCAACGACCCCTTGATGGACTTGGTCCTGGAAGATTCACAGAAAGAAATGGACCCTAGCCTGAGAGTAATGCTTATCCAATGGGCTCAAGCGATATTGCTGGAGAAACTCCCCTATGATACGCTCTATTTCCGAACTAACATAGAGGCGCAAAGGCAGGATCAGTTCGTCGGGTGGTACGCGTTTTGCGGCAGCATCTTCAATTACTGGTCGCTCCTGTTCATACGCCCGCCCTCGAATAATCGACTCTCGGTCGACCTTCAGGCGCCGTCTGCGATGTATTCGGGGGATGCGACGTCAATCACTGTCACTGTCCGAAATCAGAACGGTGAATTCGTGGATGGTGCCAAAGTTACTGTTTACGTGACTCCTCACGGCTATGGGAATCTTACAGATGGGGTGAGCCCGCCGAATGACACATACGTGGGGTACGCTTCGCAGGGCCGCTTGATCCTCATTTACTTCGCGCCGACAATCAGCTTCGTTTTCAACGTGACCATAGAAGCGTTGGCTGAATATCCAGGCTACCCAGACGAAGGTGATTATGCCATGATTACCATCTGGCCACTGGGCGTCGATTTCTTATCTGTAATGATGAGCGCCACCCCCGACACTATTCCTCCTTTGGGAACCTCGGAGATTCGGATTCTTGTCACGGATGGAAACGGTTTCCCCGTAATCGACGCATATGTGACGGTCGACGTTTCCCCTTGGCTGCCGCCTCCATACGGCGTCGTGCCAGATCAGGGTCTCTCAAACGAGATGGAATACGTGACATTCTATGCACCTCCCGCCAGCTATTTGCCGCTAGATTTCAACCTGTTCACGATTACAGCCCGTGCCAATCATACAGGTGATTTTGATGGAGAATCTTCGACAACAATCACAGTTATCAAAAGCGGCGACATACCGCCCCTGGCTTCTTTTACGGTGACGCCTCCGACGGGCGGCACATCGACTCTCTTCGACTTCGATGCTTCGGCATGCTCCGATGCCGAGGATCCGCCGTCGGCACTGCAGGTTCGGTGGGACTGGGAGAACGACGGCAGGAACGACACGCAGTGGTCATATACGAAGACCGCCCAACACCAGTATTCGACGGAAGGAATTTACACCGTGCGCCTCGAGGTTATTGATGCCAATTGGTCGGTCAACAGCACGACTAGACAAGTCACCGTAACCTCCAGCGCGATTCCTCCAATCGTTTCGATAGCCTCGCCGACGCAATGGGAGGTTGTGCAGGTCACGCCTATCACTGTGACCGGAAACGCAGTTGACAATGGAGGAAGCGGTCTGAATAAAGTCGAAGTCAGGGTGAACGGCGGATCATGGTTCAGCGCGGTAGGAACGGTATCATGGACGGCCTCAGCCGATCTGCAATATGGGTCGAATGTGATTGAAGCGAGAGCCCTGGACAATCACAGCCTCTATTCGCAGATAGCTTCCGTGACGATCGCATACAACACCCCCCCGGAGGTCGACTTCACGATATCACCGACCTCAGGCGACACCAATACGCTGTTCGCGATGACGATTACCGCCTCCGACGCTCAAGACCGATCGATCGATCTGCGGTTCAGATGGGACTGGGAGAACGACGGCACCTGGGACACCGCCTGGAGTACGAACCCGACCGCCACGCATCAATACGCCCACTTCGGGACCTACTCCATGAAGGTTGAAGTCAATGACACTGGCGGCTTGAAGGATAGCGCAATGCATGAAGTTAGAGTCAGTCTGGCGCCGCCAATCAACGTAGATGCAAATACGGGAGGAAGTCTGGGCACCATGGACATCGCATGGAACCATTCGACTCCGGATGACGTTGACCACTACCACATAGCCGTCTATGATTCGGCCGACTCCACCGAACCCATCCAAAACGAGACGGTCACAGACTCTGAGCTGCACCTCACCGGGCTTGAGCCCGGGAAGACCTACTGGTTCGACGTGGTGGCGGCAGACGCGGACGGGAACACGTCCAATCCATCGGAGCGCGTCTCGGGCATCGCGGGTGCTGCCCAGCCATCGGGGGAGTTCCCATGGGTCGTCGTCATGGCAGGAATAATCATCGCCTCGATTGTGGCGGTGGCGGTCTTGATGCTCCAGCGCCGGCGCAAGAAGGAGCCGGAGGAAGCGCCCAAGGAAGAAGCCCAATAGCCCCGCCACATCGAGCGTATCCTCGACGGACTCCTCGACGGACAAAGGTATATGTCGAATCCGGTTCTCCCAGAGCGGGGGCTGAGATATGGACTTCAAGCTGACGCCTGAGCAGGAGATGACACGCAAGTCCGTGAGGGAGTTCGCCGAGAAGGAAATCAAGCCGATCGCAGCCGAGGTCGACAGGACAGGCGAGTTCCCCGCCAAGACCGTCGCGAAGATGGGCGAGATGGGGCTCATGGGCATGCAGGTCCCGACCGAGTACGAGGGGGCGGGCGCCGGCGCGGTGAACTATGCCATCGCGGTCGAGGAGGTCTCGCGCGTCTGCGGCTCTCACGGTCTCATCATGGCCTCTCACAATTCCCTCTGCGTCGGGAACATCCTGATCGCCGCCAATGAAGAGCAGAAGAGGAAGTACCTGCCGGACCTCGCCACCGCCAGGAAGATGGGTGCGTGGGCTCTCACGGAGCCGGGCTCGGGCTCGGATGCTGCCGGCATGACCACCATGGCGCTGAAGCATGGCAATGAGTGGGTGCTGAACGGGATCAAGAACTTCATCACAAACGCCCCGGTGGCGGGAACGTTCGTCATCGTCGCGAACACCGAGCCGGAGAAGGGCAATCACGGCATCTCCGCGTTCATCGTCTCCAAGCAGAACCCGGGGCTGAAGATCGGCAAGATCGAGGACAAGTTCGGGGTGCGCGGGTCCGCGACCAGCCAGGTCATCCTCGAAGACTGCCGCGTGCCCAACGAGGACATGCTCGGCGGCTACAACGAGGGCTTCGTGAACTCCTTAAAGACGCTCGATGGCGGGAGGGTCAGCATCGCCGCTATGGCGGTGGGGATCGCCCAAGGCGCGCTGGAGGAGGCGGTCAGATACGCCAAGGAGAGGAAGCAGTTCGGCAGGCCCATCGGCGATTTTCAGGGGATACAATGGCACCTCGCGGATATGGCCCTGCAGGTGGATGCCTCGCGCCTGCTCACCTACCGCGCTGCTTGGCTGGAGGACGAGGGCAGGCCGTTCAAGACCGAGGCGGCGATGGCGAAGCTCTACGCATCCGAGACCTCCATGATGGTCTGCAACAAGGCGATACAGGTCCATGGCGGCTACGGCTACGTCAGCGACTATCCCGTGGAGAGGATGCTGAGAGACGCGAAGCTGACGGAGATAGGCGAGGGCACCAGCGAGATGCAGCGCCTCGTCATCGCGCGGGAGATCCTGAAGTCGATTTGACCTAGAGCCGCGTGAAGTCCTTCACGACAGGCTTGTCGTCGGACCTGTGCTTCATCAGGTGCTCCAGGTTCTCGTCCTCGCGGAGGGGCTTGCCGCAGTTGGGGCAGTTCTCCTCGAGGATGCACGCCCTGCAGAGCTGGGCACCGCAGGAATGAGCGAGAATAGACTGCGCCCTGTGAGGGGAGCACCGCTTGACCTTCTCTTCCTCGGATGCTTTCTCCGGCATCGGCGGGCTTGGTCTTGGCAGTGGTCTGAGCTCCGGCTTCGGCTTGACCTTCTCGATAGGAATCTCGCGGAAGATTCTGAGCGAGGTCTCCAACTTCTTCGCCTCCATTGCCCCGATTCGGAAGTTCCTCGCGAGCCCGACCAGGGTCCACTCCTCCTTCGGCAGGCTCAGCGCCCGCCTGACCATCTCGTCGTTGCCCTGGACCTGCGAGGGTTCCATCTGGACCGATTCGACGCTCCTGATGTATCCGAGGACTTCCCTCGCATCCGTCAGGCTGCAGTCGGGCATCGCGGTCGCGATGTCGGCGAGCTGCACGCCGGATGTTGTCGGCGCGAAGCTCAGCACGGCCCCGGAGAGCTGCTCGAACCTCAGCTGTTGCGTCAGCGGGAGCTTCTCGAGGTCGACGATGGCCGGTTCCTTGACGTAGCTCACCACCTCGTCCAGGATGTCGAAGGGCACCTTGCACTCCCTGAATATCTCCTCCTTCGTCGCTGACTTCCGGTTCGCCTTCTCGAACTCGATGACGACCTTCGCGAAAGCCTCGATCTGCTGGAGGTGCGCTCTCTCAGTCGCGGTGTTCTTGCCTTCGATGGCGGGAGTGTAGCTGGGATCGAGCCTCAGGGCGAAGTCGAACGACCTCACCGACTCCTCATATCTCCCCAGGCCCAGCAGAGCGAGCGCCTTGCTGTTCCAGAGGGTCTTGTCGTGCGAGTCGATGCCCAGGGCGGCGTCGTACGAGTCCAGGGCGCCCTCGAAGTCGCCCCTCCTCTCCAGCGCGAACCCGAGGGAGTATCTCAGGTTCTTGTCCTTGGGGTCGATGATGATCGCCTGGGTGTACGCCGCGACCGCCGAGGTGAAGTCCGACAGGCGGACGTGAGCCTCGGCCTTCCCCCGCCATGCGGAGCAGTCGCGAGGGTCGAGCGTGACGGCTCTCTCGAACGCGCGGACCGCGTCCTTGTCCTTTTTCAGCGCGAGCAGCGCCTCCCCCTGCCCCCGCCAGAGCGTCGCGGAGTCGGGTTCGACTGAGATTGCCTTCTCGAAATGGATCAGCGCCTCCTCGTGCTTGTTGAGGCGCAGCAGAGCCTCCGCCTTGACCTTGACCGCGCTCTGGTTCTCCGGGTCATTCTCGAGCAGCGGTGTCAGAGTCTTGACGGCCTCGTCGTTCTTCCCCGTCGCGATGAGCGTCCTTGCCTTGCCCGTGAGGAAGTCGGGATTCATGCTGTCGAGCATCAGGGCGTCATCGTAGCATTTCAGGGCTTTCTCGAAGTCATGCAGGCCAAGGTAGACTTCTCCTCTGCGGCTCAGCGCGAATCTGTCCCTCGGACTGAGCGTGAGGACATGTTCGAAGCACTCGAGGGCGTCGTGTGGCTTTCCTAGCCTGAGGAGCAGGTCGCCGCGGCAGTTCCAGCCGCGCTTGTCCATCGAGTCCACCGCGATCGCGCCGTCGAAGGCATTGAGCGCCTCTTCGTTCATGCCAAGCGCTTGATAGGCCAAACCCATGTCCTTGTACGTCTCCACGTCCCTCCTGTCAACGGCAAGTATCTCCCCGCAGGCCTTGACGACGCCGGTGTAGTCCTTCACGTCGGAGTGGACTCTCTTCTTGAGCCTCAGGGCGTCTAGGTTTCCCGGGGAAATCAGGAGGGCCTTGTGGACCGCCGACAGACAGTCCTTGGTCCTGCCTATGGAATGCATGAGGCGCGCCCTCGCCATCCACGCCATGAGATCCTTGTGGTCGGAGTCCGTCCACGACACCGCGGACTGGGCCGCTTCCTCCGACCTGCCGAGATCCTCAAGGGAGGCCGTCTTCACCGCCCAGGCCTCCGGCAGTTTGCGGTCGATCGCGAGGACGCGGTTCATCATCTCGAACGCCTCCTCGTGCCGTTCCATCAGCCTGAGGACCTTGCCGGCGTTGAGCAGCGCCTCTCGATCGTTCTCGTCGATTTCGAGCAGCGCCTTGAAGCAGGACAGCGAGTCCTCGTACCTCTGCAGCCAGAGCAGGACCGACCCTTTCCTCAGAAGTGCTGTCTTGTCCTTGTCAGAGATTCCGAGAACCTTGTCGTATGCCGCGACCGCCTCCTCGAACCTGTGGCAGCCCTCGAGCGCCATGCCCATGGCCAGCCAAGTCCGCGCGTCCTGCGAGTTGAGGTCGATCGACTTCTGGAACGAATCCACCGCCTCTTTCGGGTTCTCAAGGCGGTAGAGCGACTCTCCCCGCCGCCGCCAGGTCTCGGTATCGTTGTTGCCCAGGGCGAGCAGTTCGTCATACGCCTTCACGGCTTGCAGGTGGTCGCTGCGGCCCGCCAGCAGGTCGGCGTAGCGCCGCCACGCGACCTGGTTAGCCGGCTCGCACTTCAGCAATGAGGAGTAGCACTTGACCGCGTTCTCGATCCGGCCTATCGCTTCCTCCGCCTGGCCCGCATCGAACCAGGCCGCCGCGTCCTTCCTCTCGAGCTCAAGCAGCGCGTATGCAGATTTGATTACGCCCTTGTGGTCGCCCTGCTCCCTGTGCGTCGCTCTCTTTCCCCTGAGCGCCTCGATGTTCCTGTGGTCGAGCGACAGCACCTCGTTGAAGGCGGATAGGGCCCCATGGTAGTTCTTCAGGGTCAGCAGCGCCGAGCCCTTGTCGAGGAGCGTCGAGAAGTTGCGCCTATCGAGGGCGAGTATCGCCTCGCAGGTCGCTAGCAGGTCATCGTGGCGCCCCAATTCCTTCTCGCACTGTCTCTTCATGTCGAGCACGGCGATGTCCTTGGGCTCGCGCTTCAGGTACTGGCTGAAAGTCTCGACCGCCTCGGGCAGGCGGATAAGCTTCACCTGGGCAGTCCCCTTATCGGCCCAGGCCTTCTTGTTCTCCGGATCGATGATTAGGATGGACTCTGAGGTGTCGAGCACCTCCGTCCATCTCCCCAGCGCGATCAGGCTCTCCTTCTTCCCGACGAGGCTCTCCGCGCTGTTCGGCTGGATCTTGTTGGCGTTCCTGAAGTCGACTGTGGCCTCGTCGTGCTTGCCGACCGACTGGAGGATGAATGCCCTCGTGAGCCAAGCCCTGTAATCCTCGGGGCTCAGCTCGAGAGCGCGGTCGAGCGCTTCGAGGGCCCCGGCGGTGTCGCCCTTGTTCCCGAGCAGCTCTGCCTTCCGCTCCCATAGGCGCACGTCGTTCGGCTCTAGGTCGAGCGCCTTTTCGATCGATTTGACGGCGCTTTCGTACTGGCGGATGGACGCGTAGATCTCGGCCTTGCGGACGTACACCTCCCTCCGGTTCGGATCGAGGTGAAGGACGCGATCATATGAGGAGAGTGCCTCCTCATTCTGCCCGAGCTGGCGGTGGGCATCCGCCTTCTTGAACCACAGGTCCGGGTCCCTCATGCGGAGCCTGAGCAGTTTGTCATGGTGTGCGATGTCGAGAGGGTCGATTTGCAGCACTCTCTCGAAGCACGCCGCCGCGTCCTCGGGTTGCGCGGTCGAAAGGAGGAACTCGCCTTTGTCCGACCAGACCTCCTTGTCCCCGGGATTGATCTTCAGCGCCCTGTCGAAGCACTCCAGCGCCTCTTTGCTGTTGCCTTGGCCTGCGAGAAGGCGCGCCCTGCACCGCCACGCCCCGCCATTGTCGGGATCAAGCTGGAGGGCCATGTCGGTCGCTTTCTGCGCTTCATCCGACTGGCCCAGGGTGAGGAACGAGTCGCTGAGACCGCTGTATATCGCTGAGCATTCTCCCTGTCTTCTGACGATCCTGGACACGTCCTCGTCCAGACTAGCCAGCGCCTTCTGAAGATGCACCAGCGCCTTCTTGTTCGCTCCGACCTGGAGAAACTCCCTGCCCTCCTGCTCGAGCCGAGAGGCCTTGAGGAGGATCCTGCGCTCTCTATCGAAGAAGGAATAATCCATTTCCCATCCCTTCTGAGTTCTTGAACCACTTCTGAGGATTTATAATCTTCGGTTTGGTATGACGAATAGGCAGTATTCGTCTGACAAATCGCCCTTGCGCGAGACTTCGTGCCTGTTTCTATGTGTAGTCGTCGGACATTGAGGATGAAAACGTGGCCCTGTTGTCTCGCGATTTCATGGATGACAAAGCAATAAATAGGCCTAGGTGCTTCGTGCATGCATCAGACAAACGTCAGACAAATGGGATGGTGAACCTTTGGTGACACGACGCATGAACACGAGGAAGGGCGAGCAGGCAACGATCGAGGACTGGCTCAGGAATCACACGCTACAGGACATGGAGGACATAGTCGCGGAACTTGCCGGCAGAGGCGAGGATGTGCGTGACATGTCAAAGGTCGTACACGAGCTGGAAGACATCGCCGAAGAGGAACAGGAGTGGGAACAGCAGCACATGACGAGGCTGCGCGCTGAAGAGCAATCGGCATAGGGTTCCGTCAATCCGAAGGCCGTGCCGCCAGTCAGGATGAGCCTTGGCCACGGGTCGAAGGCGCGCGGAAAGGATTCGAGCATCGTCGCAGCGGATCGCCGCAATCGGAGAGCAGTGCAGGCGCCGGGGCTGCGACCACAGGTTCGACTCACCCAGTTCTTGGACCCCGCAATGCCGCCGCCTTCAACAGTTCCGCGGACAATCGTAAGCATTTAGGCATGTTGTCGTCGATCTCCAGACCCAGCAAGTGATCGACCGGTTGGAGGTACCTATTACCGAGAACTTGAGAAGTTAGAGTGTGCAAGCCCAAATTCTGAAAAAGCATTAAGTATGAGTCAACCCTTGCTTGGCCTGAGGCGAATGCTCTGTTGACCATAGCGAATAGGGAACGCAGTGGAATAGTGTCTAGAGGAATTGTAATCGTTTGCATAATCGCAGCATTCTTGGCAATCACCATTATGCCAGCAACACGAGTGGCTGCAACAACCGACCAAGGCACGGAATTGTCCGGTCTTGCAGTTTCTCCGTGGCCGATGTTCCACCACGACGCCATGCACACGGGCTACAGCCCGGACTATGCGGGTGGAGACTCCGGGACGTCGTTGTGGACTTTCAAGACCAAGGATAAGATAGTCTCATCGCCTGCAATCGGCCCTGATGGGACGATCTACGTCGGCTCCAACGACCACAAACTGTACGCAGTCAATCCGGACGGCACCAAGAAATGGGCCTTTCAGGTAAGCGGCATGATGGCAGCCTCTTCGCCTGCAGTCGACTTATCCGGCGTGATTTATGTCGGGGGCGGGGACAGAAAACTGCACGCGATCAACCCAGACGGCACGCAGAAGTGGACCTTCGCGCTTGGCGACTGGGCGCATGTGTCAAATCCCGCAATTGGTACTGATGGGACCATCTACGTGGGTTCCCAGGGAAACAAGCTGTACGCTGTCAACCCAGTCGGCACGCAGAAGTGGGTCTTCACCGCTGGCGGGAACGATCTCTTTTCACCTGCAGTCCGCCTTGACGGCACAGTCTATGTAGGCTCCTCTGACGGCAAGCTGTACGCAATCAACCCATTCGGCACGCCGATGTGGACTTACCCGACCGGTGGCTGGGTGCGGTCGGCGCCCGCAATAGGTGCAGACGGTACGATTTACGTAGGTTCCTCCGACAAGTACGTCTACGCTATCAACCCGAACGGCGACAAGAAGTGGGCTTTCCTGACGGGTGGTAGAGTGCAATCATCGCCTGCAATCGCTACGGATAAAGACGGCAACGAGGTAATCTACGTGGGCTCCGAGGACGGGAAGCTGTACGCAATCAACGCAGACAGCACGCAGAAGTGGGCGTGGCCTACCACGTTTGGCGGCATAATAAGATCGTCGCCTGCAATTGACATGAACGGCATAATCTATGTCGCATCTTTCGACTACTACCTTTATGCGATCAAGCCAGACGGCACGCTGAAGTGGGCCGCGTACACCGGGTCGGGCTTCTGGGCTATGGGAGGCGATTTGGGGTCATCGCCTGCGATTGGCACCGCCAAGAGACTCGGCATGGAGTACCCTGTGATCTTCATAGGCAGTGTCGACAGCAAGCTGTACGCCATATATTGAAAGAGCTAGGGATTGCCAAGTCAACCACTGCTGTATCAATAGCAGTCCGGGTTGCGACGGGACCGCGGTAGCTTTGGCTATCGCCTTCCGTCGCAAGACTTTCATCCACAGAGAGGTCGCCCTGTCTCAGGCGACCCCCTCTCTCTATTCCTCGGGCAGTCTCTGACCATGTCTTCCGCTGTCCGCATTGCCGACAGGTCAGGCACAGAAACCGCCAGAGCCCTAGCAAAGAAGCGCCTTCTCGATATCCCGCCTCGTCACTTGTTTGGAAGGTTTCCCGAGGAGCACGGCAAGCTTCGGGAGGTCACTGAGGTACCGGAGTGTTCTGGCGGCGCTGAGCCCCTCGGCGACGCTGTACCGATGGAACTCGAGGATCTTCGAGCGGGCGGATGCTGGTATGCCTTGCCTTGCCCAAATCCGCTCTACCGCCTTCTCAAAGCCTCGCTTTGCAGTCGTAGATGTCCTCTCGTCGCCTCCGCATGCGTAAGTGAGAAGGGTTCTGGATGATTCAAACCTTGGTTACAGTGCAGGCGCCGGGATTTGAACCCGGGTCGTTGGCTTGGAAGGCCAAAATCCTAACCAGACTAGATTACGCCTGCGCGCGCCGACAACCGCCCCGCTCGCTATAAGCTTTTCATGGAGCAGGTCTTATGCCCGCCTACAGATGAACGTCATCCTCGACCTCTGGGGCGTCCTTGTCGACGAGAAGAAGATGAACAAGGAGTACAACAAGCATGCCGCTTCAATCCTGGCATCGCGGTTCGGCGGCAATCCGGCGAGGTGGCTGGACGCATACGACATGGCATGGGAGGACTATCAGCGGCGGTTCAGGGCCACGGACTGGGACAACAAGAGTTGGTCTGATGTCGTCGGCGAGCTCGACGTAAGGCTCATCACGGACACCCTCGATGCCGTCGACGTCCAATGCCGTCCCTCAGATGTCCTCAGCTTCGCAAGGAACCTTGAGTTCGAAGTCGTGTCGTCAGTGGCCAGATGCTATCTGGATGTCCCCGGTGCTCTGAGGCGGCTCAAGGAGAAGGGCCACGAGGTTCATGTCGCGACCCAGGCGGGGGAATGGAACGCGATCGGAGCGCTGGAAGGTTCAGGACTCTTGAAGGAAGTCAAAGCCATCTTTTCCGGGAGCAGCCAGAATGCCTCGAAAGACCGGAAACGCTATTGGACGAGAGTGCTCGAGAAGATTGACAGCCCTCCCGACAACTGCATTCTGGTGGATGACAGACTGGATTACCTCGAGGCAGCAGCTTTAATCGGCATCGGCACGATCCTCATGGACCGGGAGAAGAGGACTGCGCGTCACAGGCTCCCGCAATTCGTCGGTTCACGGATGTTCACCCTCACCAATCTCCCGCACTATGTTGAGAGAATCTCCCGCAAGTGAGGAGTCACGGACCACAAGGCGAATCGGGGAAAAAAATCGGTGGCAGGCGGCGTGTGGAGACAATCGCCGCCCGCCTGGATGCGGATAGAGATCAGTCATCTTCATCGAAGTTGAGGTCGCAGCCGCACGCGGCATAAACCTCTTCCCAGCCACAGGGTTCTTCGTCGACCGCCATTGTCGTCATCGAGACTACCGAAGCGATGCTTGCTTATGAAGGTCCAAGGGGGAGAGGCCGGTGAAAGTATTCCTATTCGACGATCCCGAGGTAGCCCAGCAGCTCGTTCCCGATGAAGGCGGCGAGCACGGCGACGAAGATCGCGCCGAGGTCTTCGCCGCGCAACGCGAACAGAGCCAGCGCCACGCCGACGAGCACGCAGAGGATCCCGACGAGCTTCCTCCTGTCTATCTCGCCGACGACCAGCACGAGGATCCCGAGCATGATGAAGAACACGGTGCCGACAGCGAGCGCGAGTACCATTCCGTCCAGGTCGAAGAAGCCCATCCTGCCCGCGCATTATTCGAGCGTCCTATATAGATTTCGACCTCACGGCGTGCCTGACCTTCACCGCGACTCCGCGCTCGCCCTCGATCATTTCGCGAGAAGACATCTGGGCGACGCCGACCGCCCTCATGTCGCCGTGGTGGCGCACGACGACATCATCGCCTATCCGGATTTCCTCGCTCGCATCCTCGACCCCTATCGCGAACACGCTGCCCTGAGGATAGAAGTCGTCGGTCTCGACGCAGTGTATATTCCTCTGAGACAGCTCGCGCCCGCCTTCGACAGTGAGGGAGAGCAGCCCCCTCTCGGTGAGCATCGCGATCTGGACGCCGCCACGCATGATCTTGACGTCCGGGTACCTGCCGCGGAGCTCCGCTCCCCTGACAAGCTCCTCCCCGCCAGGTCCGAACTGGAACCGCGCGAGTACAGCCATGTCCTCCTTGTGCCTCTCTTCCCGCCGCACTCTCGGGATGCCCTCTACGGCCTCTCGCAGCGCGGTCGACAGGTTCTCGAGCGAGGGGCCATCCGCTGCCCTGCCCTGACAACTGAACCGCGCCTCGACCAGGGCGTCCTCCACGAAAGGTTTCTCGACGTCGAGGTGAGCGACGATGCGGTCGTATGCATTGTTGGCCAGAAGATGCCTCAGGTCCTCCTTGACGACGGCTGCTTCATCCAGGCTCCAATCGCCGGTTACAGGTATGTCGTAGTGCGCGGCGGGGTATACCAGCTCTAGCTCGCGCGGCACGATGCCGAGGGGCGAGGTGACGATGACCTCGTGCACCGCCCAAGGGTTCCCGCACGACATGAGCGCCTCCCTGAACAGCCTGTGAGATCTCGAGAGCGAGTAGGGCTTCCGCGCTGAGCACGGGAGAAGTAGGAGGACCTTGGCTGATGGCGGCTTCATGTGTCTCTCCTTGATCCTCTTCCTGAACCTGATGATGTCGGGCCTCGTGAGCGATGCGTGCGAGTAGGCCTTGACGCTCCTACCCGCGACGGGGAAATGCGGCTCTTGGAAATCGTAGTGCCTGAGGTCCATGTGCCGCAGCACTGCGGTGTTCCACGGGTTGTTGACAGCCCTCCTCTCGACGAGCTCGCGCAGTTCGCCGGACCTGATGCAGGTCCTGACGAGTTCCATCCCCTCCCAGAGCGAGGTTTCGTTGTGCTCGATGAGCGCCTTTCTGCCGTCGGCCGACAGGCAGCCGGAGCACCTGCATGGCGGGCGACCGAGTTCGCTCAGGGGCCACGAGCCGTCGGGGCTCAGCCATCTGCCCCTGCTCGCTTCGAAGAGGGCCGCGATCGAATCGACGATGTCGATGCCGCAGTACGCCAGGATTGCGAGATTCGAGGGGAGAGCGATGCCGGGAGCGTACAGCACCCGGTTCGGGCCGACGGCGGTCTTCAGCTTGGCCAGCAGCTCCGCGAACATCCGCGGTTCCGAGAGCAACGATGCGGCCCCGCCAAGCACGAACCCCTCCGACCTGGATTCCGCGACGCCTTCGGCGCTAGAGACGACAACGAATAAATCCGGCTCGCGGTCAGTGGGGATTGGCGATTCGGTACCCGGCGGCACCGCCATGTCTGGCGGTATGGAAGAGCCCGGCGGTCCATCCCGGGGCAAGAATACGCTCCCCCTGTCGATCACGACGGGCCGGCCGTCAGAGATCGGGGCGGATGCGATTAAGGCTTCTGCGAATGAAGGCGGCGGGAATCTCGGAGACGCGAAGTAGAGAACGCCTGGGACATCTATGGTGAGGGTCCCGGCCCGCCAAGAGCCCGTCCGCGCGACGCCGCAGCGTTCTTTCACGTCGAGCATTGCGGGGCGGAGTAGACACTCTCGCCATCAAATAGACTCCGCTCAGCCGCCCTTCAATTTCGAAATTGTATTGAGACCATTCAAATAGACCCTGCAAGAGAAAAGGAGTCGAGAGGTGAATTCAGTGGGTCCGTTCGGTCCGCCGATTAAGGTACCTGGCTAGTTAAATCGTCTGGAGACCTCAGCGGCAATGCTGGGCGCATGTGACCCAGCGAAGCTTATCCCGGCACGGCAGAGCCCGGCAGCCTCACTGCCCTGCCTTGTTTCAGGGCAGTGAGCTGGGCGTCAGCGAAGCGGACCATGTCATCCCTTCCAAGGCGTCTCGCGATGCTCCGCGAGGACGAGAAGAGCTGGGACGCCTCCTTCCGCTCTCCGTGCTTCGCGAACAACACCGCCGCAGAAACCGTCGAGTTCAGCAGGTCGAGAGGGCTGTGGTCGTCCCGCAGGGTCCTGAGTCCCGCGCGCAGATGAGCCTTCGCCCCCTCCCAATCTCCGCGCGACTCCTCCACGAATCCCATGCTTATCCTGCACATGCCCAACGGTACTTTCTCGCCTAGCTTCTCGAATATCTTCATCGCCTCTGCGAGGTTCGCCTCGGCCAATCCGGCGCTCCTTGTGCGCACAAGCGCGGATGCCGCGTTCATTAACCCGTAACCGAGAATCCGGGCGTTACCGATGCGGCGGGCGAGGTTGATGCCCTCGCGGCACTTCTCGAGCCCGTCCTCCAGTCTGTTGTTGTGCATCAGGCCGACCCCGACGGCCACGGTGGCCTTCGCGATCTCATGGAGGTTCCCTACAGTCTGCGCCACATCCAGCGCCTCTCTCATGAGCTTCAGAGCCTTCTCGTTCTCTCCCTTCGCGACCAGCACCCTGGAATAGGCGGAAAGGTACTGCACGAGCCCCTCGGGGTCGTCGCGGGGACCTATCAGCCTCGCCGCCCTCCTGAAGTGCTTCAGGGCCTTGTCGAGGTGCCCGAAGCTCTCGTTCAGCATCCCGATGGCGTAGTGAACGGCGGACCGCCCCTTGACGTCATCGAGTCGTTTGTAGATCGAAAGGCTCGAGGTGAGAACGCGCATCGCCTCGTCCCACTCGTTCCTCCTCACGTAGATGTCCCCCATCGCCTTGAGCGCGGCGGCCTGTTCCCCGAGCTCCCCGCGCTCCCCGGCGAGGCGGGAAGCCCGTGCGCGGACCTCGAGGGCCTTCTCCCACTCCCCGAGGCTCGACAGCGCGTCGCCTCTCAGCAGCAGCAGGTCGAGCCTGACCTCGGGGGCCATCTTCACCCTCTCCAGCCTTCGCAGATAGGCGTCGAGCTCGACCGTGTGACCTTGCTTCGCGATCTCCTTCCCCTTCCCCGCCAACAGCTTGGCGGCGTCCAGCTCGTCACCCGCCTCGAGCATGTGATGCACCGCCTCGAGGAGGTTCTCGCTCGTGCCCATGGACAGGTGATACATCGCGGCCCACTGCTCGTACCTCCTTCTCCTGGCCGGGGTCATCCTCCCCCTGAAGAAGTCCTTCAGCAGGTCGTGAATCTCGAAGAGGTTCAGCGTCGTCTCCCTGAGCAGGTTCTGGTCAATCAGGAACCTGAGGTTGCCCATGTCGGCCTCCTGCGCGAAGAGCAGGGCCTGCGGGGCGACGGGGTACCTGAACACCGAGGCGACCTCGAGGATCGAGAGCTCCGGCCGCGAGAGGCGGGCCGCGAGGTCCTCGTCCAGGTACCTGACTATGTCCTTCGTCCTCGTCCCCTGCGCGGGGTCGACGAGTTCGAGGAAGAGGGGGTGGCCCCCCGTCGCCTCGTAGATCCTGTCAAGGGCGGGCTGCTGGATGTCCACGCTCCTGAGCGCGAGAAGCCTCGCGGAACTGTCTTTGTCGAGGCCCTGGATCTCGAACTCCTTGACGAGCCTCCTCACCTTCGCGTCGCGCCTGTCGTAGAAGGCCGGGACGCTCCTGCCGGCGACGATGACCTTGGGCCCGGGCAGGCCGTCGAGCACGAGCTTGAGCGAGTAGAGGAGCTGGGTGATCTCCTTGGACGCCTTGTGACAGTCGTCGAAGATGAGCAGGGCGTCCAGCCCCTTGAGGTCCTTCTCGAGGAGGCGGCTGACCTCCTCCATGTCCAGGCCGTTCCCGGTCGCGAGGTAGTTGGAGAGCTCCCTCCTGCCGAGGCAGTCGAGGAACTGCGCGAGGCGGCGGAGCACGTTGCCCGATGCGGACCACTCCTGCACGCGGTACCAGAAGAGGTTCGTGTTCCTCCGCCAGTCCTCCAGGCGCCTCACAAGCAGGGTCGTCTTGCCTATCCCGGGGATCCCGGACAGGGCGAGGAACTTCGACTCGCGCGAGGCCAGGAACTTGTCCACCTCGTCCAGCTCCCTTGCCCTCCCGAAGAAGTACTTCAGCTTGGGCGCCCTCTCGGTGAAGTCGACGAACGCCTGTCTCTTCTCCTGGCCACGCTGGAACGACTTCATGTCGAAGACGCCGCGGTTGACGTGCACCGCGATGCTGAGCGTCGACGCGCTGGCGGGCAGTTGCCGGGCGATCTGCTTCAATGGCATCCTCGTGATGTCGCCGTTCTCCCCCCTCACCGCGATCATCTCGCCCTCCACCTCCTCCTTGCGCGACCGCGCGAGGCGGGCGCCCGCCTGGGTGAGGAGGTACGTGGTCCTGCGCAGCTTGCCAGAGGGGACGTGAGCGCGTTCTGCGACGATGAGGCCGCGGTCGATCAGCAGGCGAATCGACTTGGAGATTGTGCTCCGGCCCAGCATGGTCGCATCGGCGAGGCCGAACTGCGTGAGGGCGTCGGGCCTCTCGCGCTCCGCCTCGTAACCCGCGAACTCGAGGAGATGAAGGAGGATACGGTCCTCCCTGTCGAAGTACATCTTCCTCTTGTAATAGCTCCTCCCTTTCCTCATTCGGGAACAGATTGGGGGACGCGATTAATATAGTTTCTGGCAAAAAATTGCCCGGAACGTGCTGCTGGCCATGGTCTGGGGCATCCTAGTGTGGTGTAACACGAGTCCTTAGTCTTATATCCACGGTCGCCCATGACGGTGCATGCGGGTCGCTCCCTCCGTCATACTCTCCGCCGAAGAACAGACGACGCTGACCTCTTGGGCACGAGGTC